>Ga0209962_1000198_pt1 | contig 19624 bp, 13 predicted proteins | sample SalPonA_C_H2O_MG_FD_185722 | JGI IMG/M metagenome (GOLD analysis project Ga0209962, IMG submission 185722) | Water microbial communities from South San Francisco under conditions of wetland restoration - Salt Pond MetaG R2A_C_H2O_MG (SPAdes)... | ecosystem: Environmental > Aquatic > Non-marine... | reverse complement strand
TACCGCACTGGAATAAGATTTATACAAGACGAACCTAACAAGATTATCTCATGACTAAAAATAATCGTTATTTGAGCTGACTAATTCACGTAAATCACTGCTTTTTACTTGGTTTATCCCTTTGAAAATGCGTATAATTCAGCGCATATCTTACTATTGGAGAATTTTTTATGGCGCATGCCGCGATTGTTGATGTGTTAAAAGGCGCATTTGCTATTGGAGACACTGTTGAAGTCAAAGGTTGGGTGAGAACCCGTCGTGATTCCAAAGCAGGTTTATCATTTGTTGCAGTTCACGATGGTAGCTGTTTTGATCCTGTTCAAGTTATCGCATTAAATACGCTAGAAAATTATTCTGAAATTACTACTCTCACTGCAGGTTGCTCTGTTGCTGTCACCGGAACAGTAAAAGCTTCAGAAGGTCAAGGCCAAGCTGTTGAGATTGACGCAACAAGCGTCGAAGTAGTTGGTTTAGTAGAAAACCCTGATACTTACCCAATGGCGGCAAAGCGCCACTCGATTGAGTTTTTACGTGAGCACGCTCATTTACGCCCACGCACAAACGTAATTGGTGCAGTCACACGTGTTCGTAACTGTTTATCCCAAGCAGTTCATCGTTTTTTCCATGAGCGTGGTTATTATTGGATCTCTACTCCTATCCTAACGGCGAGTGATACCGAAGGTGCAGGTGAGATGTTCCAAGTGTCTACGTTAGACATGATGAATCTACCTATGGATGACAAAGGTCAAATTGACTACAGCCAAGACTTTTTTGGTAAAGAAACATTCCTTACGGTATCAGGTCAGTTAAACGTAGAAACTTACTGCACAGCGATGTCTAAAGTTTATACGTTTGGCCCAACTTTCCGCGCAGAAAACTCAAACACTTCACGTCACCTAGCTGAATTCTGGATGATTGAGCCAGAAGTCGCTTTTGCTGATTTAGCAACTGTGGCGCAACTTGCAGAAGATTTATTAAAGTATGTATTCAAAGCCGTTCTTGAAGAGCGTGCTGATGATATGGCTTTCTTTGCTCAGCGCATCAACAAAGACGCAATTACTCGTTTAGAGCAAGTCGTTGACTCTGAGTTTGTCCGCATGGATTATACCGATGCTATTGAGATCTTACAAAAATCAGGTAAGAAGTTCGAATTCCCAGTTGAATGGGGTGTAGATTTATCTTCTGAACACGAGCGTTACTTGGCAGAAGAGCATGTTGGTGCACCTATTATCATGCAAAATTATCCTAAAGACATTAAAGCATTCTATATGCGTATCAATGACGACGGTAAAACCGTTGCAGCAATGGATGTATTAGCGCCGGGTATTGGTGAAATAATCGGTGGTTCACAACGTGAAGAGCGTTTAGATGTATTTGATGCACGTTTGGAAGAAATGGGCTTAGATAAAGAAGATTACGCTTGGTACCGCGATTTACGTCGTTACGGTACAGTGCCTCACTCTGGTTTTGGTTTAGGATTCGAGCGTTTGGTAGCTTATGTTACAGGTATGCAAAACGTACGTGATGTTATCCCATTCCCAAGAACACCAGGTAATGCCAACTACTAACACTACAGGGTATGTTGTAGTGCAATAGTGACAGCTCGTAAAATCAGAGTTTAAAAGTATCATTAGAGTCCGATTTCATTTTTTGAAATTGGACTTTTTTATATCTGTAACAGTTATCAATTAACACTACAAACCTTGGCTAAATCAAGCAAGATATTTGTAACATACCAGCACATTATCTCACTAGCTAAGCTATTGAAATTACATGTTTTATGCTTAATTAAAACACGTTGTCTGTGCACTTTGTTACGTCGATTACAACTCGTTACATTTCGTCACTGCATCTTGCCTTTAGGTCAGTTATGATCTCAATATCAAAAATTATTTACTTCGCACAAAGTACTTTGTTCTATTATCCAGTGCATATTGAAAGGGCTTTATCATGCAAGAAAAAATGCAAAAAAAACGTTATAAATTACTCGCGACCGTTCTTATTTTTAGTTTGGGGGTTGCCGGAATGCTGGGTATTAAAGCCACAGCGGATGAAGAAAAAGAAAAAGACAAAGTAGACACCCGCCCAACTGTCAGTGTACAAACAGTTGCAACATTAGATTACCCTGTTGTTATCAGTACTAATGGTGAAATAGCACCAAAAGAAGCAACCGCCATTTCTGCGCAAGTAACCGGAAAAGTAACGAGTATCCATCCTGCGTTTGTTGCCGGTGGAGTAGTACAACGTGGCGACATTTTATTTACTATTGAAGCGGATAACTATGAAGCAGCAGTATTACAAGCTGAATCAGAACTCGCTCGAGCGCAAGCAGCCCTTATTGAAGAAAAAGCCAGAGCAGATGTTGCTGCACGTGAGGCCAAAAACTTACCGAATAATAACGTCAGTGATCTATATCTACGTAAACCACAACTTTTATCCGCTGAAGCGAACCTAAAATCTGCACAGTCCAGTCTGAAGATTGCCCAAAAGAACTTACGTGATACAACTGTTAAATCTCCCTATGACGCACTAATTGTATCGCGTGATATCGGAGTTGGTCAGTTTGTTAATCGCGGGGTTAAAATTGGTATGCTAAACAACATCGAAACTGCTGAAGTTGTTATCCCTATTGCTGGTTTTGATACACCTTTTTTACCTGAAGAAATTGCCGGGTTACGAGCAATGATTAAAACCAATGGCCAGAACCCTGTCACCCGTCAAGGTACTATTACTCGAGACTTAGGTGTGGTAGACCAACGTACCCGCATGTCCCATATCGTAGTAGAAATTAATGACCCGTACAGCATGAACACTGCCGCACCTGAGGTAAAATTTGGTGAGTATGTAGAAGTACAGTTTACAGGAATTACACTACAAAACGTCTATAAAATCCCTCAAGCCCTCATTAATCGCCGTTTAATTTGGACCTTAGATGCAGACAATAAAATGCGTTCAAAACCGGTGTCTGTGCTCCGTGAAGAAGGGAAGTTTTTTCTAGTAAATGACGGTATTTTACCGACAGACAGAATTGTTACTAGTCTTCCAGAATATCCACAAAACGGAATGGAAGTGAAATTAATTACTGATGACATCGATGTCATTGCGAATGAATCAGAGTAAGGATTGCCTGTATGACTGACCCAACTAATCCTAACTCAAACAACTCAAATAATAATGCGTTACCAGCAACAACGGATATAGCACCTAGTAATGTCGCTGAAAAGCCAGAAACAGGGATTATCGCGTATTTTGCACGTAACCCTGTCGCAGCTAATTTGATGATGTTCTTCATTATTGCGATGGGTATTGTCAGTGCGTTCACTATCCAGCGTCAGATGTTTCCTAACATTGAAATTAACTTCATCAATATCCAAGCCTCCTACCCTGGTGCAGCTCCTCGAGAAATTGAAGAAAGTATCTTAGTCAAAATTGAAGAAAACATTAAAGACATCACTGAAATAAAACAGAGTGTCTCGCGTTCTTTTCGCAATGGCGGACGCATCTCTCTGCGTTTACATTCAGATGCAGATATTCAAGAAACCTTGGATAAAGTCAAACAGAGAGTAGATTCAATAGGTACTTTCCCTGCAGATATGGAACCGATTCAGGTGACACAAGCCGAGTTCCAGCAAGACGTGATAGAAATGTCTTTGGTCGGTGATGTGCCCTTGGAACAACTCAAACCGATTGCTCAACAAATCGAAAATGAGTTACTGCAACTCAGTAATGTTTCTTTGGCAAACCAACAAGCGCCCGGTGATGAAATCGCTATTGAAGTGCGTCCAGAGACATTGAAACAATACAATTTAACGATCAGTGATATCTCTAGTGCGATCCGTCGCTATTCCGCTAACTATTCTGCAGGGCAGCTGCGCACGGACTCAGGTACGATTGCAGTGCGTGTTGAAAACCAATACTACGATGGTGAAGAGTTCCGCAATATCCCTGTCATTATCGGAGCTGGTGGTGCGCGTGTTCTGCTGAAAGAAGTCGCGAATATCAAAGACGGATTTACCGAAGGTGAACGTTACTTTAAATATTCTGGGCAAAACGCCATTTTCATGAATGTGAAAGCGACTAAAACCCAAGATACTGTACCGGTAGCCGAATCGGTCAAAGCGTACATCGAACAGAAAAACAAAACCTTACCAGACGGCCTGCAAATCAAGATCCTGGTTGATATGACCTACTATCTGAATGCCCGCTTAAATATGATGCTAAATAACCTAGCACAAGGTGCCGTGTTAGTTGCCCTTATGCTAACACTATTTTTACGCTTCCGTTTGGCAGCCTGGGTGGTCGTAGGTCTCTTTGTCAGCTTCCTTGGGGCTATCATGATGATGCCTGTATTCGGTGTCACCATTAATATCATGTCCTTATTTGCCTTTATTATGGTACTAGGGATCGTGGTTGATGATGCCATTGTCATTGGGGAAGCGGCTTATACTGAAGTTGAACAAAAAGGAATGAGCGTAAATAACGTTATCCGTGGTGCAAAGCGTGTAGCAACACCTGCCACGTTTGGTGTCTTGACCACCATTGCGGTCTTTGCGCCATTTACGTTGTCGAGTGGTCCTGAAGGCGCGTTTTTCTTTAATATTGCAATGGTAGTTATCCTTTGTTTAGCTTTTAGTTTGGTCGAATCTAAGCTGATCTTACCTTCGCATATCGCGCATATTAAAATGACGCCAATTAAAGAAAACAGCTGGCGTGACCGTTTTAATAAAGCTTTCTTTGGTTTTGTTAATGGGAAATACAAGCGTTTTATCACGCGTTGTACTGAATGGCGTTGGGCGGTATTTGCGACCTTTATCGCAATGCTCTTGATCAGTGTTGGTTTGATCCAAGCGGATTACGTGCGCACTGTACCCAATCCTAAAGTGCCACATGACTTCCCTTCTGTGCGCATAGAAATGAGTGAAGCAGTATCTGATATGGCGACGATCACTGCTTTAAAAACAGTAGAAAAAGTCATTTTGGATGTGGAACAAGAAACGATTGATGAATATGGTTCAGGAATGATCCGTGACATATTGGCATTTAACCAAGGTCGCACCAACGCTCGTATTGTTATTCCACTCGTAGATGAAGAATTACGTCACTTTGATACCTTTGAACTGGCACGAAAATGGCGTGAAAAAATACCAGAAATCGCAGGTATGAAGTCCATAACTATCCAAGATGACGTAAATGGTGGTGGTGACAATGGCGAATTTGGTTATGCCATTTTTGGTAGTGACTTAGCAACATTAAATGCGGCTGGACGTTATTTAATCTCATTATTGCAACAGACTGACGGTTTATTTGATGTGAGCTCAACGATTGACCCTGCGAGTAAAGAAATCCGTATGGAGTTGTTACCAGTAGCGGATACTTTGGGGCTAAATTTATCGACTATCGCACGTCAAGTTGGTGCTAGTTTCTACGGTGGTGAAGCGCAGCGCTTTATTCGCAATGGTGAAGAAGTAAAAGTCATGGTGCGTTACCCACAACTGACCCGTGAGCGCTTCTCAGAACTCAAATACACTACGATTCAAACCCCTAGTGGAGACGAAGTGTTGTTAGGTGATGTTGTGACCTTATCTGAAGAGCCTGGTATTTCTTATATTCGCCGCGAGGGAGGTTATCGCAGTGTCTATGTTTGGGGGGCAATTGATGAAGAAGCTGTTGAACCCAATACCGTCATTGAACAAATCAAAGACGAATTACTACCGCAAATGCAGGAGCGTTTTCCTGATGTAAGGACTCAGTTGGGCGGTACCATTGAGGAACAACAAGCACAACAAAACGAACAAATTATGTTCTTTATTGCGGGTATGCTGATGGTCTTTATCTTATTAGCGGTACCATTAAAAAGCTACGGCCAGCCGCTTATTATCATGTCAGTGATTCCATTTAGTTTAACGGGTGCCATTTGGGGACACTTCTTCCTTGGTATTGATTTATCGATGATGTCCACATTTGGTCTCATCGCTGCTGCAGGTGTGGTAATTAATGACTCCCTAGTGATGACTGATTTTATTAATCAACGTCGTCAACAAGGTTATGCCATTAAAGATGCTGTCGTTGAAGCAGGTTGTGCACGTTTTAGAGCAATTACCCTGACCTCAATAACAACATTTGCTGGGGTTTTACCGATCATGTTTGAAACAAGCTTACAAGCATCATTTGTTATTCCTATGGCAGTAGCTTTGGGTTTTGCTGTATTATATGCGACATTAGTAACATTAGTTTTGGTACCTTGTTTGTATCTGATCTTGTTAGATTTAAACATCCCCTTTTCAACGAGTAAAACATGGATAGCAGGACGGATTAATAAAAATAAATCGCTTACTCAAAACTAACTGTGTGAGTTATGAAGTTTAGTTTTTGAAGTAAAACCTGGGCGCACAAGCTAATGCTGTGCGCTTTTTTTTTATCCAATATTTGTTAACATGGGCGATAAATTTAATTAAGCCACTCTGAAGATTTTTTTATTATGCGTTTAACCCCCCCTTATGCCGTATTTATAGGCGATGCTACTGACCCACTCGGCCTCAAAATGGCCTGTAGTATTGCCCACTGGCGACCCGAATTATGTGTTGGAGAAATCGCATTATCGGCCTGTACAACAACAGCAGGCTTACCCAGAGTCACATTAGAAAAAGCCGTAAGCAAAGGCGCTAAGTCCTTTGTTTTAGGTTTTAATAACGCCGGTGGCCATATTGATGAAAAATATCTGCCTGAAATTAAGGCCGCTATTATTGCTGGTTTAGATATTATCAATGGCTTACATGACAAACTAACTGACATACCAGAGCTGGTAAGTTTGGCTGAACAGTATTCAGTACGTTTAATTGATATTCGTCACCCAACGACCCGTTTCAAAACAGGTAATGGACAAAAGCGAACTGGTAAACGTTTGTTGACTGTTGGTACTGACTGTTCTGTAGGTAAAATGTATTCTACCTTAGCTATTCACCAAGAAATGCAACAGCAAGGTCTTGCGGCTACATTTCGTGCCACCGGCCAATGCGGTATTTTAGTCGCCGGAGAAGGTGTCGCAGTAGACTGTGTCGTTGCTGATTTTATCTCAGGCTCAGTCGAACAATTAACCCCTGATAACGACCCTGAACATTGGGATGTCATTGAAGGCCAAGGTTCTTTATTCCAACCTGCTTACGCGGGTGTCACAATCGGACTTATCCATGGTGCTCAGCCTGATGCTTTAGTCATTTGTCACACACTGCGTCGTGAATTTATGCGAGGTATGCCCGGTTATAAATTACCTAGTATCGATGAAACATTGACCGTCAACTTACTCCATGCAAGACGCACCAACCCCAACAGTAAGGTTGTGGGGATCTGTATAAATACCAGTGCAGTAGACGAGCAAACGGCTCTGGAAATCTGCCAAATGATCGCTATAGAAACCGGCTTGCCCTGTGTGGATCCCTTACGTCATGGTGTGAGTAAAATCGTAGCAATGCTTTAAAAGCACGACGGCAGATAGCATACCTGCTTTACCTTATTAATAAAAAGCCCCACTGTTTTTAAACAATGGGGCTTTTTTTATTGTCACTTTCGGAGTGCTTTAGCTTTTATAAAAAAACACTACTTCACTGAGTGAAAAAAGTTTACTCGTTGCTATTCGACTCATCTTTTGCGGCCTCTAAACGCGCTTTCATATTTAAGCTAAAAGGTGGTTTTTCCGTTTGACGCGTTGCATCTTCCGCTAAATATGTATCCATCCAACGTAACAAACGCAGAGCGTAATCATATTGTGCAGCTGCTTTACGATTGCCATGACCTTCGCCTGGATAAAAGACTAACCGCACTGGTGTTTCAGTACGGACTTTGATTGAGCGGTACAACTCCATTGATTGACTAGGATGTACACGTGTATCTTCTTCGCCATGCATAATCAAAATGGGCGTGTTAGCTTTACCAGCATGGAAAATGGGTGAACGCTCAATCAAGTTCATCCAGTTATCTTCCCAAGGCCATTTAAGCGAATGTACCAAGTGCATTTCATTGGGAATATCAGAGGTACCGAACTTGGATACTTGATTAGAAATCCCGACAAAAGCTACGGCTGCTTTAAAATGCTCGGTTAGAGCGGTTGCTCCCCACATAGAGGCATAGCCACCATAAGAACCACCAGTAATCCCCACTCTATCTTTATCAATAATCCCGGCATCTGCTAATGCTTTAACTCCATCGACCAGGTCATTGAACTCTTTACCTGCATAATCGTTCTGGTGCTCTTTAGCAAATGCAACACCTCGTCCTGTAGAGCCACGATAGTTGGGATAATACACAGCATAACCTGCCGCTGCAGCATATTGACCCGGAACTGAGTAAGCCGTGTTCCAACCGTCACTGTAATGCGCTTCAGGGCCACCGTGGACCATGAGAATTAAAGGCCAACCCTTTGCTGGCGCAGTGCCTTTTGGAGTCAATAATAAACCATCAATGGAAGCATCATCACGTGCAGTGTAGGTAAACGTTGTTTGCGTAGCTAAGTCTACATCAACCAACCAAGCATTGTTGTTTGTAACTTTTTGCGCTTTACCGCGACGAACGGTGAATACTTCTCTTGGATGTTTAGGACTATCTGCAATTAGATGGATGGTGTTTTTCCCTACATCTGCACTACGCACAACAATGTCATCAGGCGTTTTATATGTTTTCTCCACCTTACCTTTAGGAGAATAAAGAACTAAGGCGCTTTCTACACCACGATGAGCAACAGTTAAAATATCCCCTTTGTACCAATCTACATCTTGAATATGTTGCTCTACATCTGCTGTTAATTGAGTGAGCTCAGGGCTATCAACCTTTGCAACCATCAAAACACCATCCGAAGAGTCGTGCTTATCTGTACCTGCATGCATGGCAATATGCTTATTATTTCCCGAGATGACAAATGTGCCCAACTTACCAGGCATATCAATCGTGTTAGTTACCTCCGCTGTCTCAGTAGAGATAACATGCAAGTCACGCAACATATAAAAATCATCAATCAGATTTGTAGGTGCCACAGCTGCAACAATAAATGAACCATCTGAAGCCAGTTCAATTGTTGAGGTATGTCCTTTACTAAAGAAGACTTCCGCTGTGGGTTGCGCTACTGCAAGATCCACTTTATAGATATTGGCTAGACGTGTGTCTTCTTCATAGACGTGAGCTTTGAAACCTTTATCTTTTAAATCTTCGGCGTCATCTTTGGGTTTCGCTACAAAGTATAAGTGTGAATCATGTACCACATAATCGCCCATACTGGTGTCGTACTCAAATACTTTGGTCGCTTCACCACCTGACATTGAAATGCTGTACAAGCTCGTATTTTTGTCATTATCACGTTTGGTTTTGAAATATAACGTGTTGCTGTCAGTAGCAAATTGCAAAGCGGAGATACTGCCGTTACGTGCTATAAAGCTCTGATTTTGGCCTTTATCATTGATGACATAAAGATGTGTGTCTGCACGACCATCTTTGTCTCCGTCCAACATATTGCGCGGTACTGACAAAGTATAAGCCGATATATCACCATTTGGTGCCACAGTAATATTTGCAGCATGTTGTACTTGCGGTAAATGTTCAATGGTAAAGTGTTTATCTTTAGCTGCATGGCTGTGATCGCCATGACCGTCAGCGAATGCATAACTACCAGTGACACAAAAACCGGCCATAGCTAAGCCTATGACTAAACGTTTAAGTTGCATACGAAACTCCTTTAGTTATTGTTATATGCGTATTTTCTGTCGAAACTATTCGTTGATAAATGACTTTTTAACACATGGTTAAAGTAGCAATTTTTATCAGTAATTTACAGTGGTAGAGTTAGAATAATGGATTAATTGATCCGTCATACGTTTTTTATAGCGGCGTTGGCGGCGCCGAGCTTTAGCTGAGTTTGCTCGCCATTGTTCTCGTTTGTCCGTCACTACGTCATCTACGTCACTAGCGACTTCAATTTTTTGTGCATCTTTTAAATTAGTTCTTCTTGGCATATTTATATTCCTCGTCACACCCTTTTATATATGTGAAAATATGAAAAAAAGAACACTTGTTTTTAAGCACATTGAGCTATTGTGCTCTTCATGCGTATATACCTTCATCCGAAAGTTGTGCGTTGTTCATTGATGGCTTTGCCACATTCATTACTCGAGCACTGAATATTACGCAAAACTTAACTATGCTGACACATAAGGGCTTACATTAATGCACGATAATATAATCATCCTAGATGGCGGTATGGGCCAAGAATTACTCGCTCGCAGTCAGCGAGAAGTCACTACCATGTGGTCTGCTGAAGTGATGCTTCACGAACCTGAACTCGTGCGGGAATTACACTGCGATTTTATTAGCGCCGGTGCAGACGTCATTACATTAAATACCTACACTGCAACGCCACAACGTTTAGCAAATAACAATGCTGCACATCTGTTAGAGCAATTACACGAATCGGCTAAACAAGCGGCTGTCGATGCAATTAGTGATTATCATTATACCTGTGAAGGTACTGCACGAAATATTCAAATTGCTGGCTGTCTACCACCTTTAGTGGCTAGCTATCATCCTGAAGTGTCGCCTGATTTTGCTGATTGTGTAGAGAGCTATCGTCACTTAGTCGCTTTGCAACGCTCCGATGCAGATTTATTTATTTGTGAAACAATGTCTTCTTCGGTAGAAGCTAAAGCCGCCTGTTTGGCAGCAAAAGAAGCTAAGGTACCAGTATGGGTCGCTTTTAGTGTGTCTGATGATGAGCCACAAAACCTACGTGGTGGTGAGTCATTAGCAGACGCAATTGCTGAATTAATGCCATTTGCGCCAGATGCTATTTTATTAAATTGTAGTCGTCCAGAATCGATTACTGCAGCATGGCCTAAATTACAGAAACTGGAAATCCCACTGGGTGTGTATGCCAACGGTTTTACAAACATTGATAGTCTTTATCCCGGTACGACGGTAGAAAGCCTAGCCGCTAGAGATGACTTAGGTCCAGCCGCATATGCCCAGCTAGCAGTAGACTGGGTTAAACAAGGCGCCAGTATCATTGGCGGGTGCTGTGAAGTAGGACCTGCACACATTGGTGCGATAGCTAAGGTACTCAACAAATAGTGCGTTTATCTCAAGCACTCAATATAAAATCTCATGCATTGCTGTAAATATTTGCAAAGGTATCGTTGTGTCTGAAAAAAATAGGAGTCGTGTCCCTAGCTCTCGCTTGGCGCGTTTAGGAGCTTTAGGTAAGCTTGGTTTGAGCTTGGCTGGGACCACTGCAAGCAAAACCGCTAAGACTTTATTAAACGGTGAAAAGCCCAGTATAGAAAAAGTCCTACTCACCACCCAACACGCTACCTCTATCACATCACAATTAGCAAAAATGCGTGGCGCGGCTATGAAAGTCGGCCAACTATTAGCGATGGATGCCGGTGAGTTTTTACCCAGTGAATGGGAACCTATCTTAGCGCAATTAAGGCAAAGCGCAGACGCAATGCCAAAAGACCAGTTGTTATACATGCTCAATACCCATTGGGGTAAAGGCTGGATGGATGGGTTTAGTCATTTTTCTTTTGAGCCAATTGCTTCAGCATCCATTGGCCAAGTCCATAAAGCCACCTTGGTCACTGGTGAGACACTTGCGGTAAAAATTCAATATCCTGGCATCGTAGAAAGTATCGATAGTGATGTAAATAATGTCGGACGACTTATTAAATTGACGAATGCCCTGCCCGAACATTTCCCGCTAAATGAGTTACTAGACGATGCAAAAACTCAATTAAAAGAAGAAGCCGACTATACCCAAGAGGCACAAAACTTAGCTCGCTACACTGCGCTGCTAAATACCACAGACAATGCAGCAGAGCATTTTATTATTCCGACTATTAATGATAACTGGAGTAATACGCACATTCTCGCGATGGAGTTTGTCGAAGGCGAAACGATTGATATACTTCAGCATAAGTCTTTACCCGAGCGAAGTGCCGCCCTGCAACACCTATTAGACTTAACATTAACGGAGTTATTTGAGTTCGGTTTTATGCAGACCGACCCTAATTTTGCTAATTACCTGTATGAGCCACAATCACAGAAATGGGTTTTACTCGATTTCGGTGCTTGTATGGAGATCCCTGAAGATATCCAAGCAGGCTACAGGCAGATTGCTAAAGGTATGCTAGCGCAGGACAAACGTTTGATTCAAACAGGTTTATTAGAGCTTCGTTTACTCTTACCCGAGATGCCTGAGGATGTTGTCGAAACAGTATTAAACGCGGCGTTGACCGCAGCAGAATGTCTTCAAAAAGAAAGTTATAACTTAGCGCAATATCAGTTAATTCAACGCTTATACGAACAAACCACAGGGTTAATGCGCAACAAAGATGCGATTGGTGCGCAAACACTCAATGCGGCTTTAGTGAATCGCAAGATAACGGGGGTTATCTTGCTACTCAATAAGTTTAAAACGACGCAGCAATTTACTCAGCTCGTTAAACGGTTTTGTTGATAATCAAGTACCGCTTGGTTAATCTCTGCTTGGGTATTCATAACAAAGGGGCCATATTGCTCGACGGGTTCACCGATTGGTTTACCGCTGATAAAAATTAACTTTGTTTGTGCTGCAGCGTTAAATACCAACTGGTCAGCCAAATCTAATACAGCTAACTGTCCTTTATCTATCACTCGGCCATCTAACTCAATATTGCCTTCATAAACATACACAAAACCATTGTGTTTATGGTCAACAGATAGCGTTATCTCGTCATTTTGCTGAACATGAATATCATAAAACTGAGGTTGTACCGCTTTGGTACTCACGGCACCTTTGACTCCATGTAATTCCCCAGCTAAGACGCGTGCCAAAGTATGTTGCGTCAGTGTCGTCTCATTGATTTGTGCACTTTTAATATCTTCGTAGCCCGGCTCAGACATTTTTTCACTAGCAGGTAAGTTAACCCAAAGCTGAAATCCCCGCATTCTACCTTCTGTCTGTTTCGGCATTTCTTCGTGAATGATGCCTTTCCCAGCGTTCATCCACTGTAAGCCACCGTCTTCAATAACTCCTTCGTTACCGACAGAGTCCTTATGCCCCATTTTACCATTCAACATATAGGTCACGGTTTGGAAACCGCGGTGAGGATGTGCAGGAAAACCAGCAATATAGTCTTGGGCATCTTCAGAGCCAAACTCATCTAGCATCAAAAAAGGATCTAAACGTTTTAACAAGGGCTGACCTAAGACACGTTTGAGCTTTACGCCAGCACCATCAGAAGCGGGCATACCCTGGACTACTTGCTTTATTGTGGTTGTGTTCATAATCAATACCCTCTATGTAAATACTAACCCTAGATTGTTAATGAAATAAAGTGCACCATAACCAAGGTTAATAATGTCACTCAAATGTACTTGAGCATATTCCAAACGAATTCCACGTACAAGGTTGAGCACATAAGAAGAGGCTTTCAATCAATATAAGTGCTGTTTACACGTCTTGGATAAGCTAAATATTAGCTATTTTTGCACTTATTGAGTTCTTTTAGTAGTCTCATATTATTCGCCTACGTTAGATACTATTAAAACAATAACAATGACTAAAAGGGTTTTCATGACTATTCATCCAGTCCCCCACGGTTTAGCTCCACTGGCTAAAAACTTACGAAAATGTGCCTATGCAATAGGTTTAGTTATAGCACTCCAGTTTAGTCATACTGTCTATGCCACTGAATCTAATACTTTCAGTGCTTCTGATATTTTTGAATTAGAGGTAGCTAACGATCCACAGCTATCACCAGACGGTAAACATATTACCTATGTGCGTCGCTCTAACGATGTTATGACTGATAGTACCCGTTCCAACCTATGGATTGCGAGTATTGACGGCTCAGATCATCGACCATTGCTATCTGCTAAAAAAAGTTTTTATTCTCCTCGCTATTCTCCCGATGGAAAGCGTTTAGCATACATATCTAACATTGAAGGCAAAGCGCAAATCTATGTGCGTTGGATGGACACGGGGCAAACCGCATTAATCACCAATATTCCAAGCTCACCGGGCTCGTTAACTTGGTCACCTGATGGCAAAACTTTAGCCTTTACGATGAGTGTCGCTACAAAAGAGCGAGCGCTTAAAGTGAAAATGCCTGCCAAACCCAAAGGCGCAAAATGGTCTGAACCATTTCAGCATATTACTAAGGCGCGTTATCAAGCCGATGGCCGAGGTGTTTTAGATCCAGCATACACACATATATTTGTAGTACCTAGTGAAGGTGGGACCGCTCGACAGCTCTCCAGTGGTGATTTCCATCATCGCGGAACATTGAGCTGGACGGCGGATAGTAATGCCATTGTCTTTTCCGCAAATCGCAGCGCGAATTGGGAATATGAGCCGGGTGAGTCAGATTTATACCGAGTCAATCTAGCCGGAAAGATAACGCAGTTAACCGCTGCGCCAGGCGCAGAAAGTAACCCAGTCGTCTCACCCAACGGCAGACTTATTGCTTATGCCAAGCGTGATGACAAGAAACTCGCATACCGTAACCGTTACTTGCATGTCATGAACAGCGACGGTACCGCAGACCGCAACCTTTCAGCGAACATAGATAACAGTGTTTCTAATTTTCAATGGGAGAATAATGAGGGGCTCTACTATCAACAAATGCTGCGCGGGGTAACTCAAGTAGATTATGTCAACTTACAAGGCAAGCATCGCTCGATAGTCAAAGGTCTTGGCGGGCAATCACTCGGTCGTCCTTACACTAGTGGAGATTTTAGTTATGCCAATGGTGTGTTAGCTTTTACCAAAGGTGACTTTGACCGCCCTGCCGATATTTTTGTCACTCACGTTGGAAAGCATACACAAAAACCTGCTAATGAACGACAACTGACTATGCTCAATGAGGATGTGTTTGGACATAAAGATTTGGGGAGTATCGAGGAGTTCACATATCAATCGTCGATTGATGGTGAAGAGATCCATGGTTGGTATGTGTTACCACCGAATTATGATGCAACAAAAACCTATCCTTTGATCACGGAAATCCATGGTGGTCCTCATTTAGCTTACGGTCCACACTTTTCCGCAGAAGTATTACGGATGGCCGCAGAAGGTTATGTTGTGTTTTATAATAACCATCGAGGCAGCACGGGTTACGGTGAACGCTTTGCCTTACTTTTGCAAAATAAATATTCTTCGAAATATGACTTTGCCGACCATATGTCGGGAATCGATACTTTGATCGAAAAAGGCATTGCAGATCCTGAACAATTATTTATCACGGGTGGTTCTGCCGGTGGCATTGCAACTGCTTATGCTATTGGTCTGACGGATAGGTTTAAAGCGGCAGTCGTGGCAAAACCTGTCATTAATTGGATCTCAAAAGTGTTAACCGCAGATAGTGGTTTGTATCAGATCCCCTATCAATTCCCTGGTTTACCATGGGAAAATGTTGAGCACTATTGGGAACGCTCACCTTTATCCTTAGTCGGTAATGTCACTACACCCACTATGCTTATGACGGGTGTAAACGACAAGCGCACACCAATGTCAGAAACTGAGCAATATTATCAAGCATTAAAGTTACTCAAGGTAGACACTATTTTGGTAAAAGTACCGGGTGCTTCGCATGGAATAGCTGGTCGCCCTTCACGCATGATTGGCAAAATTGAGAATATTTTGGCGTGGTTTGAGAAGTATAAACCGAAAACTAAACTGGCTCAGTGAGATGCTCATGCTGTTCTCGGATTAAAGCTTTCTGAAACTTTTATGTGATGTTACGGAGTCACAATGTTAAACCAAAATGGAAACTCTTCCATCATCATCAACAAAGAAATAAATGCATTTTGATCACCATCAAATGACACTCTTTCTTCTTCAATTAAAGCTCCTAATGACTTCCTCTTCATTAACATCAAATTCAAATCACTGCGTTTAATGGTGACCGTCACATCTGCATCTTCTTTTTGAATACCCTTGATGTTGTTGAGGTGTGCATTTTCTAATTCCAATAGATAACGAGACTTTTCATCCGGAAAGTACATGTTTATTTTTAATGATTTGCCCAAGGCTTTTTCTGCGTTTAAACGCACACCTAAAAAGTCAAAAATAAGTCCGGTGTCCATAGCTCTGATAATATCAGGACCGGCTTTTACGGCATCAACGGATGTTGGTTTCCCAAAGCGTAATTCGTATGCACCCGCCAAATATGTATTGCGCCATCCCGCACTCTCAGACTGGTATCCCATTTGCTCAAACATATCTGCTTGTAAAAACCGTGCATCTTGATAATTTGGCTCAGCAAAAACCAAATGATTCAGTAACTCGGCTCCCCAACGATATTCCCCTGTAGCAAAAGCTTCTCGGGCAAGTTTCATTACATTTTTTGCTCCTCCCATTGCTTTGATATATCGAGGGGCCGAATCGGAGGGGCTTATCTTGTTTAAATTAGCTGGGTTCATATCAAAAAAGCCCAGGTACTTATTGATAATCCCTCTTACGTTGTGTGAATAAGAACCGTGATACCCTCGATTATACCATTCATGTGAGAGGACCTCTGGAACTTCTAATTCATTGTGAATTTCATTAATTGTGACGCCTTGATTTGCTAGATGTAAACTTTGATCGTGTAAATAACCATATAGGTCTCGCTGTTTCTCAAGCACTGAAATTAAATATTCATTGCCCCACCGAGGCCAAGAATGGGACGCAAATAAAAGCTCTGCATCTTTGGCATATTTATGGATAACTTCGTTGATATACTTACTCCACCCCAAAGCATCTCTTACTTGTGCCCCACGCAGCGTATAAATATTATGTAATGCTCCAATGACGTTTTCGGCAGCCCAGAAAGCTTTAAATTGAGGCAGGTAAGTGTTCATTTCAGACGGTGATTCAGTATTAGGCGTGTTTTGAAATACCATTGTAATACCATCAATAATGATTGTTTCTTCATCACCTTCAATAGTCCTAGTCGGAGCAATAAGTCCTATAAAGCCATTCGATAAGCCTTTGCCGATGGCAGCATCTACTTGACCTTTAACTCCTTTAGGAACAGCATTGCCATATTGGAACGTTGCCCGACGTGTCATAGCATTACCTGCTAACACGTTTTCTTTAATCGCATGATCCATAAAGTCACGAGGGGCGAGGATCTGAACTGCTCCATTATCTACATCGGCTTGACTTACTATGCCCTTGATCCCACCAAAATGATCCGCATGGGCATGACTGTAAACAACAGCCTTAATTGGAAATTTTCCAAGTTCTTTTGTAACAAGCGTATAAGCAGCTTTAGCTGTAGCAGGTGTTAACATTGTATCAAATACAATCCAACCGCTATCACCTTTGATAAAGGTCATGTTGGCTAGGTCGTAACCACGTACCTGATAAATTTTTTCAGTGACCTTGTACAAGCCATAGTGCATGTTAAGTTTCGCCTGGCGCAACAGACTAGGGTGAATAGTATCAATGTTTTCATCCGCCATTAAAAATTCATAATTGCCTAGCTCCCATACGACTTTTCCCCTGTGATCTTTGATAGTGACTTCATCAGGCCGACTGATGAGGCCTTTCTCGGCAAGTTCAAAGTCGCGCACATCATCAAAAGGCAGACTTTCTAAAATACTTTGTTGGAAAGCCTTTGTGAATTCAGAGGAGTCTTTTGCTTGAGTATCTGCGAAACTTGGAAATTGCATAACAAAAAGTGCGACGAATATGCTTAGACTTAACATTTTGCAAGACATAAAAAGTGTCCTTATTTAAATGAAATGTATTTTTCCATCTTATTACTTATTCACTTTTAACCCAAGTACTTATTTTATCTAAAAATTCTAAAACCAATCATGCTTAAATTTATAGCTTTTAGAAGTGGCTAATATTCTTGCTTGATTAAAGGAGGTTTGATCTTCCCCTAAACAATTAGACACTTTTTATGTTCAAAATGAAGTATGATAGGAAGTGTTATGAGAAACAAATATCCACAAGAATTTAAAGATGAAGCTGTGCGCCAAGTATTAGAGCAAGGCCATAGTGTTGTGAGTGTCGCTAAACGATTAGGGGTCACAGATAAATCACTGTATAACTGGGTCACTAAGGCGAAAAAAAGTCCTCAAGAAGTAAATGAATCAGACGAGATTAAGCGCCTAAAGAAGGAGCTGAAACGAGTCACAGAGGAGCGTGACATTTTAAAGGAGGCCGCCGCATACTTTGCAAGCGAGTCAAGGAAAGGTATGCGTTCATAGAGTCTCGACTTAATAAATGGACTGTAAAACAGCTCTGCCGAGTGTTAAAGGTAAACCGTAGTGGATTTTATGCGTGGCGCAAAGCAGCTGAGTCAAAGCGAGCGATTGAAAATAAGCGGTTAATCACACAGATTAAATCTGCCTACGTTGAATCTGGTGGTGTTTATGGGAGCCCTAGAATCACTGCTCAACTGAACAAATTGGGCATTAAAGTGAGTGAAAACCGCGTTGCTCGATTGATGAAAGTAGCCAAGCTCAAGGCTAATATTGGATACAAGCGTCGGTATTTTAAGTCTTCAGCGCCTTCAATAGTTGTAGATAACCGTGTTCAACAGCAGTTTCTAGTGATGCAGCCGGACCACACATGGGTAACTGACATTACCTATATTAAAACGTATGAAGGCTGGCTGTACTTAGCCGTTGTAGTGGACTTGTTTTCACGCAAAGTCGTTGGTTGGTCAATGAGCGAGCGAATGAGCCGAGACTTGGTGATTAAGTCCGTCATGATGGCTGTCATGCGACGTCAACCACATAATGAGGTGATAGTGCATTCGGATCAAGGGAGTCAGTATACCAGTGACGACTTTCAAGCCTATTTATCACAACACAATTTGATCAGCAGCATGAGTCGTCGTGGCCATTGTCTTGATAACGCAGTGGCAGAAAGTTTTTTTCATTCGCTAAAAACAGAGCGAGTTAAAAAGAAAATATACAAAACTAGAAGCGAAGCTAAATCAGACTTGTTTGACTATATAGAAGCGTTTTACAATCGAGTTCGACTACACAGCCATCTTGGTCAGCAGTCGCCCCATGAATTTGAAGAAAATTACAAATTCGCTAGTTGAGTGTCTACAGATTTAGGGGAAGATCATAGAAAGAAACGTTAGTCTAGAGATGCAATTCTTGATAAATGCTCAAAGGTTAATTCAAATAGAAGATATACCACTAAGCATATCAAAAATGCGTTTTAGTTACGGTAATCAAACCAGACAACTTTCAAATACTTTATATAGAAAAAAAATAGTTTTGTACTTGAAGAATTTAAAGCAAAGAAAACTAGCAGATGTAAGTAGAGACGAAATAATGATTACATGTGTTAAAGAAGCATGGGATAACCATAAAAATAAAGGTGGGTTTAGAAAAGGCTCTCGTCTTGGTAATGCCTATTGGGTGGCAAATACTACTCGTGGTACAAATGCTTACGCACATTGTTCTCATGCAATTTATCTTTATGACCAGCATATAAATCCTGCATTACTAAGTTGGCTAAATATTGAAAATGAGACTAAATTTAAAGAGGACTATGCTTTAACTGAATTTATACAGTGGTTATATCGTACTAGAGTTAGAAAAGGCGAACCAATAAGGGTATACATACCTTCAAAAAGAATGGAGAGAATAT
>Ga0209962_1000197_pt1 | contig 19741 bp, 4 predicted proteins | sample SalPonA_C_H2O_MG_FD_185722 | JGI IMG/M metagenome (GOLD analysis project Ga0209962, IMG submission 185722) | Water microbial communities from South San Francisco under conditions of wetland restoration - Salt Pond MetaG R2A_C_H2O_MG (SPAdes)... | ecosystem: Environmental > Aquatic > Non-marine... | reverse complement strand
CTGCCAAGTGAGGCGTCGAATATCGTCTTCTGTATACAACGGCTTATCTCCAGTACAGATTTGGTCGCGCTAGTATAACCGAGTGAAATAGTGAGGCAATTGTAGACAGTCTATTTGACGGCGCGCCTAAGCGCACATCTATTACACTTTTCGTAGTTGCTTATCCACTGATCTCGTTGCCCGCCTAACTGCTAAGTGGACGCCTAGAAGTGCGAACGCAGACAGAGCGCTAATTCTGTCTTTGCCCATAGCGAAAAAGATATGAATGAAGAAAAAACTCTGCCAGATCTAATCTGACAGAGCACCTTGACAACAGATTGCTGTCAAATCAGGCCTGAACAACTACGGTTCAATGTTTAATAGTGTCGGAACCAATATCGTTTTGCGCACTGCGAATAGACGCCACAAGAGACTCTCTTTGCCGTTTGTGCGTATCTTCCAAACTTCTTAGTCTCGCGGTTCGCTCAGTTTCCAGAGCCTCAGCTCGCTTAGCGAATTGAGACTCCAAAGCGCTCTTTTGCCTTTCAAAGCTATCGTCTAAGCGTTCAAGAGATTGCTCAGCTTGAGCTGGCATCTTGGCTGCATCATTATCAGTCATAGTGTCCTATACATGTGTTATCAAGTTATCAGTTACAGACAGTTCTATTTCATCAATTATTCCGTAGAGACCCACTGCGTTTTCATAGACGCCCTCAGACGTATCACCATCGTACACAACTTCAACGAAGCCCGTCTCAATGTCTGTACGGAAAGCATATGCGTTGTCCGTAATAGTCGATGAAACGGCATAGTTATCGTCAAAAATGTATCCTACAGGTAGCTCTATCACATCCGCTCCAAGGCCAAAGTCTGCAATACCGTCGGCATCCGCTAAAAGACTAAGATCGCTCGCTTCAGCTGCGCTAATACCTGTGAGCTTAAACACATCGTTGCCAAACCCACCAAACATGACATCTTCGCCGGCGCTCGTATTAATGGTGTCATCACCGTCAAAGCCGATAATCCACTGAGTGTCAACGCTAGAGGTGTCGCCAAGTGATGTATCACTATCAGGAGTGCCAACCACAATGCTCACATTTGATGGGATCCCGTTTGGATCATCAAGAATTTCCATTGCAATCTGATGGGGAAGCTCTGTCGCTTCTCCAGTCGATTGACTCACGACGAAACCAAAATCACCGCCCACTCCATTGTTACCATTCGACGCATAAACCCTCACTCCATCAGCATCAAAGTCTTTGAAGCGCAGCCCAACAGGACCTTCGTTGATGTTCTCAAAACCAGCATTACCCAACTGACTGAGAGTCGCGTAAGCGGTATCAGAAATATTGTCCAACGCAACCGTTATGTTAGTCTCAACTCCATCGACCGATGACCGATACTCATTGAACTCCCAACTCTCAGGGAATACGTTCCCAGCGGCTCTAAACTCTTCGAATAAATTCTGATCTATGTAGGCTACGGCCCCATCGGCGACGCGTACCACATAAGAAAATTCATTTCCTAGTTCTTCACTCCAGTAGGATACACCAGCCAATCCTTTGGCTTCATCGAAGAACATCTCTTCAGGATGGTTGCCGACCTCAGTGCGCTTTGAGATCGTACCATCACCCTCAATGCGCGCTACGTAATGAGAGCGTTCGCCTGTTTCATTTTGACGAATATCATAATGAATAATAAAACCACTATCACTCGGATCCAGTAATGACTCCGCCCCAGGGATAAATGACGCTTCACTCCAAGCATCCCAACTAAACGATTCTCTGTCTACATGTGCAAGCAACTCATCATCAGCAATATTCATTACGATGTCTAAGTTCTCTGAACGGAACAGAGCTCCTGGTTCGTTTAAGCTATTGAGAGTACTCACCACGTCTGCGTAATCAATACGCATCAGGGTGTAGCCCTCTGGCACCGATGTACTTTCAGGTTGCCAGCCGGTGTATGTTTCAATATTCCACGTTTCAGGAAACACTCCGCCGTTATCGCGATAAGTTTCGAACTCTTCCTGCGCGATGTCGACCAATTTGCCGTCCGATATTCTGACGACAAAGGCTTCGTCGGTATTCTTTTCAGAATTCCAAAGCGACATTGCAACGAGTCCCTTGCTCTCATCTACAAATATCTCTTCCGGTCGATTTGCTATCTTCACTTTACTGGTAACACTACCGTCCGCTTCAATACGCGCGAGATAGTGTCCCGCGTTTGTTTGCGTTGAATCGTTCCATAGTCCATAAGTAACAATGGAGCCAGCGTCACTGGTATCAGAAACAGATGCTGGAACAAAACCGGTCGAAAACGCAAGCCAAGCTGTCGTCGATGTATCAGTATCTGGAAAGAGATCTGTCTCGCTGACAGAAACTACCTCTGTCGCGGCAGCTGTTAGAGCACCGGGCAATGACAAACTACTTAGCGTCTGCGTAATTGATGCTTTTGGCAGAGAATAGACCGAGAAGCCGCTGCCTGTGGTTATGTTGTCGTAAACAGTAAAGTATACATTCTCACCTCCTAGATCATCCGGAAAATAAGACGAGTCAGATCTGAAAAATCCTTTGACAAGACGGTCCTCGCTAGTATCAAGTGACACATCAGCCTCAATGTTTCCCTGAGCATCTACAACAAGCCAGCGATTATATCCAAACTCTTGATCAGCATCATCAATACTGTAATTGACTTGTACAAGAAGTGAGCCATCCCCCAGAGCGATTGTATTAAGTATTTGCGGATCATGGTCTGCCGGATTGTCAGTAAGTTCGAGCAGGTCAAACAGAACTGTTCCATTCACCTGTACTATCGTTTTCTGACCACGATAGGCATTAACCTCATCCCAGTAGTCTCCACTGCTTGATAGGGTGCTCAGCGTTCCCGTTAGAGCATCATACTTGTAGAAGGCTTGAGTTGAGCCGCCCAATTGCAGCAGGAACCCATCGTCACTTGCATCAAGAGTCGGTACGATTTCAGCCCAATCATGCGCATCAAGAGCTACGTCAAGCTTAGTTAGGGAACCGGTGTTCTCATTGAACACAAATATTGATTGCTGATCGATTCCGTCTGCATCACGGTATTTAACGTACGCATAACCGATACCCGCGTCTGACGGCGGTGCAAACTTAGAGTGATAAATCTGCTGAGCATCAATCAGTTCTTGAGGTCGATCCAAAACAAACGAGCTAATCGGCTGATCAACATTAACTTCACCAAGCGCCATGCTAAACGAATTGATTGTAACTTGTGTCCCATCGGCACTGCGTGTGCTGGTGTAGAATATACCGTCTTTGTTGCGCTCTGAAATTTGGAACCATTCGTCTTGCCCAAGTACCCGTTCGTCGAGCACGGTCTCAGTCAGAATATCAACCACCCTGACAATCCGGTCAGTACCGTTGCTTAATTGCACCGCCACGGTTGAGTAGCGTGATTCTTGTCTTCCCTGCTCCCACCAACCACCGTCACCTGTAGGTAAACCCGTAGTGGTGATGTGATAGCTAGCCCCTTCATTCCAGCCGCTGAATTCGACAAAATAAGTGCCGTCTGCTGAAACAGAATTCCAGCTATCATTGGGATCAAAATTGTGCGCCACAAAGTAGACAGAACCACCGTCAAAATCATCTGGGCTGTATGCGTAATCATCCCTGTATGGCATCTGCAAACCGCGATCCCACCCAGAATCGAAGGTGTAATCGGCTTCAAGTGTCCCATCCTGATTTACTACGAACCAACGTTGGTACCAGTGATCGCTACCGTCTGTCGTGCGATATTGTGCTTTAACCAAGTACTGTTCAGGAGCAATTTCAACGGCATCTTGAATACGTTGAATTTCCGAATCGACAATATCGTCGTATTCAAGTAGGTCAAAAACAACTTCCTCGTTCCTAATAAGAAGCGTCTGCTGACCGCGCTGCCTGTTTACAATGTTCCAGTACTCATTATTCTCAATAGAGATCCACGGCTCTGAACGAGCCGGCTCGTAGATCCAGAACGTCTGCCTCGACCCCGAATCGGTGTTTATACCGAATTTAACCATCAGTCCACTGTCCTGCGAGTCAGGATTTGGTGATATTTCGACCCAATCGAAAGCTTCCGGAGTTGGTATTAGAGTAGTCTTACCTGTCACATCAAAAGAGTAGAGCTCACGGTGTTGTATGAAGTCGTTACCTGATGCAGTAAAAACCTCCTCGGCATAATCAACGAATATATATCCGACACCGGTATCATCGGGCGGTGAGATTTTTACGAATGGCTCCCAAGCCGAATTACGAACACCTGCAGGAATCGTAATGTTGAAGGACTCGCCAAGTGGTTGGTTGATGTCCACACTTCCCAATACAGCGCTGTACACTGAAACGGTCGCCAAAGTACTCGTTTCGTTCACTTCAGCGATATAGAACAATCCGTCCGCGCTGCGCTCGCTAACTAATAACTTTTCGTTTTCCGCCAACTCTCGAAAGTCAAGCACTGTTCCAGTCAAAATATCAGTAACAACAAGCATCGAGTTTTCACCTGTTGAAAACTCAGCAACGGATGTGGAGTATCGAGTTTCGCTGTGAGATTGGACCCACCAATTTCCTAGACCATCTGGCAACACGTTTTCAACATCATATGAGAAACGAGAACCCTCGTTCCAACCCTCAACAGTACGGGTGACGTATCCGTCTCCGGCGACACGGTTCCAATTGGCATCGTAGTTTATTGTACCATCCCAACCGTTGGTCTCAGTGCCGCCTAGGAATGTTGCATCCCAGAAATTTAGGGCAGGGTCGTATGTATAGTAGTATGTCCAACTACTTGAGTCTGTTTGCAACGTGCCATTCTCGTCTACCCAGGACCACTCGTTAAAACCCGACTCCTCGCGGATTAAATCTAGTGTATCTCCATCACCGTCCAAATCGTTAACGTCTTGAATGAGGCGATTGCTGGTACCATTGCGGTTACCATCGCCTCCGTCCCACTCCGACACTAGGGTGTTTTGATCAGCGTCTCGGTAGTTGAAATCGGAGCTTACATGAGTTTCTCCAGTAAGGCCGTCGACCCATGTGTTCTGGTTGAAATTCGCTTGGCCGACCTGATTACCGTCGATATCAAAGTAATTTAGCTGCCTCCAAGAGCCGGAGTCGCCCATACCATTGTCCCAATTATTAATCTCCTCAGAGAAATAAATGGTCCCTAGCGCTCCAAATAAATCAAAGGCGGTCTGATCGATCTCGGCAGTTAGAATGTTACCTTGTAGTGACGTAATGTCCTGAGTGCGACTAACCTCTATCCAATCCTTATCGTACTCAACAATCTGACCATTACTCTGATACTCGGTACCACCAAGAAACTCTTTATAAAAGCCATTTGGATCAGCGGGATCATATGTATAGTAGTACTCTTGGCGGTTGGTATCGGGGTTACCATTGTAATCCAGCCAGGTGTTTGAGCTCTCCTCCAGACGAATGTAATCCGTAGTGGAGCCATCACCGTCGCGGTCAGTCGTGTCCACTACAAGACTGTTTTTGTTCCAATTTTCAGATCCATTTCCATCCGACCACGAAGAGTAGAGGTTATTGCCCTCAGCATCGTTATAGTTGACGTTCTCAGAGTACCAATCAATGTAGTCATTAGTACCCGTGTTAGAGTTACCGAGTTCTTCACCTGCGGCGTTGAAGTAGCGGCGGTTTGTCCAACTGTTCGATTCGGTCAGATCATCACTTACCCAAGTGTCACTAGCCTCAGAGTAGTAAACTAACAGGTCACCACCATCAGAGCCCTTCCCGTCAACAAAAAACTCATAAGCTAGCGGGTCAGTATTGAGGTCTACAACCTGATCACTGATAGCATCAATATTTTGTTTACGGCTTACTACATTCCAATCTTTATCGAACGTAGTCTCTTCGCCGGTATCGTTGGTCTGTATGGCTCCTAGGAATTTTTTGTTCCACCCCTGTGGGTCGGTTGAACTATAGCTATAGTAGCGGACAGTGAAGTCAGAACCGGTACCCCACTGGTTGTCCCATGTGTTGGTTTGTTCTTCTACTCTCACTTTGTCGCTTATCAGACCATCTTTATCCCAGTCATTTGTATCAGTAACTATTCTGTAGACTGTTATTGAGGAATCGCTCGAAATTTCGACTCCGAATTCATCCTCTGTGCGGTTAGACCATTCGCTGCGAAGTTGACCCTCATTTCCATCGCGATAATCCGAATTGGCGCTGAAATACGTCTCTCCTGACAACGTATCTGTCCAAGCGTTTTCTGATATGTAAGCCCGCCCTATCTGAGTGCCAGCAGAGTTGTAGAACTGCAAATCAGTCGATGACCAGCTTGAATCACCGTTGTCTGTTGAGTTGTTCTTTTCAAAATAGTAGGCAGCGCCATAGATATCGTGGGCGACTCCATGAGTTTCAGCACTGAGCTGGGCAAGACCAGTGATATCCCTGGTGCGAGAAATTTCATTCCAGTTCTCATCATAGACGACTGTCTCGCCCTGACCGTCCGTAGACTTACCACCTAAAAATTCTTTATAGAACCCACTAGGGTCACTTTCAGAGTAGGAGTAGTAATAGGTGTAGCTATCGGAGTCGTTGAACGTTTGACCTGAACCGTCAGTCCACGTCCAACTATTTTTCCCGCTTTCCTCGCGGATATAATCCGTGCTAGATCCATCGTTATCTATATCTGCGGAATCAACAACGAGGATACTCTGATTCCAGTTGCCATCACTGTTCGACCAGTAGTGTTCCAGTTGATTCCAACTGGCATCATTGAACGACCAGTTGGTGTTGGTTTGCTCTAGACCATCTGTATCGGTCCAACTATTCGTGTTGAATTGATAGCTACCGAGCTGAGCACCCTTTGCGTCAAAATAGGTTATTGACCTATTGCTAGCATCTGACCACTCTTCAAAATAGGCAGGTGTAAACAGCAGTTCAGCTTTGGTAGATACAGCATCGAGGGAATCAGAAACAAATTCAGTAAGTGTTGATATGTCACGGAGTTCTGTCCAACCAGCGCCATACTCTGTCTCGTTACCATAGCCATCAATATAGGTTCCACCCAGAAACGTCTTGTAGTAGCCATTAACATCCGCAGGATCGTAGGAGTAGTAGTAAGTGAAGGTACTGGTAACGACGGTTGCTCCGTCGTTGTAAGCGTTGCCACCAACCTCTTCAAGGACTAGATCATTTACATCCCCGTCACTATCGCGGTCACCAACATCAACCACCAACGTGGTCTCCGACCAGCTGGAGTTACCATTACTATCTTCCCAAGCGCTGCGAAGATTCTTCCAGTTGGCATCTTGGAAGTTAAGGCTGGTGCTCCAATCGGTACCCGTGTTCCCGTTACCATCATCCCAAGACCACTCATTATATGACTCGTTAACGGTACCGATCTTAACGCCACTTGCATTATAAAACGCGGTCTCAGTCCAAGTGCCCGAGCCCCAGCTATCATTCCAGCTGTTGCTGTTTAGCTGTGAGTAATAGATATCTCCCGCCGTAAGTGCCGAGTAAACATCCCAGGCTTGAGCTAGCATCGAACCCGCAGTTTCAGTGCTAGTAAGCACAGGAAGGTCTGTTAAGTCTCTAGAGCGCGAAACGACCTTCCAATCCTTGTCATACTCAGTAATTTCGGAGTTGTAAGTATTAGTTCCACCGAGGAACACACCGTAATAATCACTACCCTCCTCCAGCCCGTAGTAGTAGGTAGATGAGCTACTGTCAGAATCTGTTTGAACTATCCCTTCTGAGTCTGTCCAAGTCCAGGTCCACGTGTTCTCCTGCTCCTCTACACGAATCTTTTCAACCTTGTCACCATCGCCATCCAGATCATCCTCGTCTGCGACAAGGGTATTTTTAGACCAGCCACTATTGCCGTTGGTGTCGCTCCACTCTGATAACAGATTGTTCCAATCCGCATCCTGGTAGTTAGCGTTTGTCGACGTTACTACAATGCCGTTCGAATCCGTCCAGCTGTTAGTCGACGTATGTGAAGAGCCAAGCTTGTTACCCTCAGCATCGTAATACGTCGTTTCAGTCCACGAACCGCTGCCATTGGCATCGCTCCAACTATTACTCTCTTCGGAGTAGTAAATTACCGAGGAAGTTGTCAGTGCAAATAGCTCATAAGCTATAGTTGTATTTGAAAGGGAGGGCAAAGACGAGACGTCTCGCGATGTACTAACAACATTCCAGTTAGCATCGTAGACTGTGGTCTCTCCACGACCATTCGTTGACTTGCCGCCAAGAAATTCGCTGTAATAACCGTACTCATCGTTGGGATCGTATGAGTAGAAGTATTCTGAGCTGTTGCTATCTGTGTAGACAACGTCGTTAGAATCAATCCAAGACCAAGTATTAGAACTCAGTTCACGATGGATTAGTTCTGTTGTATCTGAGTCCTCGTCTATATCATCCGAATCAATAATCAGCTGCTTTGAGTAACTTCCGGAATTACCCTGATCATCTCTCCAGTTCGACAAAAGCTGATGCCAGTTGGCATCTTGATAAGACACATTGATTGACGTTACTAGTTCACCACGCCAATCGTCGAACCAGGTGTTAATATTCTCATTCCTGGAGCCCAGCTTGATACCATCGGCGTCGTAGTAACTGGTCTCCTTCCAGCTTCCGCTACCCCACTCGTTATCCCAGGAATCCTCCTCTATCGCAAAGTAGACAGCGCGATCCGTACCATCTGATAACTTACCCTTCGCGAAAAGGTCAAAAGCGTCCGAGTCTAACTCGCTTGTCAGCAACTCCAACCCAGAAATAGAGCGAGTACTAGAGACTACACGCCAATTGCTATCGTACTCGGTGATCTCTCCACGATCGTTCTCGCTTACCCCGCCCAAGAACTGGCGAGCCGCGTCGTCTGTGTAGTAGTACGTATAAGTATCACTGTCGGAGTCTGTTTGCAGTTGATCGTTGCTATCGGTCCACGACCAAGTCCATTTGTTATAGCCTGTTTCTACCCAAACTTTGTCATCGGTTGCACCGTCGCCATCAAGGTCATCAACATCGAACTCTAAACCATTTTTGTTCCAACCCTCCGATCCGTTTGAATCGGACCACTCAGACCCCAGCCAATTCCAATCGCTATCTTGATAGGAGACGTTTACATATGTCACAGTTTCTTGAAGATAATCATCGTACCAAGAGCTCGCCCAAGCGTTAGCAGTACCTAGAGTTTCACCATCAGCACTATAGTAGGTGAACTGGGTTGATGTTCCCCAACGATCTGTGTAACTAGTCGTGTCAAAATACGCATCGCCATATAGGTCGAATGCTAAACCGTCCGCTGCGGACAGCTGCCCCAGTCCTAAACTGGAAACGTCTCGGGTGGTACGAATAACGTTAAAGTTGGCATCAAATTCGGTGGTTTCGCCGTTACTTGAAGTAGACGTACCCCCCAGAAAGCTGGCGTCATAAAACTCTTGCCCTGCTTCTGAATATGAATAAAAGTACTCATATGAGGATGTCTCAGGCTCACCGCTCCAGGTCCAGGTGCTTTCTCCACGCTCAGCGTAGATAAGATCAGTGGTATCTCCATCACCATCAACGTCGTTAACATCTTGTTCAAGGGTACGCGTATCCCAACCCTCGTTGCCTAATGAATCTGACCAATTGGAGCCGACCCAGTTCCAATCCGCGTCGTGATAGGTCGTTGTACTACTGGTGATCTGCTCTCCCTTCCAATTGTCGTACGTCTCCGTAAACGTGTCAGAGGAGCCAAGAGCCTCTCCGTCCGAATTAAAATAGGTTGTATATTTGGAAGCGCCACCGAAACCCTGTTCGGTCTTGCTGGATAAGAAAACGCCACCCGCACCGCCATAAATCTTATAGGCAAGTGGGTCCGCAGCCTCGGTCAGTTGCTCGAATCCGGTTACATCACGCGTCGCTGACACAACATTCCAGAGTTGGTCATAAACCGTAGTAAGGCCCTCTGAATCTGTTGTCGACCCGCCCAAGAAAGCATCATTTGATCGCGAATAGTTAAAAGAGTAACTCTCTTCCTGAGTAATATCGCCCTCACCTACAGTTCCCGAACTGTAGTAGATCCAACCACCGCTCTCTGTGTAACTATCTGCTGTGGAGGCAGTTATTTCTTTATAGGAGAGCGTGCCTCGACCATCATCAAAGCTCTCACTCAACCAGTTAAACTCCACATCGTATTGAGCTTTGACTAGTGCATCGTAAGTCTGTCCGTCGTACGAGTATGAATAGCTCTTCTGATATTCATAGCCCGTTACCAAACCATCTCCATCCGTTACTGGGAGGAACGTCTCGTATATCAATGTAATAGCCATGTTAACCTCAACACTAATGCTTGGCTGTGATCAGATTTTATACAAATCTAGTCTAAAAAACTGCTCGTGTGAACTTTAATATTCAATTACCCGCTTATATGACTGGAATAAAACTCAAGTCATTTGTAATGTTGCCCGCTAGGTCTTGAACATCAATAGATGTTGCGGTCGAAACTTGACCGTCAACTAAAGACGTACCATCACCTAGGATAACTTCCACAGTCGTATCGTTTACCCACGCTGCAGCGGAGGAAGAACCAAAGAGAGAATCACTTTCTAAAAAGAGCTCTACCTCATCCTTGTTAGCTATGGCTTCTAGAAACTCAACTGTCAGCTTATCACCAGCTGTGATTGTGGTAGATGAATCAGTATCACTTACTATAGATGATTTCACAAAAGGACTTTTCGTATCCAGAACGATCCCAGTCAGGGATTTGCTAGCAGGCAGACTTGCATCAACCATAGAGTTGCCGACAAGGTCCTTAACCGTGTTTGGATTCAAGCTGCTAACTTCTACGCTAGTTTCATTGTCAGATGCTTTAACAATGTACACACCACTCAAAACACTGGAACCATCGGCAAACAATTCAACAAAATCTTCACCCGCCTGCAGACCTTTGAGCTGTACTTTCATAGAAGTGCCCGCCTTGATCCCTTCAGACATGAGTACGCTAACATCAATTTCGTCGCCCTCTTTGAAGAAACCAGCTGCCGTGTTTGTAAAGAATTCAACCACAGTCGGTGCCAACTGATCTTTTGTAATAACAACGCCTAAATCCGTGAAGTCATTTAATGTATTCGCGGCGCTGTCCTCAACGACGCCCTCCGAGGGCTTAACGTATCCCACACTTATTTGATCCGTATTCTGAATGATATGATCTACGGTAAGTACCAAAGAATCCGATCCCTCAGATAGATCAACCGAAGTGATCAACTTTTCTTGATCGCCAACTACGACTGTAAAATCTGCTACTGTGAGGGAAGACTGAGCTGAAACGACCTCACTCAAACCAAGTACTATCTTGTTGGTCCCAGCAGCAGCCTGGAGAGAGTCAATTGTAGGTGCCAGCGTGTCTACCACTACTGCGCTGTTACTAGCCAAAGATCCTTCCGTTGAAGGGCTAGGTAGAGTCAAAATTGCATCCTGCCCAGTTACATCCTTAATTGCGCCACCATTAAGGGTTAAGGCGCCAACCGCTTTGTATCCAAGGTCTGCACTGTTGTCACCAGCCTGCACAGTATAACTAAATGAAAGGACTTTGCTTGACGAGCCACTAACATAAGTAGCAAATCTAGATAAGCCGTTTCCTAACGACAATTCTAGTCGAGGCGTACCGCTGACAACGACGACCTCATTAAACGCCACCTCTATTGAAATGACTTCACCAATGCCATACGCGCCGTCGGCACTTGCCGATTTGACAGATAGGATTTCAGGCGCACTATCCGTCGAGACCTTGACAGACAAACCACTAAATGTGGTGACCGAATTTCCAGCTGAGTCCTCAATCGGGCTCTCAGCAACCGCCGAGTATCCTACCGCGATTGTCGCATTCGGAGTGATAACGTCCGTTAATGAAAGCGTAAGTGATACCTCATCTTCGGCCAGAGAAACTGCCGTCACTGGATTGTCGGCACCATTCATAGTCACGGTAAACCCACCGCTGGATGAAACGTCAGTGAAGCTCACCGGCTCACTTAGAGTCAGTAATACCTCACTGGTTCCAGAACTGGCAGAGTGATACACCACAGCATCGGAATTGGCTGTGAAAACTGGTCTAACGCCATCTACAACAATCTGTGAAACTGCAGAAATAGACCCCGCTTGGCCAACTAAGGGCAGGTCTCGAATTGCGGAATTACCTACCAAGTCTAGGATAGACCCACCATTCAATGCCAGCGCTGAGCTTGATGTATACGACAAATCCTGCGAAATGTCCGAACTCTGGATTGTATACTCAAAAACTAACTGATTCGTCCCGGATCCTTCAACATACAAAGCACTGCGAGGTGCTCCGAGGTTTAGACTGAGACTCGGTGTACCTGTAACCTCTACGTCTTCATCGAAACTAACCGCTATCTGAATAGTGTCTCCGATCCCGTATAAACCGTCCGCACTTAATGCCTCTATATTCGTAACTCGAGGCGCAACTATGTCTTGGACTACAACAACATCTTTGGCGACAAAATCAGCCAAAACGTTGCCATTTACATCTTCGATACTAGTACCCGTGCTAGTGAAAGCTACGCTGACTGTATCATCGTTTTGGACATCAATACCCAACGTCAGCTTGATGGTCTGTAGATCCGACCCGATTACGGCCGACTCAATAGTTGAGGCGGTATCATTAACAAGCACTACAAAGTCAGTGGCCGTCAGAACGATATCTTTAATAGATTCGGAGAGTGTCAGCACAACAACGTTCGAACCAGCTTTTGCTAGAGCATTTTCGGCATCCGTATCCACGTCGATAACAGGCGCCACACCATCAATAATCAGGTTCGAATTACCTTTCAGTGAGTTGGCGGTAGTTATACCAGGTAGCGTAGTTGTAACAGCTAAGCCGGAGAGGTCTGTTATAGTGCCTCCAGCAAGCTGCAGAGATCCGGTAGATCTGTAATTTAGATCTATCGAATTATCGTCTGCTGATACTACATACTCAAAGGTCAATACGGTGCTGCCGCTTCCAGAAACATATGTGGCTTTGGCACTCGTGCTAGCGTCCAGTAATAGCTCCGGTATTCCAGTGACTTTTACTGCCTCGGAAAACTGCAGTTCTATCTCTACAGGATCACCGGCAGCATAAGTTAGATTATCGAAACCCGATCCAGCAACGACGCGCTGAACTACTGCTTTAGTGGTATCGTTTACAACAGTTACCGTCGTTGCCTGCAACGATGCAAGTGGGTTACCGGCGTTATCTACAACCTGTGGGCCAACTGAATAGCTGTATTCAACCCTAACGTCCGCATCGTTAACTACTGCATCAGTTAAAGTGAGTTCAATCGACTTGCCGTCTGACCCGAGTTTCGCAGATGCAACGATATTCGTCATTCCGCCAACTTTCACAAGGAAGTCATCGGCCTGCAGAGAACCCTCGCCCGCTAACTCAACGATCTCGGAAGTTACAAGCTTGACTGTTTTCGTACCGGCGTTTATCGCCAGATTTGTAGCTACTTGTAGCGTATTAGACTTAATAACAGGAGCGACAGCATCAACTTTTAGATCAGACGTACCGAGCAGAGTCTTAGTAGCATCTGTAGGCAAAGTAAGTTGTGCAGAGTTGCCCGACAGGTCCTTTATCGTACCCCCATTGAGGTCGATACTCGTACCGGTTTTGCTGCCAAGATCAGTAGTAACATGACCTGCCTCTGGCGTGTAACTAAACACTAGTACTTTAGTGCCGGTGCCCGAGACATAATTTGCGTATACGTTTCCAGTGCCAATATTCAATAAGAATCTAGGCGTACCACCAGTATCTACAACATTAACGGACTCTGAAAAGGTAACGGCAATCAGTACCTCATCGCCTGCAGCATAGACCACACTATCATCAACGGCCTCCACTCGACTGATTACAGGTGGTTGGCTATCTGCGGCAATATTTATCTCTCGCCCAGAGAAGCGGTATAACTGAGCACCATCGGCACCCTTTAGTTGCTTCGCAAAATCTGCGCTGGGAGTATAGCGAAGATAGAGTTCATCCGTGATTGTGACAGGGTCGCTTACAGACAGGGTTATTTGTGGCGCATTAGTCGCTACAGAAACTGCATTGATGGCGATGATGTTACTTGTTGATTCAAGACCGTCAGTCAGCACAAAATCGGACAGATCCGGTGCACCTGTCACAATTTCGCTAAGGTTGATTACAATCTTCGTGGTACCCGTAGCGACATCGATAGATTGAACTATAGGGCCGGCGAGGGGTGTGCCTCCGCTCGCAAGCATTGTCTTATCAAGATCCAACCAAACACCATCAGGTCTCAACTGCTTGTAGCCCAAGCTGATATGGCCATCATAGAAGTAGAGTTGTGTTTCGAGTTCAGGTGCTTCACCTGTTTTATCCGAATAACTGTACTTTACAGATACTTCCTCAGAGCGGCCGTTGCGAGCGCCCGTTAGGGTATATACTCCTGCATTAGATACAATGTCGTAGTCGCCGAAACGCCCCTCTAAATAAACTACGTTTACACCAGAGTTAAGGGCCGTAGCATCTACAACGGTACCGTTACCGACGTAAACGATATCGTCTCCAGCGTTACCTTGGACCTCTACAACAGCACCAGGCTTGAAAGGTGTTATTTTCGAACCGTTCGCATCAGCAATAAAGACTTTTGTTTCGCCAATACCCTGAAGCCCAAGATTTTGAACAGGGTAACTCGGCGTTACAGAATTTGTATTCAACGTTAAATCTGAGAGTTCTTGCCACTGCCCATCAACTCGAAGCGATAAATAACCAAGACTCAATGCACCGTCTGCGAATACCAGCTGATTCTCTAACTCAGGCGAGCTCCCTGTTTTATCTGAGAAACTGTATTTTACTTCTACCTTCTCAGTTCTATCACCGATCCCCTCGAGTAAATAAACACCGTTACCGTAGGATGTAATCGAATAGTCAGCAAAGCTACCCTGCAAATAAATCGCGTTAGCACCGGAGTTTAGATTAGTTGCGTCAACTACAACTCCGTTCCCAATAAACAAAGACTCCGGTCCGGCATTACCTTCTATGTAGTAAGTTTGGCCAATCAACGAGAGTTCATCTATTGGTGTATCCCACTCTAAAAACATACCTGAAGCTTCTTGTATGAAGTAGCGAACTGGAAACGCACCCTCTAAAATCGACATATTCAGCCCTTATCCAATAAATAGAAGATTATCACTTTGCATCTCTTCCAGAACAAAGTATTTGTCAGCTGCTATATCAGTAATCACCAAACGTGCCTGCGCCCCTTCGCTTCCACTGACCGCCGCAAAATCTTTTGTGAATGTCGCTTCTTGAGTAGAGGTTGAACTGTCAATACCGTCCAAGTTCACAAGCTCGTTATCACCTAAATTATCCAAATAGATAGCATCATCAGCGGTGAAGCCTGAAACCACCAAATATGCATCTGATGTCTGTCCAAGACTATTAATACCGAAAGCTATCGCCACCTCTTCTGCCGAAACATCGAGTGCTACTTGAGTCGGATTGTTAGCAGTCTTTGCCCCTTGGTTTCCATCTACCCATAAGGAACTATCAGAGAGATCAGCTGATAGTCCACTAAAGTACTTAGACAAACCATCGATAGCGACGGCTTCGCTGGGTGTTACTGTAGAGAAGTTAATATCGGTAACAGAAATTGAAGCGAGGCTCGACGAATTGCCAACAAACATTCCGGGATCGATAGAGATGGAGTAATTGTTTGCCAAATCTAGATCGAACTCAGGATTAATAATTAGAAGCTTCGTCGTGTTATCGAATGAGACCGAACCTCCAGAGAATGATGCAACGCCCTCCGACACCGTCACACTAATTGTTTGAGTGTTGATTACGTTCTCACCTTGGAATCCCGGTTTAGTAGCGTCGTTCGACTCGTTTGTGATAGTGATATGATATGTGCCATCAGCACCCCAACTCACCGCTTCAGATATTGAAAATACAATATCGCTTCGTGGATCGAAATTGGTCACTCCCTCAAGCGTGGTGGTTAAAACAGGAGCGCTCACGACATCAAGTGTAACAACCTGCTCAACATCAGGATTAACTCCATCGCTGGCAACCACTGTAAAGGTGTACTGCGACTTTATGTCAATATCCGGATTATCGGTTAAAGTGACCTTCCCGGTCGTTTTATCGATAGTGAAAAGCGAGGCGTCAGTTCCTTTAATGTCATATGTCACTCCTGCTGAGATATCCTTTGTATCGTCAGAAGTTACCGTGTACACGACCTTACCTGCACCACTATTGTCTACCACGGAGCCGACTGCACTTGAAGTTATGGTAGGCGCAACTTCATCTAAGTCATTGATGTTTAATGTGACAGTTTTCTCTACCGGCGTCGTCACACCGTCATCAGCTACCACCACAAAGGTGTATAGTGCCTTTGTTTCGGCATCAGGTTTACCGGTAAGTGTTACCTCACCGCTTACCTCATCGATACTAAACAGAGCTGCATCATTCGCAACCTTGAGGCTGTATGTGACCCCTGCTGAAATATCAGCGCTGTCATCCGACGTAACGGTATAGACAACTTGTCCCGCGTCACTATTCTCGTCAAGCGAGGTTGCCGTTGCGTCCGAGGTGATAATTGGAGCAACCTCATCCAAGTCATTGATCGCTAACGTGACTGTTTTCTCTGTCGGCGTAGTTACACCATCATCGGCTACGACCACAAATGAGTAAGATGCCTTTGTTTCAGCGTCAGGGTCACCGGTTAAACTGACCACGCCAGTTGTCTGATTGATAGAGAAGAGTGTGGCGTCCGTTCCTGAAAGGTCATAGGTTACGCCTGCTGAAATATCAGCACTGTCATCCGACGTAACGGTATAGACAACTTGTCCCGCGCCACTATTCTCGTCAAGCGAGGTTGCCGTTTCGGCTGAGGTGATGGTAGGAGCAACCTCATCCAAGTCATTGATCGCTAACGTGACTGTTTTCTCTGTCGGCGTTGTTACACCGTCATCAGCTACCACCACAAAGGTGTAGAGTGCCTTTGTTTCGGCATCAGGGTTACCGGCAAGTGTCACTTCGCCGCTTACCTCATCGATGCTAAACAGGGCCGCATCATTCCCATCCTTGAGGCTGTATGTGACCCCTTCCGAGGTATCAGCACTGTCATCCGAAGTGACGGTATACACAACCTGCCCCGCACCGCTATTTTCATTTATAGCGCTAGCTGAATCTGCAGAAGTGATAGTAGGGGCAACTTCGTCGATATCATTGACACCCACAGTAACCGCCTTCTCTGAAACATTGCCAGCACCATCAGTTGCTACAACAGTGAACGAATACGATGTTTTGGTTTCATAATCAGGATTCTCAGACAGAGTAACCTCACCAGTGTTGAGGTCTACCTCAACTGAAGATGCATCATCACTAAGCCCCAATTTCTTAGTGTATAAAACAGGCGTGGTATCGTCCGTTGCAGCAGTGTAGATAACCTGATTTTCCCCAACACCCTCATTTACGGCAGAAGCTTGTGAGGTAAATTTTGGAGCTAAATTATCAAGCACGAACCACTCCCGTCGTCCGCAACGGGAAGACCCGTTAATGTAACGCCTTCAGCAAGAGTCACACTTGTAATAGTGATATCCTCAAGATTCAGTGCAGGAGCGCTGCTGATTGTAAACACCATTGTCTTGTTTGAATCAAACGAAACGAATGTTGCCGTGCCAAGCGTTCCCAAATCGATCGTGGAGCCATCCAAATTACCGCTAAGTACAAGATTCTCACTAAATACTACTGTAACAGTTAAAGCCTCGCCTTCGGCGGCGTATATCGAGTCATCGGCGGTAACCTTAATGTCGACAGAACTGATCACCGGGCGCTCTACCGCCACAATATTGAAAGTTGCCGAGGCAGACTTCGCACTCTCGTCTGTGGCTGTTACCGTATATTTTGTACTAACTTGGGTGTCGGTGGCTTTACCTGAAATAACACCGGTTTTAGGATCGAAGACAAGCCCGGGTGGCAACTCGCCTTGCAATGAGAAGGTCAATGAATCCCCGACCTCCTCGATATCAGCATCAGTGAAGTAAACTGAAAGATCCTTCGAGAGAGATTGACGAGTCACGGCGGTAAAATCGGGGATACCGTCTTGCGCAACGGCTGGTTCTTCATTTACGTTAGTGACCTCCAGTGTCACCGTTTTCTGTGAGGAATTGCCAGCAGCGTCAGTCGATACAACGATGAATTCGTACGAAGTCTGTGAGCTCAAGTCAGGTGACGTAGTAAGTCTGACCTCCCCGGTTACTTCATTGATAATTAGCGCAGCATCTGAACCACTAGCCAAACTGTAAAGTACGCCATTGGCATCCGACGATGTAGCTGTATAGACAACACTATCAGTGGAACTATTTTCAGCTACCTTTGCTGCATCAGCAGACGTGATAGTAGGAGCGGTGGTGTCTAGCACCGCATCTAGTGACGCTAGTGGAGAGACGTTTCCAGCCGCATCCGTTTGACGCGCCTCGATAGTGTATTCGCCGTCGATGGTAGGTGCGGTGTAAGTTTCACTCCAAGCACCGCCGTTAACGCGGTACTCTGCAGTTGCCGTAGTTTCAACGCCCGTGATCGCCTGAATCTCGAGTGACGTCGAGATGCTATCAGCAGAATCGTTCCCCGAGTCTGTTGAAAGCACCAAATTGCCCGGTGCCGCAGGGGCGCTTTTATCATAAACGTAACTTGCGGACGCAGAGTCACTGTTCCCAGCCGCGTCCACCACAGTCGCTGTAACAGTAACAGTACCCTCCAATAGTTTCTGAAGATCATAAGCGGACACTTTGATTGAGAAAGCTTCAGCTGTAACTAGGCCGGATTTGGTGACCGAAATCGGATCGGTGATCGGATCGGTGATCGGATTGCTTACCAGTGTAAGGGTAACTTTCTGCCCCGCTTCAGCACCCACCGCTGTTCCTTCGATAATCAGCGCGACATCGTCTTCAGCGGCATTTATATAGCCTTCAGATATTGGAGACGTTAACGCTGCGACGGGCGCAGTTTGGTCTAAGGTAACTGAGTAAGCATCGCTCAAAGCAGATTCGTTACCCGCCTTATCAGTTACTTTTGCAGTGAAACTTGTTGTTTCACTAGAGAGAGTAACACCGGTAAATATCGCGAACCCTTTAGAGAGCTGCGAGTCGGTTACAGTCAGCGTAGCTAGTGGCGAGCCAGCGCCATCGACAAATAAGGAGACAGTGTCCCCAAGCGCGACTGAAGTACCATCTGATGCCGCCACCTCAAGCGCGACCTTGACGTCTACTGCACTGGTATTGACCAACCCATCGTTTGAGCTCGAGCCGGTGTCACTTGCGACCGTCAAGGAGACAGCACCCACAGCAGGGGCAATTTCATCTAACAGTGCTGCTTGCAGAGTCGATATTCCATCTACAGATGCGGTGCTTATATCAGTTGTAGTCGTTGTAACTTCAAGAAGCTTATCTGCGTCTGTCTCACCAGTTAACTCGGTGATAACCGCGGTACTTGTTAGATCGATCGTCTCAGCAGCAACAATTTTTGCCACCATAGCGTCAACAACCGCTTCGGAGGTAGTGGAATCGCCTGACCCAGCTTCAGCGTAAGCAATGATTGTTGCCACCTGAGCAGCAGCCTGCTGCGCTTCTAGTGCTAAATCATCACCACCAACTGCTTCGGCCGCATCCAGCACTAATTTATGACCATATATATCGGCCTCGAAAGACATATTCTCTAACCAGTCTATTTTTACCTGTTGTTTTGTTGACATATTTTTCCTGTT
>Ga0209962_1000195_pt1 | contig 19854 bp, 7 predicted proteins | sample SalPonA_C_H2O_MG_FD_185722 | JGI IMG/M metagenome (GOLD analysis project Ga0209962, IMG submission 185722) | Water microbial communities from South San Francisco under conditions of wetland restoration - Salt Pond MetaG R2A_C_H2O_MG (SPAdes)... | ecosystem: Environmental > Aquatic > Non-marine... | reverse complement strand
AGGTTAAAGAAGGTATTCGCGTTAACGGACAAGGGTTCGTTAACGACACACTTGATCTGACAGCTAATACAGCAGAAATTGGATCATCTACAGAGTCTACAGATACTACAACAGGTGCTCTAGTTGTTGCTGGCGGTTTAGGTGTTGGCGGAAATATTAACGTAGGCGGAACATTTAGCGTAGGTAGCGGATTTACAGTAAACGGTGTATCCGGTGACTTAACAGTCGAAGGTAATTTAACTGTAAACGGTACAACTACTACGTTAAATTCAACTGAACTGTCAGTTGACGATATTAATATCATACTAGGAGCATCAGCAAGTCCGACAGATGCAAGTGCTAACTTAGGTGGTATTACACTTAAAGGTACCACTGATAAAACATTAACGTGGGCAAGTTCAACAAGCAGTTGGACATCAAGTGAAGACTTTGACTTAGCAAGTTCTAAAGTTTATAGAGTTGCTACTAACGAAGTGCTTTCTGCAGACACATTATTTGCAGGACAATCTACCGTTTCTTTAGCCCCAACAGGTTCCTCGATTACAGTTGGTGTAGACAATTCAGGTACACTATCTTTAAGAAACGCAACAGTAGACGTAAATTACGATTTATCAGTAGGCGGAGCAACATCTCTTACTGGTAATTTAGCAGTTAATACTAATAAGTTTGTTGTTACTGCATCTAGCGGTGACACTAGTATTGCAGGTTTGCTAGATGTCACAGGAACAGTTACAGGTAGTGTTCTTATTTCAGATGTAGCAGATGGCACTGCTCCTTTAAATGTAACTTCGACAACCGTTGTTTCTAATCTTAACGCAGACTTACTAGATGGATTCCAAGCAAACGCTGATAACTCGACTGACACTGTTGTTGTGCGTGATGCAACAGGCGATATTAATTTTTCCAATGCAGTATATCATGGTGCTACTAGCGGTACAACTATTGTACAATCACAAGCAGCAGCAAGCGGTACACTAACACTGCCGAGTGCAACTGATACACTTGTAGGTCGTACAACAACTGATACACTAACAAACAAAACAATTGACTTAACAAATAACACATTATCTGGTTCATTTGCAGAATTTAATGCGGCACTAGAAGCCGGAGCACAAGGTTCTTTTGCGTCAACTGATGGTACAGAAACGTTAACTAATAAAACACTAACAGACCCTACAATTAATGCTGGGTCAGGAGCAATTGTACTACCGAACACAGCATCGCCTGCACAAACTAGCGAAGGTAGTATTGTTTGGGATAGCGACAACGACTTGTTAACTGTAGGAACAGGAACCGGTCGTAAAACTATGGTGGATTTAGATAGTACACAAACACTAACTAATAAAACACTAGCTAATCCAACATTTACTGGCGCAAGCCAAGACTTTACATTAACAGGCGATGTAACTGGTAGCGTAACAGTAAGTAACTATGGCGATGTAAGCATTGCAACTACTATTGCAGCTAACTCAGTAGCACTTGGTACAGATACAACTGGAAACTACATTGCTACAATTACAGGCACAACAGATCAAATTACTGTAACTGGCAGCGGCACAGAAACAGCAGCCGTTACACTAAGTTTACCGCAAGATATTGCAACAACATCTAATCCAACATTTGCTGGAGCAACACTGGATAATATCAGAGTAGGTGTAACAGGTACTAATGAAATTGATACTAGCTCAGGCAACCTAATACTTGACTCTGCAGGCGGCACAGTTGAAATTGATGATAACCTAACAGTAGCAGGTAACTTAACTGTAAATGGCACAACTACAACTGTTAATTCAACTACTATAAGTGTAGATGACAAAAATATTGAGTTAGGAAGTGTAGCAAGTCCAACAGACGTAACAGCCGACGGCGGCGGTATAACACTTAAAGGTGCAACTGATAAAACATTTAATTGGATTAATGCAGCAGCAGCTTGGACATCAAGTGAAGATTTAAACGTTGCTACTGGAAAATCTTATAAAATAAATGGAACTAAAGTACTAAGTTCAACTGAGTTAGGCAGTGGTGTTACAAGTTCAAGCCTAACAAGTGTAGGTACTATTGGAACTGGTACTTGGGAAGGTACTGTTATTAGTCCAACATACGGTGGTACTGGTGTTAACAATGGTACTAAAACTATTACGCTAGGTGGAAACTTTACACACACTGGCGCACATACTCTAGGGCTAACAACAACTGGCAACACTAGTGTAACACTTCCTACAAGCGGAACACTTGCAACAACAGGCAATCTAAGTCAATTTGCTTCAACAACTAGTGCACAACTAGCTGGCATTATATCAGACGAGACAGGCACTGGACCGTTGGTTTTTGCTAATGCTCCAACGTTAAGTTCACCTCGTATTAGCACTGTTTATGGTAGTACTCTTGCAAATGGTACATTAACATTACGTGGTACTACAAACGGAGATAAATCAACTGCAAGTGTTAAAATAGACGAAAATGTAACATCAACTAGTGCTACTACTGGTACATTGGTAGTAACAGGCGGTGTTGGCATAAGTGAAAACTTAAATGTTGCAGGTACAATTAAATTAGATAGTTCTTCTGTAGCCGACGTACTTGACTTAAACAACAATAATATTACTGGTGTAAACAATATTAAATTTGCAGACCCAGGTCCAAACGAAGGTCTAGAATGGACAGGCGGCAATGTTTGGAGAATATACGAATCACCAGATGACTTAACATCAAACGGTGCAGGTAACTTACAAATTGTTCAAGGCGGCACACGTAGAGCAACATTTAAAACTAACGGTATCTTAGAACTACCTGTTGCTAACGGTACTGCACCTTTAGAAGTTGCTTCAAGTACATTAGTTAGTAACTTAAACGCAGACTTACTAGACGGGCAAGAAGGTACTTATTATCTAGACTTTACAAACTTTACTAATATCCCGGATCCGCAAGTAACTGTAACACTAACAGGCGATGTAACTGGTACTGCAAATACAACACTAACAGACTTAGGTAATGGTACTGTAAGTGTTGCAACTACTATTGCAGCTAACTCGGTAGCACTTGGTACAGACACAACTGGTAATTATGTTGCTACTGTTGCTGGTACTACTAACCAAGTTAATGTAACTGGCAGCGGTTCAGAAACAGCAGCAGTTACAATCAGCTTACCACAAGATATACATACAGGAGCTAGTCCAACTTTTGCAGGAGCAACTCTAGATAATATCAGAGTTGGTGTTACTGCGGTAAACGAAATTGACACAAGCACAGGTAATTTAATAATTGACTCTGCGGGCGGTACAACAACAGTTGACGACAACTTAATTGTATCAGGCGACCTAACTGTAAACGGTACAACTACAACAGTTAACTCAACTACAGTTACCATCGACGATCCGGTCTTCACTTTAGGCGGAAATACAGTTCCAACATCAAACGATTCGAAAGATAGAGGTATTGAATTCCGTTGGCACGATGGTACAAATGCAAAATTAGGCTTCTTTGGTTACGATGAATCAACTGGTAAGTTTACATTTATAAGAGATGCATCAAACGCAAGCGAAATCTTTAGTGGAACTAAAGGTACTGTTGACGCTAATATTGAGTGGTCAGACGTACTTAACAAACCAGATCCTACGCTAACTATTAACGGTGACGCAAGTGGTACTGCTACATTTACTGATTTAGGTGATGCAACACTAACACTTACTATTGCAGACGACAGTCACAATCACACTACTGCAAATATTGACAACTTTGATCAATCTGTCCGCAACTTAGTAGGTGGAATGGTTAGTAGTAATAGCGAAAGTGGCATTGCTGTAACTTACGATGCTGCAAATGAGAAATTAGACTTTAACGTAAATGATCCTACTATTGAACTAACTGGCGACATAACAGGCAGTGCAACGATGACTAACTTGGGTAATGTTAGTATATCTACTGCAATTGCTGTTAATAGTGTCGAATTAGGAACAAATACAACAGGTGATTACGTTGCAAGTGTAGCAACTGGCACAGGTTTAACAGGTGGTGCTGCAAGTGCAGAAGGTGCAGATTTAACATTAAGTTTAAATCACTTAGGACTTGAAACACTAACTGACCCGGATGCAGATAGAATCTTCTTCTGGGACGACAGTGCAAATTCTGCAAACTGGTTATCATTAGGAACAGGCCTAAGCTTAGTTGGTACTACATTAACTGCAAGCGACAGAGGTAGTTCTCAGAATATATTTAAAACAATTGCAGTAGTTGATACTGACAGCGGTAATGCATGGAGTTCAGCAGGAACTGTTGTTGCAGAATCAAATAATGATACTGTAACATTTGTAGACGGCGACGGTGTTGACTTATTTGCTAGTCCAACTACTGACGCTATACTGATACAACACAGCGATACATCAAGTGTTGCTAATTTGTCAAGTAATAATAGCGGTTCAACTTTTATACAAGATATTAACTTTACGTTTGATTCGTTTGGTCACGTAACCGCTGCAACTGTAGCAACAGGAACAGAATCAAACGACTTTGGCACTGTAACAGTAACAGATTCAGACAGTGGTTATACTTGGAGTGCTACTGGTAGTGCTGTAGCAGATGCAGTTAGTGACACATTAACTGTTGTAAGTGGCACAGGCATAAATGTTGATGTTTCTGCTGGTAGCGATGCTATTAGAATTACTAACACAGACCTCGGTAGCAGCCAAAACATCTTTAAAAACATTACAGTCGAAGAATCAAACGGTACTGACCGAGGTACACTAATTGCTGACGGTAACGATGATACGTTCTTTATTAGAGAAAACGGCGGAATTACATTAGGCGTTACTCCAGCAAGCGATACTATTACAATTGCACACGCTAACACATCGTCTGTTAGTAATTTATCAAGCGATAATAGTGCAGGAACTGTATTACAAGATATTAGTTTTACTTACGACACCTACGGTCACGTAACTGCGTCAAGTGTTGCTACAGTTAATCTTGATAATAGATATTTACAAGCAGAAAGTGATACTCTTGCAACTGTTACAGGTCGCGGCGCAACTACAGCAAGCGCAATTAGCATTACTAATACAACTGAATCAACTACAAACGACACAGGTGCATTAACTGTTGACGGTGGCGTAGGTATTAACGGTAATCTAAATATTGGCGGTAATACTGACATTGATGGTAATTTAGAAGTAAACGGAGACTTAACAGTTTACGGTACAACTATTACTGTTAATACTGAAACTATTAATCTTGCTGACAATATCATTACACTTAACAGTAACTATACAGGAAGTTCTCCTACTGAAGACGGTGGTATAGAAATTGAGCGCGGTACGCTAACTAATGCACAATTATTCTGGGACGAGAGTGCAGGCCGTTGGATAGTTTCTGGCGCAGCAACAGGTACACTTGCATATACTTCAGAAATTCAAGATGCAACTATTACTATTAATGCAGGCAATGGTCTTACTACAGGTGGTTCCTTTACTACTAACCAAAGCGGCAACAGTACAATTACTATAGATCACGCAGATACATCAAGTGTAAGTAATCTATCAAGTGATAATAGCGGAAGTACTTTCATTCAAGACATAAACTTTACATTTGACGATTACGGACACGTAACTGCGGCAAGTGTAGCAACAGCAAACGCACTAACAAGTCAATCGAGCGATTTTGGTACTGTAACTGTTACAGATACAGATAGTGGTTATACTTGGAGTGCTACTGGTAGTGCTGTAGCAGATGCAGTTAGTGATACATTAACTGTTGTAAGTGGCGCAGCAATGAATGTTGATGTTTCGTCAGCAAGTGATGCTATTAGAATATCACACGGTGATACGTCAAGTGTCTCTAACTTGTCGAGCAACAACAGCGGAAGTACTTTCATTCAAGACATAAACTTTACATTTGATACTTACGGTCACGTAACTGCTGCAACTGTAGCAACAGCAAACGCACTAACAAGTCAGTCGAGTGATTTTGGTAAAGTATCTGTTAGCGATACAGACAGTGGGTATACTTGGAGTGCTACTGGAACTGCTACTGCTGATGCTACCCAAGATACTGTTACATTTGTAAGTGGCACAGGTGTAAATGTTGATATTGATGCAGGCAATGATGCAGTTAGATTTACTAACAGTGACAGAGGTAGTAGTCAAAACATATTTAAAACTATTGCTGTATCTGGACAAACTAACATTGTAGCAGATAGCAATAACGACACGTTAACTTTTGCAGCAGGCAGCGGAATAGCTATTACTACAGCATCGTCTACTGATACAGTTACAATTACACACGCTGATACTAGTACTCAAGGAAGTGTTAACAACTCAGGTGCTACTGTAATACAAGATATTACACTTGACAATTTCGGACACATTACAGATATTAATAGTGTTGATTTAGATAGCAGATTTGTTAACGTATCAGGCGATACAATGACTGGTAGCTTAACAATTAACGGTGCACTAAATGCAACAACTAAGAGCTTCGTAATTGACCACCCTACTAAAGCAAATATGAAGCTAAGATACGTGAGCTTGGAGGGACCAGAAGCAGGTGTTTATGTACGTGGCAGAATTACTGGTTCAACTACAATTGAACTACCTGACTACTGGGTAGGATTAGTTGACGCTGAAACTGTTACAGTTAATCTTACACCAATTGGATCTTTCCAAGCTGTCTATGTTACTGGCACTGATGCTGAAAAAGTTACTATTGCTATTGACAATAAACCAAATTCAGATATTGATTGCTACTACACAATATTTGCAGAACGTAAAGATGTAGATAAATTAGTAGTAGAATACGAGGACAAATAATGGCAGTTACTTATAGACCAAATATCATTTTAGATAACTTATTGCTACACTACGATGCGGGTAACTCTAAGAGTTACCCTGGCTCTGGTAACAATTGGTTTGACATGTCCGGTAACAACTATACTGCTATACGAAACGGAAGTTATGTTTCATATAATTCACTGCATAATGCATGGTTCTTTGACGCATCGGCTACTAGTACAGACGGCTTGTTTATACAAGATTTAGCATATACAAGCGGTCCCGATGATCAAATTATAAATATGACATTAGAATTTTGGTGCAAAGCAAGTAGCGGAACAAGTGGAAATAACCAAGATCAACGAATACTTATAAGTTTTGATAGAAGCGCAGTTTATCGCTTTAGCATAGGCGGAGACAGCGGCGCAGCAATTAATCCGGGTAAACCTGCCTTTCAGTTTACTGATACAGTAGGAATTGTTGATATTAGTGCAAGTTCTTGGCCAGGCGATCTCAGAGACGATGCGTGGCATCAGGTTGGAATGACGTTTACTGCAAACGATGCAAAAACTGTAAAGTTTTTTATCGACGGTGAAATTGTACACGAACATACAGGTTCATATGCAGGTATTAACAGACAAATAGATTCAGAAACTCCTAGATATGGTATTATTGGTAATGGATCTGAAAAATCAAATGACACACCGGGCACAGGAGTAGGTCCAAATACGCCTTTTTATGGTTACATAAGTAACTTTAAAAAATATTTAAAAAGTTTTACTCCTGAAGAAATAAAACAGAACTATAATGCTCTAAAAATGAGGTACAACTAATGGCACAAGATTATAATCCGTCTATAATTAGTAGAAACTTAGTCTGGGCAATAGATGCAGGTAATACAAAAAGTTATCCCGGCAGCGGAACTGCATGGAATGATCTAACACGTCGAGGAACAAACGGAACACTTATCGGCGGACCATCATACAACTTAGGAACACTTGCGTTTAATGGTAGTACACAGTATGCAGATTTTAACTACAACCACAATAATGAATCGGATTGGTATGCAAGTAGTTTTACTTTAGGTGGATTTGCAAAACAAACAGCTACCAAAACAAACGACAGTTGGCTGTTTGATTTAGACTACGTAGGATACAGATTATGGGGTTCAAATAATGTACCGTTCATGGTTAGAGGACCAAGTGCAAGTTGGAGTATATCAACAGCCTATCCTTTTGTTGTAAACCAGTGGCATTACGTAGTTGCTACTATGATCGACAATGGTAGTGCAAACAATGTAAAGGTTTATATCGACGGTGAACTTTTTAGTACGCATACTTTTGGTACAAAAAATATAGGGTACGCAGTAGGAGCAAATTATTATGTTAGATTAGCTGCACATCACCACAACGGTTTAGGCAGGCCTTTTGAGTTAGGATACTTACATAAAAATAATACTATCTTAACAGCAGATGAAGTTAAGCAAAATTACCAAGCCTTAAAAGGTAAGTTTGTTTGATGATAAATACTTTGGAGTTTAAATAAAATGGCAAACAGTGACAAAAATATTGTAATTACACCTAATATAGGTAGTAGTACCGATGATCCTAAAATTGTCTTTAGCGGCGCTGATGGGACCACCGGTGCACAAGATGTCACGTTGTATGTGTACCCTACAGACAATGGTACACTAAGCATAGAAGGCTCAGCTGGGCAACTGTTAAGTGTAAGTAACAACTTAACTGGAACACTATTCAGTGTAAACGATGTTAGCGGAATACCTAGCATTACTGTAGAAGATGACGGTACAGTAAGTCTAGCAGAATTTAACGGAACAGTTTTAATTGGTGGCGCTACAGATAACGGAACAAGCACACTGCAAGTTAGTGGAGTAAATAGCTCATCAACTTCTTCAGGTGCACTTGTAGTTAACGGCGGCATAGGAGCAACTGGCGACATTCATGTTGGAGCAGTTTACAGTAACGGACAGCTTATTCAGCCAGGTACAGGAATAACAGCAAATCTAGCAATAGCTTATTCGATAGCATTTGGTAGTTAAAGGAAATTAATAGATGGCAAAAAAACTAATAAATCATTATCGTATTGATGTAGATAATAACGTTGTAGAAATTGAAGACAATATTTTACCTGAAGCGTTATTGATTATATCTGACGTAGAAAGTAATACAATTTTGTATAACTTTGCTAATCCAGCAGCCGGTTATGTAACAAGATCGTTCGACGAAACAACTGAATATACTTCATTTGAATTAGTTGTTGATATGGCAGCAGCCGGAGTAACAGATTCTACAAGGTTACAAATTTTTATAGAAGAAACCGAACCTAAGATAGATGTTGCTGAATCGCTTTTAGATCCAGTTAATAAGATACGTGTATCAAATCCAGAAAACTTGATCGATACTGACTTTGAATACGGTTTACAATCTACTAAGTGGGAAACACTAGAACTGTCGAACAACGTGCCATCATATTATGTTTCGGATTCTGATTTACCACTTGATAATGTCGCCAGTGTTACAGCAACTACTGGTAGTGATGTTATAACTGTTCGCTGTAAAGAACCCCATGGCTTAGTAGTAGGAACGCCTATTGATGTTAGGGGTTTAACATCAAGAACAGCAGAAGGTAAGTTCCTAATCAGTTCTGCTCAAGATAACACTTTTACATATAAAGGAACGGCTGTTCAAACAGCTAATGGTATTATATCAAACGTTTATACTACCATTACTCCTGGGCAGTTTTATTCAGGATCGCAAATTCCGTTTAGCCAAGATGTAGGTATTAAAACAAACGAACGTAATCCTGCAACAATAACTGTTACTACACCTTATCCGCATGGTTACGTAGTAGGGTCTAACTTTTACTTAGTTAATACAGTAGGTACAAAACAAGTTAGGATAGAACAAACTACTGGAACTGCACCAGATGGGCGCCCGTATGTTGATTTTACAAACTTTTTAACAACACAATTTGAAAACGTTTCCGAGCTTACAGAAACAAAACAAAAACGTTCAACATACTCACGTAAGTTTAATGCAGGCAGTGTTGATGTAAACAGTAATAGCATAGTATGGAATAATCATAATTTAAGAAATAACGATTGTCTTTTGTATGTTCCTAGCTCAGGCGACGACCCGATCGGCGGATTACAGCGTTTCCAAGTATACTATGTAAGAAATGCAACTACGTCAACCTTCCAGTTATCGAGCACTTACAACGGAGGAGCAATTAACTTTACTGACGCAGGTACATACAATTTTGGTAGAGGTAGTTTACACTTATGTTACGAAATTAGACGCCTATATAAACCCAACAATAACTACTTAACGTACTATTATACCAGTGCTTGGCAGTACGGCACTAACAATAACAGTGGCTGGGATTTTTACGACAACCAGTACGGAAATACAGGTAGAGGAAACTTTGGCCAGGGAAATAAGATACCAAGTGGTAAAATAGTATTTACACCAAATAATGCAGGAATATCAACCACTGCGGTTAGATATTGGTACGGAACAAATCAGAACAGTCAAATGGTAATGCCTGAAACATCAGACGTTCCAGGAAACTACAACTTTATTGAAGATTGGCAAAGATACTCTGACGGAAACAACTATCGTGCATTTGCTACAGACAATATGTACGGCTATACCTCAGGCGGCTTTTATAGCTATTACGATAATCAATTTAATTATAGCTCAGGCACAAATCAGTATTTTAACAGAGGACAAGTATTTGTAATACTGCTAGAAGACGACGATGAAGGAGATACCTTCTATTACGAAAATCACGGTCTAGCAGACGGCAGTGAAATTGAATTAGTAGACCCAACACCGCCAGATCCAGGTGAAGGTCCAACATTTAGTAGTAATATATTAGGCGATTTACAAAGCTTGGCCTCTACACTAAGCGGGCTTAGTGCAGGTCCGAACAATTTCGGTTCTGTAACTGCTGCAATTAATAATCAAGTAAACGACTTTAACGTATTTGCAATTGCACAACAAAATGCAATGGCTGAACAATTACCAGGTATTGCTTCGGCTGATGGCGTACATCCAGGAACTCAAGCAGGATTCGTTTATAATACGTCTAACGGTAACTATTTGGGCAGCGGAAATATACTGTCTGATTTTAGCGGAGGAGCCGCAGCAGGTTATTCAGCAGCTGATGGTAAAAAGTGGATGGCAGCCGCTATGTACGCAAACAACGTATTCCAGGGTTTGATGGTTTGGGTGTTTACAGGTGACAGAATTAATCAAAGTAACGGTATAACATCTGGACAATACAACATACAACGAACAGCTGACTTTTTCTATCCAGACGTTGGTAACTACGAATATCACAGAATATATTCTTTTATTATTGCACCAAACGGAACTATACAAGCTTCTGATTTCACTGGAAACCAAGGTTGGAGATTCTCCAACAACCAAGTTCCTAACCAATTTGGTTATCAAGCAACTACTAGATTTGCATCTGACGATGGTTTTTGGGCATTTGCAATGGGCGGACGTAAGGTAGACGGTAATACTCCAGGACCTACTTATGCAACTACACAAGGTTACGGTTTTGGTAACTACAACGGAGGCGACAGCGGCGCCGGATTCTATTGGAATGGTTCAAGCCTTACGTTTAACAACTATGTAGGTTTCATATTCTCCGGCGACGGAACAGGCGGACAAGCATTTAACCCAAGTGGCTTGATTGCAAAATCTACACAAAGCACAAATTTGTTCGATACTTCAGGAAATGTAAACTTATCATACGGAGATTACTTAGTTAAAGTAGTTGATCAAAATAGATTTAGACTTGCATCAACTAACGGTACTGAGTATAGAATAGTACAAGCTACAGGTGATTATCAGTTTATCGGAAATAAAATTAACGAGACTGCAAACACGTTTTATGCTCCAGGACACGGTTATAACGGAAACGAAGAAGTTGAAGTTGCAACAGTTGACGGCGGAGTACTTCCAAGTACGACTTCTGGACCGATTGATCCTAAAGCTAACGTTACTTCGGGTACAACCGACGAAGCTTGGGCAATATTTGATACGTATTTAACTAACTATTCTCAAAATGAAGCTTCTGTTAGAGATATTGTACTATCGCCGTTTGCAAATTCGAGCCAATATGTCTCGGAAGGCGTTGCATCTGGCAATGCTAGTTGGCTGCGATATCTTCAAAATGCTGGCGGTTATATGTATGATCAACAAGTTGGAACAGGTACAAGCACTAACTATCAAGTCTACCAATCTACTGGATTCAATAGTTCCGAAGTAAAAGAAGTTGGCCTAGCACCTTACCAGAATGGCGGTTTTGGTATAATTGGTACTGACTTTGAAACAAGTAAAGCAGTACCTCACTTTTCTTGGCTATTAATGGGTAACGCTAATGAATCACCGCACGAGCTTAGACAATACTTATCTTCTTACGCTAATACAGGACAAACTACCTTCTTAAATTCGAACGTACAGTTAACTTCAAACGGCGACAGTAATTGGAGATGTACAGTAGTTGGGTACTATGTTAACGGTGATTCTACTCGACAAGGACACGTTGTATACCAAGTACGAGTATGGAATAACAGCTGGAATAATTTTAATGCCTTCCATTATGCTTATACTTATGGCAGCGGTAGTACTAATCAGTTTACTTATTGCTACGGTACTTCACCGAGATACTTTACATTATCGGGAATTATGGGTTTAACCACATCCACTAGTTGGAGTACAACAACATTGCAAAACTTTATGCAAGGATGCGCCCAGTATTTTGCTGACAATTTTGCTTATCCTGATTTACAACCTGGAAGTTCGCAGTTAGTTAAAGTTGTGAATTCGGATAGATTTGGCCTAAAAAGTACAGCAGGGTTTAGTGTAGATTTAGCTGATGCAGGTTCTCCGACAATAACGTTTACTGAACGTGGTGTTATCGGTGCACTTGATGGAGCATATACTGTAACAAGTGTTCCTACAGAAAATACAATGCAAATTGCATTACCATTTAGTGCTCCTGCAACAACAATAACGTTTGACTCGAGCACGATTTCATCTGATTTAATACAATTAGGTACACCTCATAACTTCAGCCCAGGATCTCCTGTAACATATCTCAATAACGGTAATGCAGATATAAGTGGACTAGTATCTGAAGCAACGTATTATGTATATGTTGCGGACGATTTTTATATCGGTCTTGCAAACTCTTATTTAGATGCAATTAACGGAGCAGTAAACACTATTAGTGCATCGGCTGGATCAGAGTCGCACTTAATTTCGTTTACAACAACTAACGGAAGACTTAAAGGTGCAGGTACAGTTACTACTACTGAAAACTCTAAGTTAGTCCTTGGCGACGATGATACATTGTTTAAGAGATATTTTAAAGTTGGCGACACTATTGGTATTAAAGATAATAGTAATACGCCAGGATCAATAAGTAATTACATAATACAGGCAATTGCAGATGATCAGACACTAGAAGTGACAGATATTATACCTTTTGCAGCTAGCGGAACTAGTTATTTCCTAGAAACAGCAATGTATGCAAGACCAGACGGATATGCAGTACATAGACCGTTCGACGGCGGTGTAGAAATTGCTGCTGGTACAGCACCGTTTAGTCAAATTAGACGTCAAACACGTAAGTACTTCCGTTACCAGTCAGGTAAAGGCATACAAACATCATTGGCGATTAACTTTAACCCGCCTGTTCAATTCCAAACGTTAACATCGGCAGTTGACTTGAATAAAACAGCCAAGTGTGATAGAGATATTGGTTACTTCTTAGACGGCGTTGGTTACGATGTTGCATTAGGCACTAATTACAATTCGATATTCTTAGGAATTGCAGAATCTAACAGTTTAGATATTAACCAAACTGTACTTAATGCAATCGGTGAAGCAAGAGACAGAACACTTGCATTAAGTAATGTTGCTGGTAGTGCAACTGCTACGTCGAGAGCATCTAACTTCTGGGCAGAAGTACTTAATATTACTGAAAACGGAAGAAGTGTTGCAAGCTCGCATACTTATACAAATCCTACAAATGCAACTTCTAGTCAAATAGCTGCAAAAGATAAAATGATTGCAAACTTAGACTTTATTACTGCTGAAATTAATGCATATGTAGAAGCTAACTACGGTCCTACTGATCATGATATTGCAAAATGTACTCGTGATATAAAATATGCAATATATAGCTTCTGTTATGACATTTTATATGGAGGTATTAGTGCTACTTACGACAATGCTAAATTCTTCTACTACTTCGATAGCGGAAACAATCCGGGTATTGATCCAAGTCATAAGAAACAAACAGTTGCAGCTTATGATCATTTGGCAGATATTCTCCCAGATATTGTGCAAGGCACTTTAATTACTCCGTCTGCAGGCAATACCGAAGCACAAGATACTTCCGGTAACAATGCTTCAGTAGGCGACGGAGCAATTATTGCAAATCTAAGCGACATAATACGTAATGTTGTTAGATACGGCAAAGCATACATTGACGGGTCGGGTAATGCTGAAACATTGTTTGTTACTGCTGACGGGACAAGCCAGTATGTGATTAACGGTTTTGATCAGTTCCCTCTTACAATAGTACGAGGAGTTACTTACACCATTGACGTATCAGCAGTTGGACATCCGTTCTGGATTAAAACAGCAGCAACTACTGGAACTGGCGATCAGTATAATACAGGTGTTACTAATAACGGTACAGAAAATGGTATTATTACATGGACAGTTGACGCAGGCACCCCGAGTACACTTTACTACCAGTGTGAAGTACATTCGGCAATGGGTGGAACAATTAACGTAGTCGATAAGCCAACTAAGACTTATCCAAGTGTTACTTGGGCATCATCTGAATTGCAAAATGCTAAGAGCCAAATCGATAGTAATAAAACTTCGATTATTACGCTTTCTGTTCCTGACATTTATGCTGCAACTGGTACAACTAGATATCCGCATAGACTATCAGCAGGCCAAAGTATACTTGTAACAGGATCAACTGATGTTGCATTCAACGGAGAGTTTTTTGTAAACGAAATTGTTGACGAATTTACTTTTAAATTTACACTAGATAGTATTCCGTCGTCAGGTATTCCGAACGGTATTATTCAATATAATTTGAATGGCTACCAAGGTGCTTACACTCGTGCAGGAATGTTTGATTTCCAAAACGGATTCTTCTTCGAATTTAACGGATCGGACTTGTACTGTGTTCGCAGAAGTTCTACTCAACAGTTATCAGGTGTTGTAGAAGTAACGTATAACGGTAACATAGTAACAGGTACAAATACAAACTTTATTGGACAGCTACAAGAACAAGATAAAATTGTTATTCGTGGCGGTACTTACAAAGTTGTTAAGATAAACAGTAGAAACGAATTAGTAATTCAGCCGCAATACAAAGGTATTAGCGCATCAAATGTAATTCTTACTAAAACTGTTGACGTTAAAGTACCACAAGCTGAATGGAATGTTGATACATGTGACGGATTTGGACCTTCAGGCTTTAACCTGAACATTAATAAGATACAAATGGCTTACATGGACTATTCATGGTACGGTGCTGGTAAAGTACGTTTTGGATTTAAAGATCGTAAAGGCCATGTTAAATATGTGCATTCGTTCTTGCACAACAACAGACTTGATGAAGCATATATGCGTTCAGGTAACATACCTGCTGCATATGAAATTGAAAACGATAGCAGCCCAAGTTACGCACCGACACTATTCCACTGGGGTACATCGGTAATCATGGATGGACGATTTGACGAGGATGATGCTTACTTATTCACTGCAACATCTAAAACTCTAACATTTACCAACGGTCAGGCAAGTAGTGTAACTACTAATGCAAACAGTACATTAGTTTGGGAATGGAATCGAAGTGCAAGAAGCTACGACTGGTGGGTAGAACTAAGCTTTAGCTCATCATCAGCAAGTAAGTTTAGTTCAGGTGTTCCTTTGTACACCGCAAACGGAGAGTTAAACGGCGAAGAAGTTGACTACACTGAGTTCGATGGCGGCAGTATTAAGGTGTATATCTATATAACTAGATCGAGAAATGTCCCAAGCGTGTATCCTACAGTTCCCAATGGAACGCCTGTTAGTATCGGCGCACCAGCTAGTGGTGGCACAAGCGAAATATCACTAGGTACAGCAACAATACCGCTAGTTACACTAAGACTTGCTCCTAGCGTTGACTCGAGCTTGAGCGGTGAATTAGGTGCACGTGAGATTATCAACCGAATGCAGTTGAAACTAAACGAAGTAGGTCTAATTCTTACGCACGATTGTGAAGTAGCATTGATACTTAATGGTGATTTGAGTAGTATTAATTGGCAGAACGTTAATTCTCCAAGTCTATCTCAGCTAATTACACACAATGCAGGTGAAAAAGTAATTGGCGGAACTGAAGTGTTTAGTTTTAGAGCATCAGGCGGATCAACAGACAACACTGGTAAACGTCTTGCTAATACTTCGAACTTCTCACTAGGTTCACTGATTGACATGGGTAATAGTATACTGGGCGGTAACGGCGTGTTCCCGAACGGTCCAGATATTCTTACTGTTGCTGTTAGACTTGTTAACACAGCAGACGTTAGTGCGAATTCTCCGTTCGTTGCGTCGGCTCGTATTACATGGTCTGAATCACAAGCGTAAGCTATATACAAGGGACAGTGTAAAAACTGTCCCTTTTCTTTTGGAGATAAAATGGAAGATACATACGATATAGACTACGGACAGCCGTCTGATGCATACGTACTATCACAAGTCTTGCCTGATATTATGCAAGAATGTGTTGTTAGAATTAAATTTAAAAACAGTAACTCTTACATATTTGCAACACTAATAGATTCTATAGTAGGCGATATTAAAGAGCCTTTGGAACAAGTTGAAGAATTTATGTGGATTTGGAACACTAATGAGAGTCAGTGGCAATTGATTCCTCTTAGTGAAATTGACAATATCATTGATGTTGAAAGTTTACGTCTCGGTGAAACTGATTATATCGAATCTACAGAAGATCCATAATTTCAAAAACTGTTTGTAGTTTATTTCTAATTGTTTTATTCCCGAAACTACTGCGTAGTCCTTGGTGCAAAGGTCTTGGGCAACTGTCTATGCTGCACCATGCCCAGCCTTTGTGTTCTTCGCTTAATTGAGGTGTAAATTCTTTTTCAATTACACAAAGATATGTGTGAAAATTAAACCTGTTATCGTTACTAACAAAGCTTTCTAAAGGAAGTGTTTTAATTATTTCCGGAAGAGTGCCAATTTCTTCTTGGACTTCTCTTTGTAATCCCTGCCAAGGAGTTTCGCCTGACTCGTTTGTTCCGCCAACAAGACCCCAAGTGTTTTTGTGTTTTCCATTAGACTTTTGAAGAAGCAGTATTCTATTAGTTGCTTTAGCGTAAAAAATTGCACCACTGCAAACAATTGTATCTTTCATAGTAATAGTTATCACTCAAGATACAACATCCAAGCACCTTCTGAATACTCTCCTTCGTATGACTGAATCCACATATCGCCTGTCCATTTGTATTGGACTCCTGTGTTTAAATTACTAACGTATGTAACATCTAAAGATTCGCTAGCATCGAATATAATATTCCATTTAGCACCGTCCCATTCTACGATATCGTTTTCGTCTGCGGTAAACACTGAATTATCGTTATTTCTCCAAATGTCTGCTTCGGAGTTAATTGGAGTAATTAATAACAATCTAATACCAGCAGTTTTATCTTGTGAAGGGTCGAATCTAGAAGTATCAATAATGTAATCAATACTACCGTTATTTCTAACTGGACCTTGTATTGTAGTATCGCTTGGAAGTGTGTCTTCGTCCCAGTCTATTAATACCTTAGAGCTATCTAAACTATTAACAGTAATGTAACCTATAATGTTAGTAGTAGGGTCTGAACTATTTTTGAGTACAATGCGACTTATACCTGCTCTGTATTGTCCAGGATATGCAGATATAATTTGATTCCAATCTGCTTCTCCGACTTTAAAGTCTTTTATTAGTTGTGCTTCGTTACCTAACACATACAGCCCGTAGTCGTTGTATGTAGTAGACAAGTTACTTTGTCCTACCATTTGTGCATCGATTCTGTTTTTAGTAACGATATCAATTTCGCCATTTTCATTAACAATTGTATCAGAAATTATTTCTGTAGGCAATTGATTATCACTGTATGCGAGCATTTCTGGACCACTAAGTCCGAGATCAATATCTCCCGATCTTTCATCAAATACTCTAGTAATAATATTTGTAATAATACCTAGGCGTTTAACTTTTGCAGGAGGACTAATGTATATAGGAGTACTGAATGTTAATTGCGCAACGTCAATTTCGCTTTCTGTACCAACAGGAATACTTCTACTGCTAAATGTAATACCTTCTAGATCAACAACAGTTAAGCTAGTCCAGTCAACATAGTTGTCCGTTGTTTGTATTTCTAGACTTGGATTAAACAACATTAGAATTTGTTCTAATATTTGTAACTTTTGATCAGTATTAGAACTCCAAATATCAACACTTACTTTTAATGTATACGGACTTGGCATTAGACGCTCTACAGTGTAGTTCTTACCTTCCATATCTAAGTATTCCTGCCCTTGTGCATCATAAGCACGTTCTCTAATGTTCAATTTACTAACATAGGAACTATCAGCAGTTCGAGTCCTATCCATTTCTAAACCGGTAATGTATACACTCATACGCGGTGCACTAGGAATTTTGTTTTCGGAGTTATCTCGAATAATATTAGCAGCTTGTCTGGTTAGATCACCGTACATAACAGGTACAGTTTTAACACGACCATTGCCGTCTTTATAGCTGAAACCACTCATTAATCTTATTATTTGAGTGATATAACGTCTTATTTGCGCATCGTAAAAATGTTGCATTAATTATCCGCCTTTGGTCTAAGTGCTTGTGATAAGCTTTGACGCTCTTCAACAACTTCGCCGCTAATTTCACTTGAGTTATTATTATTAATAAATGTGCCTTTTTGTGTTTGTCTATTGTCTGAATTAGAAAGTGTATGTCTAACAACATCGTGTACTTTAATCCAGCGTGTACCGTCGTACTTAAACAATCTATTAGGCATAAAATCTGTTCTCAAAAAGAAATCATCTTTAACACTGTCTACAGGAAACTGTATTCCTGAGCCAAACACAGCGCCATTGGGTGCTGCTGCATCGCCAAGCAAGTAACCGTTATAACCAATTCTATCTGGAGCAGCATACACACCGTCAGCAGTTGCATTAATTGCACTTGCATCAATTTGTGTTTCGTCTGCTGATTGTAATTCTACATCGCCTGAGTCATTAATTGCAACAGTGTAGAAGTGGCTTGTATCGTAGCCCGACTTTGGTGCGTTTGCTTCTGCTTCAGAAACAACAGCGTCATTAATTTGCATTTCTTTTTCGTATGTACTCAACAAATCTCTCAGTGTATTTTCTTGGAACGTTGTCCAGTAGTTTGTATCAGTTGGTAAGTTCCCTGTAGTTTCGACTATTACTTCGTATAAGTCTCCTTGGTATTTAACAACTTGTCCAACAGCATATGTCTTAGTAGGATCGTAATCGCCTTCGAATGCATCTTCGTTTTCAGGCCTTTCAAGGATATCAGCAAATTCTTGTGTATCAACTATTTGTTTTAGTTTTACTCTGTATAAATGCGGATACCATGTAGGCGAAAACCCTTCTGCTGCACGGTTAACTTCTTCAACTACATAAAAACGTTTTAGTGCAGTACTAAAATTGTTAAGTGCATATTCATCTTTTAAGTGAGGCAATTCAATAACATCGCCTGCCATTATTTTTCTGCCTAAACTTTTAACAGAACTATTGATATGAATAGTTACAAATAAAGTATCATTACTTAAGAATAGACCAAATTGACTTAAATTAAAATCAATGTCTTGTACATTGTAAATTCCGCGAATAGTATAGATATCAGGATCGTATTTCCTGTCTCTATTTTCAAGAAACATTAAGTCTTGAATTTGTGTTTCGTCCTTGACAGTTTCTCCGTCATCAGTACCAAT
>Ga0209962_1000194_pt1 | contig 19914 bp, 16 predicted proteins | sample SalPonA_C_H2O_MG_FD_185722 | JGI IMG/M metagenome (GOLD analysis project Ga0209962, IMG submission 185722) | Water microbial communities from South San Francisco under conditions of wetland restoration - Salt Pond MetaG R2A_C_H2O_MG (SPAdes)... | ecosystem: Environmental > Aquatic > Non-marine... | reverse complement strand
CGGGCTTACAGCGTGAAACTATTCACTCACCAGATTTTTCTACTCGCACTGCTTCTTATCTCGATGCTGTTTCAGTTCCAGGTTATCTGGAAGATCGAGAGCTCTCTCATGGAGTACACGCCCCTCGCGGTTGCCAGTCTGATGTTTGTTCCACATGGAATCCGCGCCATTGCGATCGTTCTCAGCGGTGCTAAAGCCTTTGTTCCCATCTTCCTTACTCACCTAATCACAGATCTACTCATTGGATTGACCCTGACGGCGGGTCTGTTATCGGGTGCAGCAACTGTTATCGCGATGGCAACACCGCTGTTACTAATTAATTTCCTCAGCCATAAAAAACCGTTCGAACCTTTGGCCCAAGGCAGTACCGAGAACCTCAGCCTGTTTCGACTGGTGATCGTTGTAGGTGCTATCTCCTCACTGGTAAATGGCGCGATTGGGTCGATTCGCTACTCAACATCTCCACTAGACTTAGTAGCCGTGAAGTATTTCGTTGGGGATATGATGGGAGTCCTTCTGATCTTAGCCATCCTGCTAGGACTCAAGAAGCCTCTATTGGCATTAGGGCGCAAGCTTATTTAGCTCAGCGAGCCTCGGAAGCAGGCAAATCCGGACAGTCCCTTTAGCGTATCAGGTACTCTTCAACGACCACCTCATCTACTTGGCTCGGGAGTAAGAACTCTTTGGCGTAGTCCATAAATACGCCCGAGCGCAGAAAGATCTCAAAAATATCCGGATCTATGTGCCCTCCACGCCCCATGCGCTGCATAATACCCAGCGATTCCGAAAGCGTCTTGGCGACCTTGTAGGGTCGGGTTGATGAGGTGAGCGCCTCAAAGATATCCGCTATACCCATAGCCCTTGTCTGCACCGAAAGCTCGTCTCGCTTGAGCCCTTTTGGATAGCCTTTACCATCCATACGCTCATGATGACCACCGGCTATCTCTGGTACATTCTTGAGATTTTGTGGCAGGTTTAACGCTTCAAGCATATCGATGGTCACTTCGATGTGCCGGTTAATAATGCTGCGCTCCTCGTCAGTCAGCGTGCCGCGGGAAATCTGTAGGTTGTAGACCTCATTGGCCGTCAGTAGGGGCAACTTTTCGCCGTTCACATCTGTCCAACTATAACGCTGCGCGATATCAGCAACGCGCTGCTGGTCTTCAACGGTAAAAAACTCTGCACCCGTATTGGCCCGATTAATAAAAGCGCGATCGGACTCAAGCTGCGCTAGTGCGTCAGAGTAGATTTGCTCTGCTTGCGCAATAGACTCTTCGTTAACGCCCAGCTGTGCCTCGAGATAACGAATTTTCAGGTCGCGGCGAAGAGTTTCAAATCGTTGGTTAACCTCGGAAATCCGATCATGCAGAGTTTCAAGCTTAGTTCCTTTATCTATCACATGCTCGGGAGTGGTCACCTTACCGCAGTCGTGCAACCAAGCGGCAATCTTCAGCTCATACCGATCATTATCGCTGAGCTTAAACTGAGCCAACTCCCCCTCCTGCCAACTATCGATAGCGTTCACTAGGCTGATAGTCAGTTCAGGCACCTTACGACAATGGTCGCCAGTGTGCGGCGACTTCTCATCCACCGCGCTCGCCAATACTTTAATAAACGACTCAAATAGCTGCTCTTGCTCAGATACGAGCTGGTGATTATTTATCGCCACGGCGGCTAACGAAGCGAAGGTCTCGGCTAGCAATTGGGCATCTGAACTAAAGGCCTCCCAATTGCCAGAGTCGCTGCGTGCATTTATGAGCTGCAGTGCCCCTAGCGGCAGGCCACGGTGGTCTAGAAGAGGAACGCTAAGAATAGATTTGGTGGTGTAGTTCTGCGCTTTGTCGAACTGGTCGACGCCCGAGAAATCAAAGTTAGATGGCTCTGAGCGATTACCGATATTGATCGATGCGCGCCGATTGACTGCGGTGGCGACTAGGTGGCCTTTATTATCCTTTCCCTGCTTATCCGTCAGCGGAATTGGCGCAAACCTCTTCCCCAACTGCTGATTCGCCGCCCAGTACAGACCCAAGGAGTGGTTAATAATGACCTCTATCTCAAGCTGCGCTTGCGGATTCAAAAGATAGATAGTGCCGCCGTCAGCTGCTGTGAGACGCACAGCCGCTTCGATAATACGCTCAAGCAGTCGCGTTCTGTCATGCTCCGCTGAAAGGGAGAGGCTTATCTCCGCGAGATCCTTAAAGCGCTGCTGGATATCTAACATCTACTCTCGTCCTTTAATATTACTTCGTCCGTTCACACAGCAGATCACCGATAAAAAGCTATACTGCTTTACTAGTTTAGACAGAAGTTCAGCGTTCGTTGCGAAAATTACGCGAGTTGTACACAGGATAGGGCCAGGTGGATATCTCAGAGAGCCAAATGCAGAATTCAAACGCTACACAGTTGGAGAGACTGCTAAGTATCTGTATCGCATTAACTTCGCGCCCCTCTACATCAAGTGTTCTTAGAGAGCTTTTAGCAGCTGTTAAAGAGGTCACCAACGCAGATGGCGGATCGCTCTACCTACTTAACAAGGATGGCAGCAAATTACGCGCAGTACTTGTTCGCAACGACACACTAAAAATTGAGACCGACCAAGACTCACCCGAGGTCGCCAAATCTCTGCAGATTCCACTTTTAAGCGAGACAGGCAAAAACCTGAGAAACCTGGTCGCCTGCGCGGTTAACAACAAAACGTTGATCAACATCGCTGATCGTAACCACGAGACGGGCTTCGATTTCTCTGGCGCAAATAAATTCGATCAACGCTTCGGTTATCAATCGAAATCTTTCCTTATCCTGCCGCTGATAAACTCCGAAGGACGCTGTCTCGGTGCGATCCAACTCGTCAATGCGCGCGATGCACAAGGAGAAGTTGGCACCTTCAGCGATAACGATGCACAGTACGCACAAGGGATCGCATCACTGGCCGCAACCGCACTGACCAACCGCAATACAATGCAAGACCTTGAGCAGCTGTTTGAATATTTCGCCGAGCTGCTGGCATTGATGAACGACCATATTGCAGGTGCCGACTCCAGCTCTGGTAGTAATGCCCTTCTAATCGCCCTCGCGCTAGCAAAAGCTATGCACAATTCAGAAGCGGCGGATTTCGCTCACTTCAAGATCGGTGAGGCGGTGCTGCGGGAAATTCAAATAGCCGGCTGGCTGCGTAGTTGGGCACTGCAACACAAACTCTCTATCAACGTATCGCAAACCTGCCAAACCGATTTAAGCGCCCTGTTATCACAGCGTATCGAAATCATTCGTCGCGACTTGAAGCTTAACTACTATGAAAGTTTGCACGACGGCGCGAACGCCGAAGTTGCAACACGTACGCTTCATGAGTCTCTGCGAACATTAGAGCTCGATTGGCAACGCGTGCAGTCGAGTTTGCGTGAAAAGAGCCTAACGACCCAAGAGCTAGAGACCATCGGTAGTAGACACCACTGGAGACTGGAGAACGATACTCTCCCTCTAATTTCTCCAGTAGAGGCCCAAGGGCTGCTGCATGAGGCTAAGAGCACCACTCCAGTCACTGATCAACCAGACACAACCCGCGCAATTATTGGTATGCTATCGACGCTCAGACTACCCAGTTATCTCGGACAGGCGTTAAACCTCGCCAACCTCAACAGTCTGCTTGATGATGAGAACGAGAAAGATCCCGTCATTTTTGACCCAAGCGGTAAGCTAATCTACAGTGCGCTGAGAATTTCCGAGCAGATCACTAGACTGCTGCGCGACACTCCGGATAGAAGTGAAGTCAAAATCCAACAATTGCTGAGACTTCTGAAAGATGACCCCAATCTGAATAAGCCGCTCGTGGAGCTACTAATACAGCAGAGGGTGTACGAACCTTATATTTAATCTTGGGAACTGAGCTGTACAGCAGGCTCGGGCCGACCTTGAAAACTTGTAATGGCGTAGAAAGTTTGTCCAGCCCCGGTCTTCTCAATCTGCTCTTTAGGCACGTCCTGCTGAGCGGTAGTGACAAAGAGCGTACTGTAGTCTAAACCACCAAAGGCTGGGCATGATACATGGGCTGCAGAACAATCAATTCGGGCAATCTGCTCACCTTGGATATTGAAGGCTCTGACTGCTGAGTCGCCCCAGCAGGCCAACCATAGGTTACCCTCTGAGTCCGTTACTGCTCCGTCAGGGTTGAGCTCATCAGCGTTTAAATCTAGAAACAGTTCAGCATCACCCTCTGGCCAGCCATCCTTTGCATTAAGCGGTTGGCGCATCACTTTGCGTGTCGGGGTATCTGTGTAGTAAGCACAGCTGTGATCCGGTGCAAAACAGATAGCATTGCTGATTGTTATATCTGACACCAACTTGCGCAACTCGCCGTTAAAGTAGCGATAGATAGCGCCCGCACCCGGCTCAGCTTTTTTACCCATAGTACCAATCCAGAAGCCACCCCAAGGATCCGCTCGTCCATCATTGGAACGCGTCACCTTATTGTCAGCCTCCAGCGGCACCAACTCGTTCAGTTCACCTGACCTAATGTTGAAGCAAAGCAGTGCCCGTTCGCTGGCGATGATCAACTGCTCCTCATCAACCCAGCCAGCGGCAGAGACCATCTCATCAAACGTCCAGCAGTAAGCGGTGTCACTTGAGTGGGAGTAGAGTTTGGCATTCAGAATATCGAACCAAAACAACTGCTTGAGCTTGGGGTGCCAGAGAGCGCCCTCACCAAGTTTGCAACCAGCATTATCAAGAACCTTCATCATATTGCACAACACTCCACTTCTTATGATGAGTATAGCGTCTATTCGGGTTTGTAGGCGGCATCTCTCTGCCAACCAATAAAGCCCGACTGCAGAACTACAACATTTTCACGCCCAGCAACGCGCAGAGCGAACGTGGCTTGGGCTGATAGCGACCCTGTGTTACAGAAGAGTATAACCTTCCCCTCTTGAGGAATTTCATCAATACGCTCTAAAACTTGGCGCCACTCAATGTTTACAGCCCCGGGAATAGTAGCAGTTTCATACTGCTCAGCATCGCGCGTGTCTATGAATGTTGATGCTTCGAACACCATCTTGTCGATCTGAGCTGGAACCATAATACCTGATTCATACTCTTGAAAAGCCATATAGTCGCTCATCGCTTCAATGGCTTCCTCGCTAGAATACGCGGGAGCCGCCAGAAACGACGTGAGCAGAATTGTGCGAGCAAATGTTTTGAACATCTTTGATTAAACCTCAATCTTTTCTTAATAGGCCAAGGATACCAGTTGGCCGAGGTTACAAACAGTTAAACGAGGTGTTGGCACGCGCTCAGCATTTTGTCAGGTTTAGGACTTATTCTTAGCCTGTTGTTCTTGTGACCCTTCAGCGCTTGCCCGCTCCTGTCATACGGGAGCGGGCTGTTTTTTTGGCAGCTGAGCCGAAACGAACTAGAGTTAATCTATGACCGAAACGGCACCTCAGAACTTTCTACCTCCAGTGCTTTCAGGACCTATCCTTAGGCGCACTAGCCCAGTACAACTCTGCTTGCAGCTGCTTACCAGTGAGCCTCTAAACTACTGTTTCGAGCTGTTCAACGACAGCGACTGCCTGATTCAACTGAAGAACTCTGAAATAAGGCGTCAACGCACCCAATTAGGTGCACATTGCTGGCTCGATATACTTCTAATAGACGCCAATCCAGCTTTTCCTACCGACACAAAGCTAGATTACAATCTCATCCTAGAACTGGAAGCGGAACATCTCTCTGTAAACGACTGGGCCCCCGAGCTCATCTACCCAGGCGAGAAACTGCCCAGCCTATACATCGCCAATAAGTTGAAGTATCTGGCACACGGTTCATGCCGTAAACCCCATCACCGAGGTGGTGATGGGTTGGTAAGGCTCGATGAACAGTGCGAGACCAACCTCGAAAAACGTCCTAACCTACTTATAATGTCAGGCGATCAGCTATACGCAGACGATGTAGCCGGTCCTATGCTGGCCGCGTGCCACCAACTCGCCAATCGACTCGGGCTTGCTGATGAGACCCTGGAGGGAACGTCGGTTAAAAGTGCGGCAGAACTCGAGAGTGATATCCGCTGCTACTATCGACGCGCCGAACTCCTGCCTGATACACGCGCAGGTGAAGAGCTAAAACGCAGCTTCTTCGAGGCTAAACGCAAGCCTATCTTCACCTCGGACTCTGCTCGTAACCACCTGATATCCCTGCGCGAAATTATCGCTGCTTACGCCCTGCTCTGGTCCCCCAGGTGCTGGCACTTGGTGGACTTAAACAAACGCCCCGCGCTAAGTACCGAACTCGACCTGCTCTATCAGCAGGAGCAGGAGGCGATTGAGGAGTTTGCCAGCGGAATGACACGAGTGGCGCGTGTATTGGCCAACACTCCCACTTATATGATCTTTGATGATCATGATGTAACCGATGATTGGAACCTCTCTGCAGCCTGGGAGCTCGACGCCTACGGACACCCATTTTCAGCACGGATTATCGGCAATGCAATGCTGGGGTACTTACTGTTTCAGGGTTTAGGGAACGAGCCCGAACGTCTCTGGAAAACCTTTGGTTCACAACTGCAGCAGTGGAGCACAAAAGAGCATATAGAAGAGCCTAAAGCGCTGGTAGATACCCTGCGCCAGTTCCCCCATTGGGGCTATGAGATACCTATTGAGCCGGGCATTGTTGTGCTCGATACACGGACTCAGCGCTGGCGCTCCGAACGTAATCCAGAGAAGCCCTCGGGGCTGATGGACTGGGAGCAGTTGGTGGAGTTACAGCAGACGCTACTCAATCGAAAGCAGGTGATCTTGGTATCCGCGGCGCCAATCTTCGGGGTTAAACTGATCGAAGCGATTCAGCGCATTTTTACCTGGCTGGGCAAACCCTTAATGGTCGATGCGGAGAACTGGATGGCGCACCCCGGCTCAGCCAATGTCATTCTCAATATCTTTCGTCACAGCCGCACCCCAGAGCAGTTCGTCGTATTATCGGGTGATGTGCACTACTCTTTCGTCTACGACATCAAGCTTCGCTTTAGGAACAGCGGACCACGTATCTACCAGATAACCAGCAGCGGTATTCGCAACGCCTTTCCCGGCAAACTGCTATCAATACTCGATAGGGCTAACCGTTGGCTCTATGCCAGCTGGTCACCGCTCAACTGGTTCACCAAACGCCGCCTCATGCGCATCCGCCCGCGTATCCCCTCGGACTTCCCAGCAGGTCGCAGGCTCGTGAATACGCCCGGTATCGGTTGGATAGAGTTCGATGAAAAGGGTGTGCCGGCGGTTATTCAACAGCTCGGAGCCCGAGGCGAAGACCATCAGTTCGGCGCTTCAAAAGAGGATGAACACTGGTCATAGTGTGACCAATTGATTTTAGTAGACGGTCGGTCTAATATTCGGGAATGCAGATCGAACAGTCTATTAAACCGCGCCGCGGTCGCCCCGCTAAATCACCTGAAGATTTGAATGAGATGCGCGCTACGCTTATCCGTAACGGCATGGAGCTACTGACCGAACGTGGCTACTCATCCACGGGAATCGACGCCATTCTTAAGCCCGCTGGAGTCCCAAAAGGTTCTTTCTACTACTACTTCTCCAGTAAGGAACAATTTATTGGCGAGGTTATCGACGCGTATGCAGCCTATTTTGCGCAGCTGCTGGATCGGCATCTGCTCAATACCGCCCAGACACCGCTGAAGCGTATTCAAGAGTTCGTTGAAGCCGCATCCGCTGGCATGGCACGCTTTAACTATAAGCGCGGCTGCTTAGTGGGTAACCTCGGACAGGAGATGAGTACTCTACCTGAGGTTTTCAGATTCCAAATCGAGTCGGTGTTTGCTGATTGGGAGTCACGCTTAGCGCAGTGCCTGCGTGACGCCCAACAACAAGGCGAAATCTCGCCATCTGCAAATCCACAGATGCTCGCCTACATTTTTTGGATCGGCTGGGAGGGTGCGGTTCTGCGTGCCAAATTAGAACAGACCGACCGCCCTATGAAGCTCTTTGCCCAAGAGTTTCTCAATACTAATCGCCACACAACCCAACCTTAAGGGAAGATCTATGTTTAAAGGTATCTTGATCGACAAAATAGATGGAGCGCTTAACGCCCAAATCAGTGACATCGACGAAGCCGCACTGCCTGAGGGCGATGTGACTGTCGCCGTTGAGTACTCCACGCTCAACTACAAAGACGCCTTGGCGATTAATCGCGGTGCACCCGTCGTACGCTCATTCCCCATGGTTCCGGGTATCGACCTTGCAGGTACTGTTACCGAATCAAGCAACCCCGACTATGCCGTTGGCGACAAAGTACTACTTAACGGCTGGGGTGTAGGCGAAGGTCACTGGGGTGGCCTTGCAGAAAAAGCGCGTCTAAACGGTGAGTGGCTTGTTCCACTACCCGAATCCTTCGATAGCAAAACAGCGATGGCCATAGGTACTGCAGGTTACACTGCAATGCTCTGTGTAATGGCTCTCGAACGTCAGGGCGTTAAGCCCGAGGATGGCGAGATACTTGTGACCGGTGCTGCCGGCGGCGTGGGGAGTGTTGCAATCGCTGTGTTGGCAAAGCTGGGCTATACAGTTATTGCACTCACTGGACGACCAGAAGAGAGAGAGTATCTGCAATCTCTTGGCGCAAAAGATATTCTGCCGCGCGAGGAGATGTCCGAGCCGGGGCGGCCTTTGGCACGTGAGCGCTGGGCTGGCGTTGTTGATGTAGTGGGTTCTCATGTTCTCGCCAACGCCTGCGCGAGCACCAAATATGGCGGCACCGTTACTGCCTGTGGTTTGGCGGGTGGTATGGACCTGCCCTCTACCGTTGCCCCGTTTATTCTACGCGGAGTAACGCTTGCAGGTGTTGATAGCGTAATGGCACCGCGCGCTCTGCGCTTAGAAGCTTGGCGCCGACTTGGTGAAGACTTGGATCCGGCGCTGCTTGGATCCATAGCTGAAGAGATAAGCCTCAGTCAGGCAATTGAGGCGTCAGCACGTATCCTAGATGGCAAACTTCGCGGACGAGTTGTCGTTAAGGTAAGTTAGTAACTCTACCTGTGCTGCTGAGTGGATCGCTAATTGATCCGCTCAGCCAAACGCTTAAGTTCAGTCTCCAGCTCTGAAAGTTTAATCGGCTTACTCAACACAGCATCAGCCCCGGCTGCTAGCAGCAGTTCCGTCTCTTCCCCAACAACCGCAGCCGAGACACCAATAACTGGCCCCTTAAATCCGCGTGAGCGCAGCTCTTTTGTCAGCGCATATCCATCCATATTTGGCATGAATATATCGGTGAGTACTACATTGATTGAATCGATGTCGAACTTATCCAGCGCTTTTTGCCCATCCATACCACTGACTACTGTTACCCCTTTGGTAGTCAGCATCTTATTGGTCAGCAGACTTATTGTGGCGTTATCTTCAGCAAAAAGGACCTTGAGCTTCGACCAATCCAGATCAGCATTCGTAGCGCTATCGGTCGACTCATCGGAGTTCACCGCCACTGTTTCAGTAACACGCTCCAGCATAATTTTAACGACGAATACCGCACCGCCAACAGGGCCATCCTCGTAGTGAATCGTGCCATTAAGTTTCTCAGCCAAGGTCGAACAGATGGAGAGCCCCAAACCCATCCCTGCTGACTGATCATCAGCGCGGTGAAACGGCTGAAATAGTTTCGACTGAAAGCCCTTATCGACTCCCACGCCATTATCTTCGAAACGCATCAGTATTTCTGAGTTGAGCTCGTCAAGCTCTCGCGTGCGTACAAGCACCGTAAGCGTCGATCCTTTAGAGTGGAAGCAGGCATTACGAACTAGATTCATTGTGAGTTGACGCAACAACTGCGGGTTAGCACTGTACTCTAGGTCTGCACCCTCATCCGCAGCAAAGGATACCGCCAAACCATAATCTTGTGTCAACGGAGCGAGCGAAGCGATGGCCCTAGCCACTAGCTCTCTGAGGTTTACCGGGCGCGTTTTGCTGTCATAGACTCGGTCTGGATTAACCAGAATCCGCACATCGTCCAAGACGTCCAACAGATGCTCCACCTGCTCGTTGAGCGTCTTAATGTCTGAGGTCGGAGAATCACCCTGTATCTCATCAAGTAGCATCTTTATATTGGCAGCTGGCGTGCGCAGTTCATGCCCAATTACCGCAAACATCTGCCGCTCTCGATCTGCACGAGTCTCTAGATCTTTTCTGGCAATATCCATCTCAGCAATACTCTCGAGTAGAGCCTCATGCTGTTTAACTCGAGCAGTAATGTCCTGCAGTATGATAAGACGACGCTGCTCACCAGCCCTTTGATACTCAGAGATTACTGAATACTTGACCCAAAAAACCTCACCGCTATCAGCGGTGAACGGGAACTCAACTGCGCTACCGAGGTTGCTTTGCGCGTCAAAGATAGCAGGATGGTACTTTGAGGGCACACAAAGAAGTAGATGGTCGCTCGCAGGGAACTCAAACGACTGATCAGGAGAGACTTCAAGTGGCTGCAAGCGGCGCTGAGCGAGATACTCTTCATAAATCGAGATACCGGCAAGCCCCGAGGCAAACTCTAACTGCTGAATCAGATCTCGCTGCCGAAACTCAGTTACTTTAAGTTCAGTGAGGTCAACCAGTGTTAGGTTGAGCCGCTTACTTCCCTCATTGGTCACTGTAAATTTAATCCAGCGCTCCTCTTCATCTGGAAGGCACACGGGATAGAGGTGCTCAAACGGCTCAATTAACTCCTCTTTACGCAGAATACGCGACCTAAAATCGTCCTGATACGTCTCATCAATACGCGAGATCAGATCTTCGATGGTTGCTAAAGGAGTTAGCTGAAGCATCGCAACGGCTAGGTTGGGCAACTGTAACGCTCCGGTATCGCGCTCTAGGCTCAAGCGTGCAGCGTTTGCAGCTTTCAATGCTCCGTGCAGCCGGATCTCATTAAGCTCGGATAGCCGCCTAAGCTGACGCTCCTCCTCCACATCTACTAGGGTGATCGAAAGTGAACCATCTTTTAAGCGGTAGCCTTGATACCTAACCTGGGTATACCCCTCACCAACCCCTACGAGACGCAGAGTTCCAGCAATAGGATCCGTACTTTCTAGAGCTGACTTAACAGCTTCGCGCACTGCATCCAAATCAGCGGGATGCACTCGCGTTAGAAGCTCCTCGATAGGGGCTGTGAATTGCGACGAAGACCGGCTTAGCAGCGCCTGAGCGACTCTATTGGCGACCCAATGTTTTCTGTCAGGAAAGAAATGCAGATAGCCGATACCAGACAAGTTGGCAGCATGGTCCAATGCGCTTGTATAGGCGAAATCGTGAGTGGTTTGCCGGCGTACCGCCAGCAGTGCAGCTACTGAAATCAGAGCCACAAGGAGCAGCACGGCTTCCAGCACTGAGAAGCCAACATGCATGTTCGTGGTCGCATTCCCAGCGTCGTACTCATACACCCAAATAGCAGGTATTGAGACACAGATTAATAGAACAACACCAATTACTACGTTTAGTAACTTTTCACTACGGCCGGAGCCACTACCTGAGTTCAAGTTTCTAGTCCCACAGAAATTAAAATATTTACTAAGAATTATTCTTAGATGGATTATCGTTTACTCGAGCAAGAAACACACCAACTTTGTCACAAGCTTAAGTCAAATGTAGGTGACCTGTTATCAATATCCGTTACCACATCACGCAAAGAGTTACATACCCTCAGAAAGTCCGGTCGCTCGCTATCTTCGCTGCGGTACCATAGCGCGATATCGCGGCGCGTACCCGCATCACTCTCAACACTTAGCAACTGTCGTGGGTCTACAAATCCAGTCAGCAGGGTTAGCCTCGCCGGCATCCTAACTAGAAAGTCAGAACACTTAAGTAGGCTCAAGACCGAGTATATACTGCCCGTAAAAGAGATCTTTGCCGCCTGATGCCCCGGCATGCTCTGCTGCCCCTCAAGAAAGCCCGCACTAGCGCCTGCGACCATCCAAGGCTGTGTGCTTAACTCATCAACATCGACCGACCTTTGGTGTCTAAGTAACGGCGATTGCAAGCCAGCAAACACTCCGGAGCGGTCTCGAAAAAGTAACTCTCGTTGCAGCCCAGAGTGGGCAACCGTGAGGTGAGCAGGAGCGAGCAGAAAATCTAGTTCTCCCTCTCGAAGTAGCCGCATCTGGACAGATGCCGATCCCGTGCGCAAATGAAAGACAACACCGCTCTCCCGCAAAAGCGCTGCGGTCAGTCTATCAGCCGTGGCGAACTCCCAGAGGGGATCGATACCGAGTGTGAATTCGCGCTGATAACCCGAATGGAACTGCCGTATGACCTCTTCGCCCTGACTCGCATCCGCCAAGATTCGCTCGCCAATTTGAGCCAGACGCGCGCCTATCTCTGTCGGTGTGACGCCATAGCGGGTCCGCGTCAGCAGCGGCGCACCCGCCCGAGACTCAAGCTGCTGTATACCGCGCGTCAGCGTCGGTTGTGTGATAAAGAGGCGCTCAGCAGCACGACTGATGGAGCCCTCTTTCACGACCATCGCCAACTGTTTCAGCAAGTTAGGATTCATATATGCAATTTCTTTTTATCTGGCTCTAAAAATCTATTTTTATTTATACCTGTAACCCACTAGAGTGTCCAAAAACTAGGAGACGACCATGCAATTTCATCTCAACGGCTTTAACCCAGGTGATCCACGCTGTGCAGATCCACAGGATGCGGTAGTACCACCTCCGATTAAGCGCCCACTGCCTACAGAGGTAGATGTCTTGATTGTTGGCTGCGGCCCTGCGGGCCTCAACCTGGCAGCTCAGCTGGCTCAGTTTGGCGATATCAAAACTGCCATTGTGGATATGAAGGATGACCGTCTTCTCGTAGGCCAAGCAGATGGTATCGCCTGCCGCACCGTAGAGATGTTCCAAGCATACGGCTTCGCCGATCAGATTATTCAAGAGGGTTACCAGGTAAACGAAGCTGCCTTCTGGAAACCTGATCCAAATGACTCATCCAAGATTGCGCGCTCTGACAAGGTGGCTGACGTGGAGGATGATCTCTCCGAGATGCCCCATTTAATCATCAACCAAGCGCGCGTCCATGACCACTTCCTCCAGGTAATGCGCCAAGGCGCAGGCAAGGTAGAGCCATATTACCAACGCCGCCTATTGGACCTAGAAGTAGATCAAAACGACTCAGAGCACCCTGTTACTGTGCGTCTCGAGCGTGGCGTCAGCTTCTCTCAGTTTAGTAAAGTTGTAGAAACTGTGAAGGCTAAATATGTCGTCGGCTGTGACGGCGCGCGTTCAAGTGTGCGTACGGCGATTGGCAAAGAGCTCGTCGGAGACCCGCTTAACCAAGCCTGGGGGGTTATGGATGTGTTGCTGAACACTGACTTCCCCGACATACGACTCAAAGCACTGATACAGTCCGATAACGAAGGCAACATGCTGATTATCCCTCGCGAAGGCGGCTACATGGTACGCATCTACGTGGAGTTAGATAAGCTTAAAGAGGACGAGCGCGTTGCACGCGACCAGATGTCAGCTGACACTCTAGTTGCTGCGGCCAATCGCATCATGGCGCCCTATACCATCGATGTAAAAGAGGTCGCTTGGTGGAGCGTATATGAGATTGGCCAACGTATTACGACCGGCTTTGACGACTCAACCGAAGACCGTGGCGCCCGAGTATTCCTCGCCGGCGACGCCTGTCATACCCACAGCCCAAAAGCGGGGCAAGGTCTTAACACCTCTGTAATGGACACTTGGAACCTAGGTTGGAAACTTGCCCACGTACTGACCGGGCGCGCTGACGAAGAGATCCTCAAAACCTACTCGTCTGAGCGTCACGAGTATGGCAAAGCGCTGATCGACTTCGACAAAGAGTGGTCGGCGATGTTTAGCGCGAAACCAAAAACCAAAGAGAACCCCCAAGGCGTCGATCCCGAAGAGTTCAAGCGCTACTTCCAACTATTCGGCCGCTACACCGCCGGTGTCTCTATTCAGTACCGCCCGTCATCTATGACAGGTGACGGCAAGCACCAAGAGCTGGCCAAAGGGGAAACCATCGGTATGCGTTTCCACTCAGCGCCAGTGATTCGTCATAGCGACGCAAAACCGATGCAATTGGGACACTGTATCACTGCCAACGCAGCGTACCGTCTCTTCCTGTTTGCCGGAACAGAGCAGCCTATGAGTGCTGAGTGCCGAGTTAAAGCCCTGTGTGAGCGTTTGGCAAACGGGCCAAACTCACCGCTCAAACGTTACACACCGGCAGGTGCTGATGCGGATTCGGTTATCGATGTGCGCGCTATCTTCCAGCAGCACCATCACTCATTTGAAACAACCTCAATGCATCCTGTATTAGCACCCGAAAAGGGCCGACTCAGTCTGCGCGATCATGAGAAAGTATTCTGTGTGGATCATTTAACGGGCCCAGACATCTACGATATGCGTGGAATCAGCCGCGACGGTTGTATCATCATCGTTCGTCCAGATCAGTACGTTGCAGACGTTCTGCCACTGGATGATTACGAGGGGCTCTGCCGTTTCTTCGAGCCGCTGCTCAAGGACGCATAACTCCACTCCAAGCTCTGGGGAGGTCCGAACACCAGCCCTCCCTGGACGTCCAGAGGTACTCCTAGCTCACGGGGGAGCGCTGGAGCAAGGTGCCAGATACCCCTTAACAGACTCTTGTTTGCCAAGGACGGCAAACACGAAGCGCCCAAGGATGGCTCGCAGCGCGTCTGTTAAGGGGTATCTGGCACCTTGCTGTATGAACTAAAGATCGCCCGGACTGCAGAAATCCAATCGCAGAACCTAATCTCAGTCCCCAATGGCAGAAGCAGATTCAACTGCAGCCGCCTCGAATTGCAAAACTGCAGCTTCAGTCATAGGATCGCTTAGTAGCGTATCAAGCAGTGCACCCGGTATTGTGAAACAGCGGTGACCTTGAGCAACAAGGTACTCAAACTGCTCAACATTTCTGAGGCTTGCGACGAGTATACGGGTGTTTTGACAGGCAGTTCTAAGGCCTGCGAATATCGCATCGGCATCACGTTCGGACTCCATCAGCCGGGCATAGTAGGGTGCTGCATAGCGCGCCCCGAGACGCTCTGCGATGGCACCCATTCGCACAGAGTAGACTCCAGTAATCGTAGTACGCTCTGGTTGCGCCAGCTTTGCAGCAAGCTGCATACCCGCCTCTGTCGCAGGAATTTTTACCACCGTCCTCTCTGACAACGCGAGTATCTGTTCAGCAGCACTGCACCAGTCGTCACCAAAAACCTGAAACTGAATGTGCTCAAAACCTAATTCAAGTGCACTATTCATTAAGGACTTATAGGTATCAAAATTGACGCTCAGTCCGGCGCGCTGAATAAGCAGCGGGTTGGTTGTGACCGCTGAAAAAAGGCCCGTCGCTGATACTCTCTGCCAATCTTCGCGTTTAGCACTATCTAATAGCCATTCCATCAGGGTAAAATTCTCTTATCTTAATCGATTAGGAAGCTGCGATTACTTGCACTCAGGACCCTAGGAACCGCTGAGCAAGGTCGGTAACCACTGCTTCCACAGTATAAGTCCCAAGGACGAATTTGATAGGAGTTTGTATGTTTCTTGCGTGTGGCGATGCCCTCTATGATGTATTTCCAGGAGAGTCCGCATCAACGGGTGAAATCACCCTGAATGCGACTGTTGGTGGTTCACCTCTCAATGTGGCAATCGGCCTAGCGCGCCTAGGCAACCCTACCGGCTACCTAACTGCCAACTCAAAAGATGCTCTGGGACAAAAGCTCGCTCGCCATCTAGAAGCCAACGGTATATCGACTGAGTTTCTAGCACCCAGCGATCTTAATACCTCGCTGGCAATGATTGCGCTTAACGAACAGGGGCACCCTAGTTACTCCTTCTATCTTGAAGGCTGTGCCGATGTCTCTTTACGTCAAGACCAGTGCCCTGAACCGAGCCAGTTTACAGCTATCTCTCTGGGCTCTTACAGCACCGTAGTTGAGCCTATCGCTTCTACGTTGGAGTGGTTTGCGGGGCAAGCTCGTCAGCATGCACTTATCGCATACGATCCCAATGTCCGCCCCAGCATCCAACCCGATGCTAAGGTTTGGCAGGCTAGGGTTGAGAAGCTCGGCAAACTGGCTCATGTAATGAAACTATCAGATGAAGATATCGCCTTTCTCGCACCTGGCGCGACTATTGAAGAGTATGCAAACTCCTGTTTGAAACTCGGTCCTCAGTGGGTATTCGTTACCAAGGGTGGCGAGGGCTCCGAAGTATTCGGGCAGAACGGCCAACACTTCAATGTTGCTGCACCTAAGATCAGTGTTAAAGATACCGTAGGCGCAGGGGACACCTTCCAGGCGGCGATGATTCATGAAATCTTCGAGCAGGGCGGGCCTGATAACTTAGAGCAGCTTGATGCAGAGCGTGTCTGCAGGTTCGCCTCCCACGCTGCGGCGCTAACCTGTGAGCGTGTTGGCGGCGACCTGCCGACGCGTGCAGCTATCGCTGAGCGCTGGAGCCTCTAGTGAACCCCATTGCCGCAATGTTGCTCGGCTGCTGCTTTGCTATGACGACTCAGGCAGAGCAGCCACAGACAGCCTACAGTTTTATTAGTGGCGATGACCTCTTTGACGCCCTGTCGCAAGACTCTATGGTGCTACAGGGCTACATGCTCGGCGTTACAGACGCACTGAAGCACTCCAGCGAACCAGCGGAGTGCTTTACTATTCCTCTGCGGCCCGATGCCGACCAAGTCATCTACGCCAGCTATCTAAGGTACTGGAAAGAGCGATCACCACGCCCAAACGACGCTACCCAAGCGATCTCCGAGATGATGGTTCACGCATTTCCTTGCTCTTTTAATAACTAAAATAAATATAGTTATTCCACAAAAAGGCATGAGCTAAAAGTTCAATAGTACGCAAGGGAATATGATCTATTCTCAGTATGAACAATTAGTCTAGTTTTATATGCCTTTTAGTTTGCGAACCCTCTAGGCAATCTTTATGGTGTTATAGAGGGTTTAACGGAGAGGAACTATGCTTGTAAAAATTCTATCCGCACTGCTCGCCACTTTAGCTCTGATGAGCGGCTTTGTGAGCAGCAGCGCTTTTGCCGCAGATGAGGGGGAGCAGAAGTCGATCTACTGTGACGACGGCTCACTCTGCGTTCCGGACGGCGAGCCAGAACCTGAGTGCGACTAGAAGTCTGACTCAGCGTTCCGTACACCTGATTTAACCGAGAGCAAATAAAAACAACGAGGATGAACAACGATGATTCGTAAAACTCTTATTGCCGGCCTAATTGGCGTTGCTGCAACGAGCTTCACAACATTCGCAACAGCTGAAGATAAGCCGGTTGGTATCACGGGCAGTCTGATGAGCGTTGAGGTTATGCACAACGGCGCTGCAGTAACTATCGAGCGTAACGCTGATAACCAAAACACCGTGAACCCGAGCTTTGCACTCACTTCACGCCCATGTCCACCATTCTGTATTCAACCTATGAAACTGGCAGAGGGTGTTGAGACCATCGGTGAAGTAGAGATGCTTGATTACCTGGATCGTATGTCCAAAGGCGATGATTCAATCCTGGTTATCGATTCGCGTACACCTGATTGGGCTGAGCGTGGCATGATTCCTGGCGCAGTTAACCTACCTTGGACATCACTCAACACCGGCAAAGGTGCTGACCCAATCTCTATTGGTGACATCTTCACTGAGCAGTTTGGTGCGGAGGAGTTTGATGGCCTTTGGAAGTTCGGCGGCGCCAAAACTCTGGTTCTGTACTGTAACGGTATGTGGTGTGGTCAGTCTCCAACAAACATCAAATCACTGCTGGACTTCGGCTACCCAGCTGAGAAGATCAAGTGGTACCGCGGTGGTATGCAGAACTGGGAAAACCTGGGTCTGACTACTGTTAAGCCATAAGCTAACAGTGTGTGCATGAAACGGCGCCTCGAGCGCCGTTTTTTTATTGATCATCTTTGTAACTATTACGTATCTTTAGGCTATGAACCAGTTACTTGAAATAGAATCTACGCTGCGCCTTAGCGCTTTTGTTTCCATCTTTGCAGTTATGGCACTGTGGGAGATTGTAAGCCCGCGCCGCAGTTTGAGCGTTTCAAAGGGTGTACGCTGGCTCAACAACTTAGGACTCGTGGTGGTTAATACGCTAGTTGTGCGTCTGCTCTTCCCAGCAGCTGCCGTTGGTACCGCGGTGTGGGCAGAGAGCCATAACATTGGTTTAGTGCACTGGCTCGACATAGGCTCCGCTTGGTGGGTTGTCCTCGCCTCTGTTGTTCTTCTGGATTTTTTTATCTGGTATCAGCACCTGCTCTTTCACAAAGTACCCCTCTTGTGGAGACTCCACCGCGTGCATCATGCTGATCTGGACTTTGACCTAACAACCGGTCTTCGGTTTCACCCCATCGAGGTACTGCTGTCGATGTGTATCAAAGCTGGGCTGATACTGCTGTTTGGATTCCCTGCGGTAGCAGTGCTGCTGTTCGAGGTCATCCTGAACGGCTGCGCTATGATTACGCACTCAAATATCCGCTTACCTAAGCGCCTTGATACTATCATCAGAACCCTCTTTGTAACGCCGGACATGCATCGCGTGCACCACTCATGGCGCATAGAGGAGGCGAACTCTAACTACGGCTTTAACTTGGCGATATGGGATAAGCTATTTGGCACTTACACCGAAGATTCGAAGGATGGCCAGCTGGGTATCACCTTTGGAATTACGCGTACACCCAACAAAGCTGCCGTCCCCCTGCCAAAACTCCTTACCTTGCCATTCCGCTCAGGGCTTTAAACGTCGGTTAAACCACCAACGCGTCAGCTTTAAGAGCCTCTCAGGCTGATGCGTCCGTTTCCAGACGCCCGCCACATATTTGCTCGCCTCATTCATCGTGGGGTAAGCGTGTACTACGCTAAGCAACTTATTGAGCCCCAGTTTGTGTCGCATCGACACACAGAAGATACCGATAAGTTCACCGGCCTCAGGCGCAGCGATGCTAACACCGAGTATCTTATCGCTACCCTTGGGTGTCAGAACCTCAATAAATCCAGACGCTTCGCCCTCAGCAATAGCACGGTCGAGCTCGGCTAGCTCAAAGCGGGTCACCTCATAATCCAAGTTGGCAGCTCTTGCCTCTGCCGGACTCAGCCCAACAGCTGCAATCTGTGGATCAGAGAAGGTCACTCGGGGTATCAAAGAGTAGTCCACTTTGAAGCTTTTAAACTGACCGAACAGCGCATTAACACTCGCATACCAAGCTTGATGAGCGGCAGCATGGGTGAATTGATGCGGACCAGCAAGGTCCCCCACAGCATAGATATGGGGAAAGTGGCTCTGCAGGTAAGCGCTTAAACGCACCTCAGATGTATCAACCCCCAAGCTCTCTAAACCAAGACCCGCTAAGCTTGCCTCTCGACCAAGCGCAAACAGCAGTCGATCGGCGTCAACCGAACTCTCCCCCTGACTGTGCTTAATCTGCAGTGTAGCGCTCTCCTTCAGCGATGAGGCCGTTATTATCTGAGCATCAAACAGCAGAGATACACCCTCAGCCAACAGCTGCTCCTCAACAAGTTTCGCCGCCTCTTGCGACTCCCGTTTGAGGATCTGGGTACCCCGCACCAAAAGTGTGATACCCACCCCTAATCGATTTAGAGCCTGGGCCAACTCAATAGCTACAGGTCCAGAGCCCATAATCACGAGGTGCGCCGGCGCACTCGCGAGGGAACTTAGGTAATCCCAGAGGGTGTCGCTCGTCAGCGTTAGCTCATCTGCTAGACCTTCGATCAGCAATTGGCGCGGTTTGGCGCCTGTTGCAAGGACAATATTCTCAGCCGTAAGCCGCGTGCGTCCTCCGTCGCCCTCTATCTCAAGCGTCCAGGGATCTACAAATCGCGCCCAGCCGCGAACACAGTCGACACCCA
>Ga0209962_1000190_pt1 | contig 20061 bp, 8 predicted proteins | sample SalPonA_C_H2O_MG_FD_185722 | JGI IMG/M metagenome (GOLD analysis project Ga0209962, IMG submission 185722) | Water microbial communities from South San Francisco under conditions of wetland restoration - Salt Pond MetaG R2A_C_H2O_MG (SPAdes)... | ecosystem: Environmental > Aquatic > Non-marine... | reverse complement strand
AAATATTTCTTGCTTTTTAGTAGCTAGTTGTTGTTTTTGTAAATCTATATCAGACATAAAAAGTTCTCCGTATTGTATTTATCTTAGGCGATAAATATACATATGCCAAGAATATCATTATACAGACCAGAACGCGGCAACGATTACGATTTCATAGACAAACAAATCTTTGAAATGTTTACTGTTGGCGGTACAGACTTTTTCATCCACAAGTACATTGGTACTGATGACGGAGAAACTGTTAAGGACGAAACACAAATTCAAGACTTAATGTTTCTCGAAAACAGAGACAGGAAATACGATCCTGATATCTATACTATTCGCGGAATCTACAACGTACAAGACATTGATTTTAATTTAAGTCAATTTGGTCTATTCTTAAGTAACGATACTTTATTTGTAACTATTCATATTAATAGTTCTGTTAAAAGTTTAGGCAGAAAAATAATGGCAGGTGATGTTATAGAATTGCCTCACCTGAAAGATGAATATGCACTTAACAATTTTAGTACTGCTCTAAAACGTTTTTATGTAGTCGAGGAAGTTAATCGTGCAGCAGAAGGATTTTCGCCTACATGGTATCCGCATTTATACAGAGTAAAACTAAAACAAATAGTTGATACACAAGAATTTGCTGATATCCTTGAAAGGCCTGAAAACGAAGATGCATTCGAAGGCGATTACGATCCTACTAAGACATATGACGTTGGACAAGTTGTTAAATACCAAGGGGAGTTATACGAAGTAATAGTTGAAACTACAGGTAACTTACCAACTGATACAAACTACTGGACAACATTCCAAGAAAATACGCTGAGAGATTTATTGAGTACATACGAAAAAGAAATGCAAATTAATAATGCAGTTGTTTCAGAAGCAGAATCGAATGCACCGAAGTCAGGTTACGATACAAGCCACTTCTATACTGTTGCAATTAACGATTCAGGCGATGTAGAATTACAATCAGCGGACGAAACACAAATTGACGCAAGTGCAATTAATGCAACTGCTGACGGAGTATATGCTGCTCCAGATAGAATCGGTTATAACGGTTACTTGCTCGGCGATGCGGCAGCACCTAATGGCGCTGTGTTTGGCTCAGGAATACAATTTCCTGTAGACAGTGTTAAAGATGACTTTTTCTTGAGAACAGATTTTATGCCTAATAGATTGTTTAAGTACGACGGTACACGATGGATTAAAGTACACGATGTTGTTAGACATACACTTTCTAATTCAGACAATAGACAAACACAAAAAGGCACGTTTATTAATAATAATAACTCAAGTGAAATTAGCGGCGAAGTTGTTGAAGAGCGTCAAAGCTTATCACAAGCACTTAGACCAAAGGCGGATAATTAATGCAACATTTTTACGATGCACAAATAAGACGTTACATCACTCAAATAATAAGATTAATGAGTGGTTTTAGCTATAAAGACGGCAATGGCCGTGTTAAAACTGTACCTGTTATGTACGGTGATCTAACTCGTCAAGCTGCAAATATTATTCGAGACAACTCCGAAAACAAAATTCCTAGTGCACCGCGTATGAGTGTATACATTACTGGTTTAGAAATGGATAGGACTCGTACTGCTGATAGTTCCTATGTTAGTAAATTGAACATTAGAGAACGTGCTTATGATGCACAAGGGCAAGAATACCTAAATATGGAAGGTAAAAACTACACTGTAGAACGTTTAATGCCAAGTCCATATACATTAAAAGTAAGTGTTGATATTTGGAGTTCTAATACTGATCAAAAATTACAAATATTAGAACAAATTCTAATGTTGTTTAATCCAAGTCTAGAAATACAAACAACAGACAACTATGTCGACTGGACTAGCTTAACTGTTGTTGATCTAGAAGGTATTACATTTAGCAGTAGAAGTATTCCTGTTGGTACAGAAAGCGAAATTGATGTTGCACAATTAACATTCAGTACTCCTATATACATTAGTCCTCCTGCAAAAGTTAAACGTCTAGGTATTATTACAAATATTATTACTAGAGTTTTTGACGAAAGGTCAGGAGATATTGATCTTGGACTTAGTGGTCCAGAAATGCTTGCATACAGTGATAATCAATTGCCTACAGAAATTATTTCTGACACTATTATTAATGAAAATGGCGAAATTGATATTGTTACTAAAAACAGAATCGATGCACAAATGGTTGGACAAAGTAATTTGTCTACTACATACAACGACTATGGTCTTTATGTGTTAGGTAACGAAGCACAACTAATAAAAGACTTTAAAGTCGGCGAAGCAGATTGGAATCAAATTATATCTGCATATCCTGGACAATACAGAGCAGGTATAAGTCGCATTGTACTCAAAAATAGTTCTGACCCTACTACTAACATCATAGGTTACATTACTGTTAATAGTTTAGATAGCTCTAAGGTATTAATAGACTGGGACGAAGACACACTTCCAAGCGATACTACAATACAAGGTCCAGTTAGAAATAACGGTAGTATAGATTATATTATCGATACTTCTAGATTTGACCCTTCACAAGATAAAACTGCTGGTATTAGATTATTGTTAATTACGCCAATTAACTCCGAAGCAGACATTTGGAGAAATAACGATAATTCATTGTTCACTGCTGACGAAAACGATATCGTAGAATGGGACGGTGCTAAATGGAATATTATATTCGATGCTAGCGAATCTTCAGATGTTACATACGTTAGTAATTTAAACACAGGTGTCCAATACAAATGGACAGGCGATATGTGGATTCAGTCATACGAGGGAGAGTATTCAGAAGGTGCTTGGATGTTGTATCTCGAGTGATAACTATTATTATGAAAGATACAATTGTTTGCAGTGGTGCAATTTTTTACGCTAAAGCAACTAATAGAATACTACTTCTTCAAAAATCTAATGGAAAACATAAAAACACTTGGGGTCTTGTTGGCGGAACAAACGAGTCAGGCGAAACTCCTTGGCAGGGATTACAAAGAGAAGTCCAAGAAGAAATCGGTACTCTTCCAGAAATAATTAAAACACTTCCTTTAGAAAGCTTTGTTAGTAACGATAACAGGTTTAATTTTCACACATATCTTTGTGTAATCGAAAAAGAATTTACACCTCAATTAAGCGAAGAACACAAAGGCTGGGCATGGTGCAGCATAGACAGTTGCCCAAGACCTTTGCACCAAGGACTACGCAGTAGTTTTGGGAATAAAACAATTAGAAATAAACTACAGACAGTGTTTGATATTATGGATCTTCTTTAGTATCGATATATTCAGTTTCTCCCGTTCGTAAACTTTCAACATCAATAACATTATCTATTTCACTTAACGGTATAAGTTGCCAAGTTGCTTCTTTGGTATTCCATATCCACATAAATTCGTCAACTTGTTCAAGTGGTTCAACTATATCACCGACTACATTGTCCATTAGCGTAGCAAATATGTACGAGTTGCTGTTTTTAAATTTAATTCTAACTACACATTCTTCTAGCACGCCAGGTAACACTTGTGATAATACTTCTGCATCTGATGGTTGTCCGTAATCGATATCGTAAGTATCGTCTGTCATTCTTTCCTCCAAAAAAATAGGGACAGTTTTTACACTGTCCCTAGTATATAGCTTACGCTTGTGATTCAGACCATGTAATACGAGCTGAAGCAGTAAACGGAGAGTTTGCACTAACATCTGATGTGTTAACAAGTTTAACAGCAACAGTAAGTATATCCGGACCGTTCGGGAATACACCGTTACCGCCTAGTATACTATTACCCATGTCAATCAGTGAACCTAGTGGGAAGTTAGAAGTCTGTGCTAGACGTTTACCAGTGTTGTCAACGCTACCACCTGACGCCCTAAAGCTGAATACTTCTGTTCCGCCGATTACTTTTTCACCTGCATTGTGTCTAATTAGCTGAGATAAACTTGGCGAGTTTACATTCTGCCAGCCAATACTACTCAAGTCACCGTTAAGTATCAACGATACTTCACAATCGTGTGTAAGAATTAGACCAACTTCGTTCAATTTCAACTGCATTCGGTTGATAATTTCACGAGCACCTAATTCGCCACTCAAGCTCGAGTCAACACTCGGAGCAAGTCTAAGAGTAACCAAAGGAATTGTTGCAGTACCTAGTGATATACTCGAAGTACCGCCCGAAGGTGGAGCACCTACATAAACTAATGTGCCTTGCGAAACTATAGGATACACACTTGGACTACTTATAGACCTAGTTATATAGATGTATACCTTAATGCTGCCGCCGTCAAACTCAGTGTAATCAACTTGTTCGCCGTTAAGTTCGCCGTTTTGAGTATACAGTGGTGTGCCTGAACTAAATTTACTTGCGTCACCTGAAGAGAAGCTTAATTCTACCCACCAATCGTAACTTCTTGCACTTCTGTTCCATCTACGTACTAGATCACTGTTTAGATTAGTAGTTGCAGTATTAGACTGACCGTTTGTAAATGTTAGTGTATTAGATGTTGCTGTAAACAAGTACGCATCGTCCTCGTCAAAGCGTCCATCCATAATAACCGATGTACCCCAGTGGAATAATGTCGGTGCATAACTTGGATTACTATCATTTTCTACTTCATATGCAGCAGGTATGTTACCTGAACGCATATAAGCTTCGTCTAGTCTGTTGTTATGCAAGAATGAGTGTACGTATTTTACGTGACCTTTACGATCTTTAAATCCAAAACGTACTTTACCAGCACCGTACCATGAATAGTCCATGTATGCCATTTGGATTTTGTTGATATTTAAGTTAAAGCCTGAAGGACCAAACCCGTCACATGTATCAACGTTCCATTCAGCTTGCGGTACTTTAACATCAACTGTTTTAGTAAGAATTACATTCGATGCGCTAATACCTTTGTATTGCGGCTGGATAATTAATTCATCTCTTCCGGTTATCTTAACTACTTTATATGTACCGCCACGTATTACAATTTTATCTTGTTCTTGTAGCTGTCCGATAAAGTTAGTATCTGTACCTTTTACAACGTTACCGTTATACGTTACTTCTACAACACCCGATAACTGTTGAGTAGAACTTCTGCGAACACAGTACAAGTCTTGTCCATTAAATTCAAAGAAGAATCCGTTTTGGAAATCAAACATACCGGAACGTGTGTAAGCGCCGCTGTATCCATTTAGATTATACTGAATAATACCGTTTGGAATACCCGAAGACGGAATATCGTTTAGGGTAAATTTAAATGTAAACTCGTCAATGATTTCGTTTACAAAGAATTCACCGTTAAACGCACTGTCAGTAGAACCTGTTACTAAAATACTTTGGCCTGCTGACAATCTGTGCGGATATCGAGTTTTACCTGTTGCTGCATAGATATCAGGTACAGAAAGAGTAATAATCGATGTTTTATTGGTATCAATTTGTGCCTTAGCATTTTGAAGTTCAGTAGATGCCCATGTAACGCTTGGATAAGTTTTAGTTGGCTTATTGACTACATTAATTGTGCCTCCCATTGATGAATGGTTTTCACACTGGTAGTACAATGTGCTCGGGGTACTTGCATCAACAGTCCAGGTTATAATACCGTTTTCAGTACCGTTATTTGTTACACCTGTATTATACTGATCGCCAGTTCCGGTAGATGCTGCTGTCTTAATCCAGAAAGGATGTCCAACTGCTGACACGTCAATAGTGTATGTAACACCTTTTACGATAGTGAGCGGGAATTGATCAAAACCGTTAATTAAGTACTGAGTTGTTCCGTCAGCAGTTACAAATAGCGTTTCGGCATTACCCGATCCGTCAATGTATGCTTTGCCGTATCTAACAACATTACGTATTATGTCGCTTAGATTTGCAATAATTGCTGCATCGCCTGCTGAAGCATTGTTACCAGAAGTGTCTTGTGCTTCAGAATTGCCTGTAGACGGAGTAATTAGAGTGCCTTGCACAATAGCTGGGAGGATATCTGCTAAATGATCATAAGCTGCAACTGTTTGCTTCTTATGACTTGGATCGATACCTGGATTGTTTCCGCTATCGAAGTAGTAGAAGAATTTAGCATTGTCGTAAGTAGCACTAATACCTCCGTATAAAATGTCATAACAGAAGCTGTATATTGCATATTTTATATCACGAGTACATTTTGCAATATCGTGATCAGTAGGACCGTAATTAACTTCTACATATGCATTAATTTCAGCAGTAATAAAGTCTAAGTTTGCAATCATTTTATCTTTTGCAGCTATTTGACTAGAAGTTGCATTTGTAGGATTTGTATAAGTATGCGAGCTTGCAACACTTCTTCCGTTTTCAGTAATATTAAGTACTTCTGACCAGAAGTTCGATGCTCTTGATGTAGCAGTTGCACTACCAGCAACATTACTCAATGCAAGTGTTCTGTCTCTTGCTTCTCCGATTGCATTAAGTACTGTTTGGTTAATATCCAAACTGTTAGATTCTGCAATTCCTAAGAATATCGAATTGTAATTAGTACCCAATGCAACATCGTAACCAACACCGTCTAAGAAGTAGCCAATATCTCTATCACACTTAGCTGTTTTATTCAAGTCAATTGCCGATGTTAACGTCTGGAACTGTGTTGGCGGGTTAAAGTTAATAGCCAACGATGTTTGAATACCTTTACCAGACTGGTAACGGAAGTACTTACGTGTTTGACGTCTTATCTGACTAAACGGCGCAGTACCTGCTGCAATTTCTACACCACCGTCGAACGGTCTGTGTACTGCATATCCATCCGGTCTTGCATATATTGCAGTTTCAAGGAAATAACTAGTATCATTCGCTGCAAACGGTATAATGTCAGTAACTTCCAGTGTTTGATCGTCAGCAATTGCTTGAATAACGTAAGTTTCAATAGTTCCTGGTGTATTAGTATTGTTTTTAATACCTATAGTGTCGCCTACTTTGTAGTAACGTTTAAACAAAGTCTCATCGTCACCTACTACAAGTTTAGAGTTTTCTGTAGTTGTAACAGTTCCGGCACCTTTTAATCTACCATTAACTGTTGTAAATGATATGAAATGGCTTTCGCTAGCACCCGTTGCAGCTAAAGTATTCACTGCTCCGTTTAACGCTTCGACATACGAGTTAGCTAAACCAATATTAAAATCGTCTGCTACATATACGTAATACTGCGCTTCTGAAACTAGACCTGAAATATCTGCATTTCCATTGTTATTATAAACTACAGGAGAACCTGGACTAAAGTTATGCGCAGTTCCAAGATTTATTAAATCTCCTGAAATTAGACTAGCATCAAATGTTATGTCAGTTGCCGGAGCACTAAATGGTAGTGCAATTTGCATTTTATTCTCAGCAGGAACACTAGTTACAGTATATGCACCGTCTAGTGCACCGATAACACCACGTTCAGTAAATGTTATTGTTGGCGAACCTGCATCGGCTAAATCTACACTAAATCCTGCTTGACTTTTTAGTCCAAATCTATCCGAATTTATAACTTTAATTAATTGGCTGCTACCAGGTTGCAGATCGGGATATGCAAAATTATCAGCAAAAAATTGAGCAGCGTCAGTTAAGAAAGTCTGGACGGTTGTATTATTCCACGTTGTAGAAGTTCCTAATCCAAAAATACCTTGTAAAGTAAAGTATCTAGGACCTGTGCCATAATGATATGTAAATTGTGACGTGTTTCCAGTACCGTATGTATAGTTATAATGGAACTGGTTATAATTATTCCAGTTATTATTCCAAACACGTAGTTGGTAAACAAAGTGTCCTTGACGGGCGGTATCACCATTTACATAATATCCGACACCTGACCAACGCCAGTTACTGTCACCATTAGAAGTAATACTTTGGTTATTTGTTTGGAATACAGTTTGACCTGTTTGTGCGTTAGAAAACAAATATTGTCTAAACTCGTGTGGAGTTTCATCACTGTTACCCATTATTAACCAAGAGAAGTGAGGAACTGATTCGTTTGTATTAAAATCAGTACCGATTATGCCATAACCGTCATTCTGATACGGAGCTTGGGCTACTTCTTTTACTTCTGAGCTGTTGAAGCTTCCACTACGGTATACATTGTATTCTGTATTCACGCCCTGGCCTTTGGTTTGATCGTATACGTAGCCGCCGTTGTTATTTAAATAGTTCAAATAAGCAGAAGATCCAGACGGAACACCTCTACTGATATACTGACTTGATCCAGTAAAGTTAGATGTAACAATATCTCTAACAGTAGAGTCGTTAGCAGCAAAATCTTTCAAAAACGTATCAAAAATTGTCCAAGCTTCGTCTGTTGTACCGGACGTAACATTTGCTTTAGGATCAATAGGTCCTGTAGTGGTACTAGGCAAAGTTCCGCCGTCTATTGCTGCAACTTCAACTTCTTCATTTCCGTTGTAACCGTGACCTGGAGAATAGAATGAGTTTGCAGTTACGTTAATCTTATTACCGTTAAATTGATAATCACCTGTAGCCTGTACCAATCTGTACTTTGTACCGCCCAGTGACGATAACGAAAATCTGTTTTGGTCAACAACATTAACAATGTAATCACCGTAAGATAAGTTTACATTTGACGAAGCATCAAATAGATTAGTACTTGTTGTAGATCTTGCAACTAGTCCACTCGGATTGTATGTTTGACCGCCAGTGCCGTCGCCGGAGAAAATAAAGCCTACGTAGTTGTTTGTGATGTACGAACCATTCCAGTAGAATCCGTTACCACCGTCGCCGGCGTTGTAGTTACCGAAACCATAACCTTGTGTAGTAGTGTAGCTAGGTCCTGGTGTATTACCGTCTACTTTACGACCGCCTTGTGCAAATGCCCAAAAACCGTCATCGCTTGCAAATCTAGCAGTAGTTTGATAACCTTGTTGGTTTGGGATTTGGTTGTTCGAGAATCTCCAACCTTGGTTTCCTGTAAAGTCTGTGCTTTCGATTGTTCCATTAGGAGCAATTACAAAAGAATATATTCTATGATATTCATAGTTACCGACATCTGGATAGAAGAAATCTGCTGTACGTTGTATATTGTACTGGTTGGTTGTTATGCCATTACTTTGATTAATTCTGTCTCCAGTAAATACCCAGACCATTAAGCCTCTAAATGAACCGCTGTTAAACATAGCAGCAGCCATCCATTTCTTGCCGTCAGCTGATGAATAACCTTGTGCAGATCCGCCACTAAAATCAGAAAGTGTTCCGCCTGTACCTAGGTAGTTTCCGTTGTCTTGGTTATAAACGAATCCTGCTTGAGTTCCTGGGTGTACGCCTCCGCTAGCAGCAATACCGAACAACTGCTCTGCTATTGCGTTTTGCTGTGCAATTGCAAACACGTTAAAGTCACTTACATGACTGTTAATAGCCGACGTCACTGATCCGAAATTATTATTGCTAGCACTTAACCCACTTAGACTACTTGCTAGGCTTTGTAAATCACCTAGTATGTTGCTACTAAAAGTAGGTCCTTCGCCCGGATCTGGTGGTGTTGGATCTACTAGTTCAATTGCACTGCCAGTAACTAGACCGTGATTTTCATAGTAGAACGTATCGCCTTCGTCGTCATCTTCCAATAACATGAAAAATACTTGTCCTCTATTAAAGTACTGATCCGTTCCTTGGCTGTAAGTAAACTGGTTATCGTAGTAACTGTAAAATCCACCGCTAATATATCCATACGCATTTGATGTACCAAATGCACGATAGTTGCTTTCATTACTATATCTTTGCCAATCTTCTATAAAGTTGTAGTTTCCTGGAGTATCACTGGTCTCTGGCATTACCATTTGACTTTGTTGGTTAGTACCGTACCAGTATCTTACTGCTGTAGTAGATATACCTGCACCGTTAGGAGTGAATACTATTTTCCCATCTGGGATTTTAAAACCTTGTCCGAAGTTTCCTCGTCCAGTGTTATAATAAGAAAAATCGTAAAAATCCCAGCCGCTATTACCATTTTGGCCGTATCTCCAAGCACTAGTATAGTAATAAGTTAAGTAGTTATTGCTAGGTTTGTAAAGTCTTGATACTTCATAACACAAATTTAAACTAGCAAAGCCATAATTGTAAGTACCTGCACTTGTAAAGGTAATTGCTGCACCGTTATAAGAGCTCGATAATTGGAATGTCGAAGCGGATGCGTTTCTTACATAATAAACTTGGAAACGTTGTAATCCCCCAATTTCAGTATCGCCGGAAGGCGGAACATATAACAAACAATCGTTATTTCTTAAATTATGATTGTTCCAAACAATCGAGTTACTATTTACATCTACACTTCCTGCATTGAATTTACGAGAGTGTGTTGCACGTTTTTGCTTTGTTTCAGTAAGCTGAGAGACATTTTGGAACTGAGTTGTTAGGAAATTATCAAAATCAACATAAGGACGTCCGTCTGGAGCAGTTCCTGTTGTTTGTTCTATCCTAACTTGTTTTGTACCTACCGTATTAACTAGATAAAAGTTAGATCCTACTACATAACCGTGCGGATAAGGAGTAGTTATAGTTAACGTTGCAGGATTACGTTCGTTTGTAGTAACACCTATTTCTTGGCTAAATGGTATCTGTGATCCTGAATAAAACTGTCCCGGAGTAATTGTAGTGTATACGTTAGAAATAATTCCGTTAGCTGTCTGTACAGACGCAGCTTTATATGTAAACACATCATCAGCAGCAGAGCTAATTAAGAATTTACCTTCTGCTGTTCTCGATGTTAGACCCCTAACATCAATTGGTGTACCTACTACTAATCCGTGAGCTTCCCTACAGCGAACAGTTACAACATCGCTTCCTGTTGATGCAGTAACACTTGATATAATGTCAAGTGGTAAATCTGAATCAGAAACATAATACGATGGCACGTTGTTTGACAATTCAAGCGTTTCCCACTTAGTAGATTGTAAGCCGTATTCAAAGTCAGTATCGATCAAGTTTTCCGGATTTGATACACGGATCTTGTTTACTGGATCTAGCAAAGATTCTGCAACATCTATTCTAGGTTCAGCTTCCTCTATGAAAATTTGCAATCTAGAAGTATCTGTTACACCTGCTGCTGCCATGTCAACAGTTAATTCAAATGATGTATATTCTGTTGCTTCATTAAAAGTTCGTGCTACAAATCCAGCTGCTGGATTAGCAAAGTTGTACAATATTGTATTAGTTTCAACATCTGATATAATCAATAACGCTTCAGGTAGAATATTGTCTTCAATTTCTACAATGTTATTGTCAATATCAATACGATAATGATTTATAAGTTTTTTTGCCATCTATATTTTCCTTTAACTACCAAATGCTATCGAATAAGCTATTGCTAGATTTGCTGTAATTCCTGTTCCAGGCTGTATTAGTTGTCCATTACTGTAAACTGCTCCAACGTGGATATCGCCAGTTGCTCCAATACCGCCTGTGATTCTTAGTGCTCCTGTAGATGTTGATGTACTGTTTGTACCGCTAATTTGCACTGTGCTTGTACCATTATCAGTAGCTCCGCCGATTAGTACAGTTCCATTAAATTCTGCTAAACTAACTGTTCCATTATCTTCTACAGTAATACTCGGTATTCCACTAACATCGTTTACACTAAACAGTGTTCCTGTTAAATTATTACTTACACTTAACAGCTGGCCTGCTGAGCCTTCGATACTCAGTGTACCGTTATCAGTAGGATACACGTACAACGTGACATCTTGCGCTCCGGTAGTGCTGTTAGCGCCACTAAAGACGATTTTAGGATCATCTGTACTACTACCGATATTCGGTGTAATTACAATATTCTTGTCACTATTTGCCATGTTTTATAAACTCCAAAGTATTTATCATTAAACAAACTTACCTCGTAAGGCCTGATAGTTTTGTTTAATTTCGTCTGCTGTAAGTATTGTGTTATTCTTATGTAAGAACCCTAATTCAAAAGGTCTATTTAACCCACTGTGGTGATGTCCAGCAACTCTAAAATAATAGTTTGCACCCGCAGAGAACCCTATATTTTTAGTTCCAAAGGTATGTGTACTATAAAGATCACCATTAATGTATACATTTACGTTATTAGCACTTCCGTTGTCTATCATTGTAGCACAAACGTAATACCATTCATTTAAATTAAATGTGTGAGCAGTTGATACGTTCCAACTTGCACTAGGTCCTCTAACCATAAAAGGAACGTTGTTACTTCCCCAAAGACGATAACCTACATAATCTAAATCGAATAACCAGCTGTCGTTTGTACGTGCAGCAGTTTGTTTGGCAAAACCGCCAATTGTAAAACTTTGTGCATACCAATCCGATTCATTATTATGGTTGTAATTAAAATCTGCATACTGTGTACTACCATTAAACGCAAGTGTTCCTAAAGTGTAAGATGGTCCACCAATCAATGTGCCGTTTGTTCCTCGACGTGTTAGATCATTCCATCCAGTTCCGCTGCCGGGATAACTTTTTGTATTACCTGCATCTACAGCCCATACTAAATTTCTACTAATAATCGAAGGATTATAATCCTGTGCCATTATTTGTACCTCGTTTTTAAAGCATTATAATTTTGCTTTATTTCTTCAGGTGTAAAACTTTTTAAATATTTTTTAAAGTTACTTATATAACCGTAAAATGGTGCGTTAGGACCTACATCAGTTCCCGGCGTATCAGTTGGTTTTTCAGATCCGTTGCCAATAATACCGTATCTAGGAGTTTCCGAACTTATTTGTCTATTAATACCTGCATAAGCACCTGTATGCTCGTGTACAATTTCTCCGTCGATAAAAAACTTAACTGTTTTTGCATCGTTTGCAGTAAATGTCATTCCTACTTGGTGCCATGCATCGTCGCGAAGATCACCTGTCCAAGAACTTGCACTAATATCAACAATGCCTACAGTATCGGTAAATTGAAATGCCGGCTTACCTGGATTTATTGCTGCTCCGCTGTCTCCGCCTATACTAAAACGATATACCGAGCTTCGGTCGAAACTTACAAGTATTCTCTGATCTTGGCTATTTCCACTTGTTCCGCTGTTTGCTTTACACCAAAATTCGAGCGTCATATTTGTAATTTGGTCATCTGGGCCACTAGTATATGCTAGGTCTTGTATAAACAAACCGTCTGTAGTAGTCGCTGCCGCATCAAAGAACCAAGCCATGTTTTGTGCATTATACGAAACATAACTACCGTTTCTTATAGCAGTGTAATTGTTGCCGCTCATATCAAACCAATTATTGCCAGAACCCGGGTAACTCTTAGAGTTACCCACGTCATAGTGCAGTAATAGATTATCTAAAATGATGTTCGGTCTATAAGTAACTGCCATTATTTGTCCTCGTATTCTACTACTAATTTATCTACATCTTTACGTTCTGCAAATATTGTGTAGTAGCAATCAATATCCGAATTAGGTTTATTATCAATTGCAATAGTAACCTTTTCAGCATCAGTACCGGTAACATATACAGCCTGGAACGATCCAACTGGTGTTAAGTTAACTGTGATTGTATCAGCATCAACTAAGCCTATCCAGTAATCAGGAAGTTCAATGGTTGTTTCACCTGTAATTCTGCCACGTACATAAACACCTGCTTCTGGACCCTCTAAGCTCACATATCTTAGCTTCATATTTGCTTTAGTTGGGTGGTCAATTACGAAGCTCTTAGTTGTTGCATTTAGTGCACCGTTAATTGTTAGGCTACCGGTCATTGTATCGCCTGATACATTAACAAATCTGCTATCTAAATCAACACTATTAATATCTGTAATGTGTCCAAAACCGTCAAGTGTAATATCTTGTATTACAGTAGCACCTGAATTGTTAACACTTGCTTGAGTACTAGTATCAGCGTGTGTAATTGTAACTGTATCAGTAGATGCTGCTGTAGTGATAGCTATTCCGCTACCTGCTGCAAAAGTTAAAGTGTCATTATTGCTATCTGCTACAATATTAGTTTGTCCAGATACAGCAATAGTTTTAAATATGTTTTGACTACTACCTCTGTCACTGTTAGTAAATCTAACTGCGTCACTACCTGCATCAATATCAACATTTACACCTGTACCGCTTACAAATGTAACAGTATCTTGGGTAGCATCAGCAGTAGCAGTTCCAGTAGCACTCCAAGTATAACCACTGTCTGTATCGCTAACAGTTACTTTACCAAAATCACTTGACTGACTTGTTAGTGCATTTCCTGTTGCTACAGTTGCAGCGGTTACGTGACCGTAAGTATCAAATGTAAAGTTAATGTCTTGAATGAAAGTACTTCCGCTGTTGTTGCTCGACAAGTTAGCAACACTTGACGTGTCACCGTGTGATATTCTAATAGCATCGCTACCAGCAGAAACATCAACATTCATTGCTGCGCCACTTACAACAGTTAATGTGTCACTAACTGCATCTGCTACAGCACTACCAGTAGCAGTCCAAGTATAACCACTGTCTGTATCGCTAACAGTTACAGTACCAAAATCGTTCGATTGACTTGTTAGTGCGTTTGCTGTTGCTACACTTGCCGCAGTTACGTGTCCGTAATCGTCAAATGTAAAGTTAATGTCTTGGATAAAAGTACTTCCGCTATTATCACTTGATAGATTACTTACACTTGATGTATCTGCGTGGTCTATAGTAATTGTACTGTTGCCGCTTTGGTTAGTAGTAAACGAACCGCCTGTAGCAAGACCATTACCTGCATTAATAGTAATAGTTGCATCTTGAATTTCTGAAGTATATGCAAGTGTACCTGTTGCTGCACCAGCAACTATCCAACGGCTTGCACTTTCGTCCCAGAATAATTGTGCATTAGTTAGCGTACCGCGCTCGATTTCTATACCACCGTCTTCAGTAGGAGAACTTCCTGTATAGTTACTGTTAAGTGTAATAATATTGTCAGCAAGATTAATAGTTTCAGTATTAACAGTAATAGTTGTACCGTGAACTGTTAAGTCTCCGTTTACTTCTAAATTACCATCAATGTCAGCATTACCGCCAATATTTAGATCACCATTAATACCAACACCGCCGTCAACAGTTAGCGCACCTGTGTCGTTTGTAGTTGATGCAGTTGTATTAGTAATGCTAATTGCACTTGCTGTAGTTGCGCCGCGACCTGTAACAGTTGCAAGAGTATCACTTTCTGCTTGTAAATATCTATTGTCAAGATTAACAGTAGCAACACTTGACGCAGTTACGTGGCCGTAAGTGTCGTAAGTAAAACTAATATCTTGTAATACAGTTCCTGCACTATTATCGCTTGATAGATTACTAACAGTTGATGTGTCAGCGTGTGCAATTGTAATAGTATCGCTTGCTGGAGTAACGCCTAATGTAATTCCACCGTTTTCTCTAATAAAGAACGTGTCATCGTTACCGTCAGCAATTAGCGTACCTCGGTCAGTGCCGTTTGATTCTTCAACTGTAATGTTTTTAAAGATGTTTTGGCTGCTACCTAAGTCTGTGTTAGTAATTCTAATAGCATCGCTACCAGCAGAAACATCAACGTTTATGCCTGCGCCACTTACAACAGTTAATGTGTCACTAACTGCATCTGCTACAGCACTACCAGTAGCACTCCAAGTATAACCACTGTCTGAATCTGTTACAGTTACAGTGCCAAAGTCGTTTGATTCTGTTCCTGTTGCTACAGTTGCAGCAGTTACGTGACCAAACGAATCAAACGTAAAGTTAATATCTTGTATAAAAGTTGAACCGCTATTATTACTTGACAAATTAGCAACACTTGATGTATCGCTGTGTTGTATCAGTATAGCGTCAGTAGTCGGGCTAGCAAATAAGTCAACACCGGCACCGTCTACAAATGTTACAGTATCATTATTTGATTCTGCAACAACAGTTCCTGCTGAACTCCATGCATTACCACTGTCGGTATCAACTACTGCAATTGTTTTAAATATATTCTGAGAACTACCTCTGTCGCTTGCAGTTAATGTAGTACCAACTAAACTTAAACCTGTTCCTAACGATAACCAGTTTGCAGAATTTGCACTGTCGTCCCAGAAGAAGATTCTATCTGCATCTGGATCAGTTAGTGTTTCAAGTCCTAAGTGATTTAAACTTAATGTTAGAGCTGCACCTTCTGCACTTGCAGCACCGCCTGTTAAACCTGTGCCAGATGCTACACTTGCAACGTAATCGCCTGTAGTATTTGTTCCTAATTCAACACTATTAACAGCAATTGCAGTAGATATACTAACATTACCTAAGTTAGTCATCGTTGCACTACCTGTTATGTCGCCAGTTAGTTCAATAGTAGGATCATTTACGTTAAAGTCTAATTTTTCGTTCGCTGCATCGTAAGTTACAGCAATGCCGCTTTCGCTATTGCCACTAACCATTCCACCTACTAGGTTGCGAACAGATGTATCAAAGTTATCAATGTTTGCTGTAGTGTGGTTGTGGCTGTCGTCTGCAATAGTAAGTGTTAGTGTTGCGCTACCTAAATCAGTAAATGTAGCAGTACCACTTGCATCGCCGTCAATAGTTAGCGTAGGATCTGGTTTGTTAAGTACGTCTGACCATTCAATATTAGCGTCAACAGTACCTTTAGTTCCGCTAAAGATTTCGCTTGCGTTCGATGCATCTCTTATAAATGTAAACTTACCAGTTGATTCATCGTAACCAAAGAAGCCTAATTTTGCATTTGCACCGTCGTGCCAGCGGAATTCAATACCTCTATCTTTCGAATCGTTCGATGTTGGAACTGTATTTCCGCCTAAAGTAAAGACTGGATCGTCAATAGTAACTGTAGTCGAGTTAACTGTTGTAGTTGTACCGTTTACAGTTAGGTCGCCTGATACAATTAAGTTGTCATCAACTGTTGTTGTTCCGCCTGCAGAGTCAATTATTAAATTACCTGTGCTTGTGTCAATTTCGTTTACCGCAGTTACGCCAACTCTAATATTATCTAGTGTTGCTCCTGCAAATGTTGGACTAGCACCTGTATGTATATCTTGCGGTAAGCTAATTGTTACTGCTGCACTTTCCGAACCGCTGCCAGTTACAGTAACTTGGTTAGTAGTACCAGCAACAGCGGCAACATAATTACCAGTTGTGTCTGTACCAAGTGCTACTGAGTTAGCTGCAATAGTAGTTGCAACACTTACAGTACCATTACCTAAGTCTGTTAGTGTTGTATTTGCAGTACCAGTTACATCACCTGTTAGTGTTACAGTTACCTGCGGATCAGGAATATTAGTAAAGTTTGTAAAGTCTAGATAATAAGTACCTTCTTGTCCGTCTAGTAAGTCTGCGTTTAAATTATCAACTAGTGTACTCGATGCAACTTCTAAAGGTGCAGTGCCGTTAGCAACAGGTAGTTCTAAGATACCGTTAGTTTTAAATGTTGCTCTACGTGTGCCGCCTTGAACAATTTGTAGGTTACCTGCGCCATTTGATGTTAAGTCATCTGGCGATTCGTATATTCTCCAAACATTGCCGCCTGTCCATTCTAGACCTTCGTTTGGACCCGGGTCTGCAAATTTAATATTGTTTACACCAGTAATATTATTGTTGTTTAAGTCAAGTACATCGGCTACAGCAGAACTATCTAATTTAATTGTACCTGCAACATTTAAGTTTTCACTTATACCAACTCCGCCTGTTACTACTAATGTACCAGTAGTAGCACTAGTCGATGTTACATTTTCGTCTATTTTAACACTTGCAGTTGATTTATCACCGTTTGTAGTACCGCGTAATGTCAATGTACCATTTGCAAGAGTACTACCATAAACAGTACTAATACGAGGTGAACTTAACGTTGGAGCATTAGCAAAAACTAACGGTCCAGTACCTGTCTCGTCTGATATAATACTAGCTAGTTGTGCGCTAGTTGTTGCAGCAAATTGGCTTAGATTGCCTGTTGTTGCAAGTGTTCCGCTTGTAGGAAGTGTTACACTAGTATTGCCAGTCGTTGTTAGCCCTAGAGTATGTGCACCAGTGTGTGTAAAGTTTCCGCCTAGCGTAATAGTTTTAGTACCATTATTAACACCAGTACCGCCGTATGTTGGACTAATAACAGTACCTTCCCAAGTACCAGTTCCGATAGTACCTACACTTGTTAAGCTTGAACTTGTAACACCGCTGCCTAACTCGGTGGAACTTAGTACTTTGGTTCCATTTATTTTATAAGATTTTCCAGTAGCAACGTTTAAATCTTCACTTGATGTCCAAGAGTTAACCGAATTTAGCCAAGCAAACGTTTTATCAGTTGCACCTTTAAGTGTTAGACCGCCTCCATCTGCTGTTACATCAGTAGGACTTGCTACACTGCCTAGTTCAATATTTTTATCATCAACACTAATAGTTGTGCTGTTAACTGTAGTTGTAGTTCCATTTACAGTTAAGTTACCTGCTACTGTTAGGTTATCGTTTACTTCAACAGTGCCGCCGGATGAATCAAGAATTAAGTTGCCTGAATTAGTATCAATAGTTGTACCTGATGTTACACCTACTTGTATGCCTTGCAGTGTTACACTGGCAAAAGATGGGTTAGACGTAGTAGCAATGCTCTGTGGCAAACTTAGTGTAACAGCAGCAGTTTCTGAGCCGCTACCTGTTACAGTAATTTGATCTGTTGTGCCTGTAATTGTAGCAATGTAGTTTCCAGTTGTGTCTGTACCAAGTGCTACCGAGTTAGCTGCAATAGTAGTTGCAATGCTTACATCGCCATAGTTGCTTACTGTTACGCTACCAGTTACATCGCCTGTTAATGTAAAGTCTTGGCTTGCGCCTGTAAATGTTGGGTTAGCTAGTGTTTTATTAGTTAGTGTTTGTGTACTATCTAAATCCACCATAGTTTTACGACTAGTTCCTGTTCCTACAGTTAACAAGTCGTTGTCGCTATCCCAAACAACACTACCTTCGCTAGTTTGTGCAGGTGATGCTGTGTTTGGTAGTACAATTGCTCCTGACCCGGCATTAATTGTAGGGTCTGTTAGTGTTTTATTAGTTAATGTTTCTGTACCTGTTAGTGTAGCAAAGTTATCATTGCTTAGTGCTGCATTAAACTCAGCAATTGTTCCTGTTAACGTATTATTTGTTAGGTCGATTGTTTTGTTTGTTAGTGTATCAGTTGTTGCACGACCTACAAGTGTATCAGTTGCGCTCGGCAGTGTTAGTGTACCGCTTGCTGCTGCTTGTGGTTGTACAATAGTTGTACCGCTAGTAGCACCATGATATACTGCATTAGAAAAATTAATATCGCCTGTTGCATCACGCACAACAACAGTGTCAGTTGAGTTATCAGCGTTTGCTTGGAATCCATCTAGTAAGTCTGCGTTAAGATTAGAAACAACAGTAGTTGAAGTTACATTTAATGGAGCAGTACCGTCTGCTACGTCCGAAATAAGAACACTACCAGTAACAGTGCCTGCTACGTCTAGCAAACCTGCAATACTAGTATTACCACTTGACGCAGTAACAACAAATTTATTAGTATTAACTGCTAAGTTACCAGTAAGCGATGTAGCTCCGCCTACTGATAGGCCGTAATTTACATCTACTGTTGCGTTCCTTAAAGATAGTGTACCTGAGTTATCAACACCTACAGTAATTGAGGAACCTGTTGGGGCTAAAGAAACAGTAGACTGACTTGCAAATAACGTGTCTGCAGAAAGCACTTCGTTAGTAGCAACTCTATAAACTTTAGTACTTGCTAAATCAAAGTCTTCACTCGATGTCCAACTGCTTGTTGCACTTGCCCACGTTAATGTTTTGTCAGTAGTACCTTTAAGTGTAATACCACCTAAGTTAGCACTTGCGTCTGTTGGACTTGCTGATGCTCCTAGTATAATATTAATATCGTCGACTGACAGTTCAGTTGAATTTAACGTAGTAGTTGTACCGTTTACAGTTAAATTACCTTCAACTGTTAAGTCGCCGGATACACCGTTTACTGTAAATCCGCTACCTACGCTAAATGTTCCGCCTACGTTAATATTTCCGCCGACACCTAAACCACCAGCGACAACTAGAGCACCTGTTGTAGTATCTGTAGACTCTGTAGATGATCCAATTTCTGCTGTATTAGCTGTCAGATCAAGTGTGTCGTTAACGAACCCTTGTCCGTTAACGCGAATACCTTCTTTAACCT
>Ga0209962_1000189_pt1 | contig 20063 bp, 39 predicted proteins | sample SalPonA_C_H2O_MG_FD_185722 | JGI IMG/M metagenome (GOLD analysis project Ga0209962, IMG submission 185722) | Water microbial communities from South San Francisco under conditions of wetland restoration - Salt Pond MetaG R2A_C_H2O_MG (SPAdes)... | ecosystem: Environmental > Aquatic > Non-marine... | reverse complement strand
TAGTTGTTGCCCACGAGACTGTACACGTAAGCTTCTTGAGAGTATGACAGTTTGTCTTTTAGTTTAAAATCGCACATCTTAACAGCGGGGCCTTATACATAGCAGTTGTGTGTAGAACCTAACAGCGGGGTCTATTGAGTTTTACGCAGTGAAACGAAAATCTCTTGTGTAGTATTTAAGTGTTGTATGGGAAAAGTACTAGAGCTAACAGCGGGGCCTATAGTGTAGTAGGTGTTAGCTCTAGTGTGTGGGGATTAACAGCGGGGCCTTATGCTTGAGTGTCTTCTTCCTCTGCAGGTACTTTGTATTCTACTTCATCAATGTTCCAAACATCGTCATAGCCTACTACTACTTCAATGCCTAGGTTAACATCTATTACAGTAAGTAACTCGTTGGCTGGGTCGCGCTTGCTTATAATAGCAAAGCCAGTTACTGGTTCTAGACGTGTGCCTTGTTCTGGGGTTTCTGGGATTGATCCATCGGGTGTTAGTGCTATTTCTGTGTGGTAGAAACATGCATAGCTTGCACCGCTCTCGATAGTTTCTGGGGTGTATTTGTTTACGGTTTCTTGTTTAGCGTCCATGTTGACTCCTTGTGGTATTTGTGTAATACTTAGTGTACTGCGAATAAATATTTGTACAAAGTGACACACTGGAGGAACTCACTATGAGCACACTAAAAAACATTTCAGTAAATCTAGAACTAGGGCAAACTATACTTGTAGGACCCAATCGCAAGCCAGCAGAAATAACCAAAATAGAGTTCCATGAAAAGTCAGGTGAGATCAACATCAATACCACACAAGGGCCTCGTCGTGTGCTCACATTCGCACTGGCAACAGAGCAGGAGTATCACGGGGACTCGGACAATCCTGCTGACAAGTACCGTTGAGCATAAATACTTTTATGCGTATAACAGACTTAGTAGAAGACATTGATCAAGAACTAACAGATTGGCAGGCAACTGCTAGTTTGTGTAAGAGCTCCAAGCCAGACAGTGCTTTAGGAGCAAGTGCACTCGCTTCTTGTAAAAGCCAAGGCTATCGACGCCGCGATGGTAAAAAGAGTCACAAAGTTGGTAAGAAGCGAGTTAAAGTAGGCGGCAAAAAGATTAAGGGGTCCAAGTATGGCGGGCCATTACCCGACTATAGTTAACGATTTAACTGGAAAACTATTAATATCACATCCTAAGTTGGATGGTACACAATGGAGCAGATCTGTCATATGGATGTTCCAACATAGCTCAAACGGAGCACAAGGTTGTGTACTAAACAAACTTTCTCGAACAACTCTCCCTGAAGCAGTAGTAAATAAATCAGCAAGACTGCTTACTAGCGACTCGTTATACATCGGCGGCCCTGAAAGTCCAAGAGGACTGTTTCTTGTGCACAGTGCAGAGTGGTCCAGCTTTAACACACAGTTTGCAGGCCTACATGCAGTAAGCTCGGACAAACATATGATAGACAAGATGGTAATGATGAACGAACCAGCATATTGGAGAATGTGCGTAGGAACAGCAACTTGGGCACCTGGACAGTTAGAAACAGAATTAGCACAGGATTTGTGGCTAGTATCAGATGCAGATGACAGCGTCATGTTCTACTCGAATGAAGATGAACAATGGGAGCTCGCAATAGAAGAGCATTCCACACAATTGTTTGCACAATATTTGTAGGTCTTAGTACACACTAAGACCAAAATAGATGTACACTACCGATTTGATATGTTAAATATTCGGTAGTGTACTATTGAATAATATTGTATGAGGATAATAGTGTGTCGCATTGTTTAGTACTTAACGCAGACGGTCAGCCAGTTAGCATGTTACCCCCTTCAACTGTTGAATGGAAAGAAGCAATTACATATCTATGGCTAGACAAGGTTCATGTGCTTGAATGGTACGATGACTGGATAGTAAGCAGTTCAAGTTGGGAAACACGAGTACCTGCTGTGATCATGCTAAAAGACATGATGAAGCGCAAGCGCAAGCCGCGGTTTAGTCGTTACAATGTTTATCTCCGTGATCTATTTACTTGCCAATACTGCTACACTCAATTCACACAAAAAGATCTTACCCTTGACCACGTACTGCCGCAGAGCTATGGTGGAAAGACTACGTGGGAAAATATTGTAACAGCTTGTGGACCATGCAATCACGACAAGGGTAACAACCCTAAGATAGTTCCTAAGGTAGCTCCTTATCAGCCTGATTACTTTGAACTAGCAAACAAGCGCAAGCAAATTGATTTTGAAATGCGTCATCCTAGTTGGGAACAATTTTTAAGATAAAAAAAGCAGCCCTTGAGCTGCTTTACTTTTATTTAAGCCAGGCTATCTTTTCACCTGCGTCTTTACGTCTTTGATACTCTTCTTCAGAGCCGGGATATCTCCACCCCCATCCGACGACTAGAGCCATAAAACCTGCTGTCCAGTAAATGGCTTTTAAGTTACCAGTTGTGAACCACATTATAGCAAGACTTGACAACATAGTCACTACCATAAAGTATTTGAACTTGGTAGGAAATATACGTTTGTCTTGCCATCCTGTTAGGAACGGTCCAAACAGTTTGTGATTATAAAGCCATTTGTGCATACGATCACTGCTCTTACTAAAACAATATGCTGCTCCGACAGCAGGTGTTGACCAAGGCAGCCCTGGCATGTAAATGCCAATAAATGCTACTCCTACTAATATTATTCCGGCACTAAGCCATAATGCTTTACGAATGCTCATTTAAAACTCCTTTGAGCGCAGTTACTAAATCATCTAACATACCGTCAGTGTGAAAAGGTGTAGGAACGAATCGCAATCGTTCAGTTCCTACGGGTACAGTTGGATACTGTATAGGTTGGCAGTAAATATTATAATCATTCAATAGTGAATCGCTAACAGCCTTGCATCGTTTAGCATCACCTATTACAACAGGAACAATGTGTGTATTAGAAGTACGCATAGGCGGAATGCCTGCTTTGTCTAATTTGTATTTTAATTTACTACTCTTTTCTTTTATACTAGTACGCAGTTCATTGTGGTCTTTTAGATATTTTATAGAAGCTAATGCTCCTGCACAAGACACAGGACTCATACTAGTTGTAAAAATAAATCCGGAGGCTACAGAGCGAACAGCATCTATGATGTCTGCATCCGCTGCTATATATCCGCCCTGCACTCCGAATGCCTTGCCCAAAGTTCCGTTGATTATATCAACACGGTCTTCACCTATCATTTCACACCATCCTGCACCTGTTTCTCCGTACAGACCAACAGCATGAACTTCGTCTATATAGGTAATAGCACCGTACTGCTCGGCAAGATCGCAAATGTCTCGGATAGGCGATACATCGCCGTCCATGCTATACACAGACTCGAACACGATACAGGGTGTACCACTACAAGCCTTTAGCTTATCCTCGAGCTCGCTCAAATCGTTATGCTTCCATATCTGCTTAGGAGCTCCACTGTGTCTTATACCTTGAATCAGAGAGGCGTGATTATTAGAATCACTAAGATACACAATGTCGGGAACGAGTTGTTTCAGAGCAATCAGTGTCCACTCATTTGCGACATACGCTGACGAGTACAATAGCGCACCACCCTTGCTATGCAAAGACGCTAATTCTCCTTCCAGCGCAACGTGATAGTGTGAAGTGCCACCAATGTTTCGTGTGCCTCCACTACCAGCACCTGTTTGATCCAATGCAGTATGCATTGCATCTATAACTACTTTGTTTTGACCCATACCGAGATAGTCGTTCGAGCACCAGTTTACTATTTCTTTTATTGCATACGGCCCGTACCATATAGCTTTGGGAAACTTTCCTTTTTCTCGTAGAATGTCCGTAAATACACGGTAATTTCCGTTTGCTTTAAGCTCTTGTACTTTATCTCGGAATGGTTTTTTGTTTATCATGCTACTATTTAACTAAATACGTTACAGGAGTTTATTATAATGGATACCAGAGAAATTATTAGGCAGTTGTTAGACGTGTTGGACCAACAAGAAACAATACCTGATAGTCAAGACGACATCGACGTTCAACGTGTAAGTGGTGACGACAATGTTAGCAGATTTAGACAAATATTTAATTTATTGGACAAAGGCGAACAACTCCCTACAGCAAACACTCCTAACGAAAAGTATGCAGGTGTCGATGCAGTTACAACACTTGCAGGAGGTGGCGTAAACGGCCCTAAACATCCTGCAGACATTAGAGTAAAAGACCCAGGATACGGACATGGCAGCTAACGAAATATCAACACTAGCAAACAAGAAGCTAAGACAAGAAGCAAAACTTGCTCTAGCAGGGACAGATAGAGCCGACCGCAATGTAATAGAGCCAGGACGCTACGCTGATACCACAGCAGACATTACACAACTGCCTACAAAGTACGAAGCAGACAATAGTGTAACAGATAATCCTAACGCTGGCGGACTACAGCAAGGCAGACCTTGGGCATAATAGATGGCTAACAGACAAGACAATAACAGCACTAACTACAAACACCCAGAAGAAAGCAACCTCTATGACCTACACAAGGCTATGGAATATGACGGTGCTGGACGTCCAGTTTTGCGAGTACATGATAATGGTGCTGCTACTCACACAGCGTTTGGCGAGCCTGTTGCTGTCCCTATTACACCATTGGTACAAACAGATGCTATCTATGGTTTAGACAAACACGATCACGAAACTTTTACAGGAATAAACGGAACCGTAACCACAGACAGCAGTCAATTCCTTGTAAACACAGGCGTTGGCGTTCAAAACAGCTACGCAGTACTAAGAACCAAAAGATTTATTAGATATCGTCCAGGACAAGGTTCTATGTGCCGCTTTGCTGCTCGCTGGAGTAAGCCTGGTACTCAAACCATTTTACGTGCTGGGTTTATGAATCAAGAAAACGAACTTGCTATCGGTTATTTAGGCCCGGACTTTGGAATACATCACGTGTATGGCGGCAGAGCCCACATTGAACGTCTAACTGTTACAACTCCTCCCGATACAAATCAAACACTGAGCATAGTGTTAAACGGTGTTATCCACCAAGTGGCACTAGTTGATGGCGAAACAGCACAACAAACAGCAGCAAGGATTGCTAGAGTGGGATCTTTCCCAGACTGGACTGTTAATGCTTATGACAACACTGTGGTGTTTCTTTCAAATGGAACGCTTCAAGAACTTACCGAAACGTTTGGGTGGAGCAGTACAGGAAATGTGGTTGTAACTTTAGAAACTACAAGACAAGGTCACACCGGCACTACTAATTTTATTCCGCAAAGTCAATGGAACAGAGATCCTCTAGACGGTACTGGATCAAGTGGTATTGTACTTGACCCACAATCATTCAATGTGTTTCAAATCAACTTCCGTTGGCTAGGCGCAGGTATAATACAGTTTGCTCTAGAAAACCCAATCACCGGGCAAATGGTGTTGATACACACAATACATTGGACCAATAAAAATGACAATCTACACTTGGAAAACCCAAGCATGAAGATAGGTGCTATTGCTTATCACTTTGGCGAAACTGTAGAAGATCCTGGTGTAGTATATCTTGGCAGCATCATGGGGGCAATCGAAGGCATAGCTGTTCCTGCTAATACACCTAATGGAGCATTTACCACTAAAACTAGTTTATCTGCCGATACCTATCATCATTTAGGAACACTGGAAAATCCTGTTATAGCAAATAATGCGATCAACACTCGTCCTTATTATCTAGAATCGTTGAGCGTGGCTTATACTGGACAAGACGTGCTCAATGTTTTGCTCTACAAAGATGTTCCACTAGCAACAGGCACACACTTATTCAGTAGCTATCCTGGCATAGATGCCAAAGCCAGCTTGGTCACAGGTACAGTTGACATCACACAAGATAGTCCTGAAGCAGCATACGTTTTGCCCATCAACGGCAGTACCATATTTGATCTATCTAAAATCGGTATGCGAGTAGAACCCGGAGAACGATTTACAGTGGCAGTTTTCAGCGGCGGTAACATATCAGAAGTATCAGCAACAGTCAACTGGATAAGGCAGTAGCATAAATACACTAAAGTTATAGGACAACACAATGCGAGTACAAGAAATTATTAGAGACTTAATCGACAAACTAGAAGCACTTGACGCTAGTATAGGAGGAAACACTCCGTCACACGATGCTGCACCAGAAGACGAAAGTGCTACGTTTGTTCCACCTCTACAACAAGAAATTGAACTAGAAAAAGCCAAACTAGGCAAAGACAGTGAAATAGTTGACGAGTTGCTAGACGACGAGGAGTAAGCAATGGCGTTATTCAAGTTCTGGGCTAGTTACAAACCAACAGCAAACCGCTCTACTTATGTAGGACGCAACGACGAAGTCGTCCTTGATGCTGTTACAAACAAACTGTATCACATGGATGGTGTAACACCAGGCGGCACAGAAATCACAGGCGGCGAAGGCGGCACAGAAACTTACAATGTAAAAGAAGTTACAGATGCTACTGCCGACATAGAACTAAACGATTACCTCATAGTGTTTAACAGAGCAGGCCCGATCACACTCACAGCCACTGGCACTTATCCTAATGGATTTAAGGTAACCACAAAAGACATCAGCGGCAACGCTAGTACAAACAATATAACATATGACATGACAGTAGATGGAGACGCAGGCGGTGCTACTCTCGCAATAGACAACGGATGTATAACAATGATCTACTATAACGGATCCTGGAGAATAGTATAATGACCTACCTTTTTAACAAAGACGTAAACGTAACTAACCAATCAGAAGCTGATGAAGTATACGTCAGAGACAATAATAAAGAATTTACTTCTAGAGCAAGGCTCAAAGTCAGCCAAGTTGAAACCATGTGGTTCTCGACTTTCCAAGGCAGCATTTCTTCTGCTGAATGGGACACAGTTACAAGCGCAAACGGCACTTCTACACTAGATGCAAATGCCAACATGGTCAACATGACAGTAACCAGTGATGCAGGATCCAAAGTTACACGTCAAACTCGCAAGGTCATGGGATACATTCCAAGTCGTCCTGCTACAGTTAGTATGGCAGCAGTATGGGGGGAGCAACCAGCAGGTATTCGTGTAAGACACGGTATCTTTGACGACGAAAACGGTGCGTTTATTGAAGTAGCAGACGGAACAAAATATGCTGTTATCCGCAGCAGCGTTAGCGGCAGTGTAGTAGAAACTCGAGTACCGCAGTCGCAATGGAACAGAGATCCTCTAAACGGCACAGGTCCTAGTGGTGTTACAATTGATTTCGAAAAAGTACAGCTGATCAACATACACTACGAGTGGTACGGTGCTGGCAGTGTTGAATTTAGTTTGATCATCGACGGCTTTCGTATTAGATTCCACGACTTCCATCATGCCAACGAACTTACTGGACCATGGATCAAAACACCGTTCTTGCCTATTAGAGCAGAGATTGAAAACATCACAGGTGTAGCTGGTACACACAACTTCAAGCAGTTGAGCAGTGCGATGACCAAAGAAGGCTTTGCTGCTACCAGTGGTACAGCCAACAACTATGCTACTCCAATTGCCGGTAGATCAATGGCAGTTGCTAATACCTATTATCCAATGGTGAGCTTGCGTATGAAGTCAGACTTCCTTAACAACGTTATCTTTCCGACATACTTCCTAGCAGCTACATCAGACTCGTCGTTTATTGGCTATAAATTGATTCGTAACGGAACACTTACAAATGCTAACTGGATTGACCACCCTAACGTCAGCAGTACTGCTCAAGTCGATACATCTGCTACAGCTATCAGTGGCGGAACTATCATCAACGAAGGATTTATTCCAGTAGGAACTAACCCAGGTCCGATACGTCTAGACGAAGGTTTAACCTATCAATTAGGTCGTAGTACTACAACTACTATAGGTGATACATCAGATATTATCACACTGGCTATTGCTTGCACAAGTACTAACAAAACAGGATATGGTTCATTGGGCTGGATCGAACAGCGTTAAAAGAAAAATAGCTTGCATTACTAACGATAAATACCTGCATAATATGCAGGTATTTTTATGAAAAGACTAAAGAAAAGTTTGTGCAGCAAGCGCACAGCCGTTAACCTTATAGGGTTAAGCAGCATCATCGTACTAGTAAGTATGATAGGGGTGTATGGTTACCATTATCTAGCTCACTCAGCCGATAAATTTAGCATACAGTCACAGATACTACTGTTTATAGCAGGTATATTATTACTCAAGCGTCCGTTAAAAGGTCATATAACACACTGGCGAAGATTACTGCTTGTGTTAATAGGTTATGTTCTGCTGTCATATGTACCCGTAGGCTTGCGTGATATCGGCGGATGGGTTGATTATTTCTTCCAAAATACTTTTTATGGAGACAACTTGACCGGTGTCAGCAGCGGATCCAGTCCTATAACACGACTAGGCGTACTATTGCTACTAATAGCAAGTTTATTATGTCCTAAAATCAAAAATGGCATAAACGTTTTTTATGCTCTAGTTGGCGCAGTGGTATCTATACAAACAATCAATTTGTTGAGTTATATTGTTGAGGGCTCAAGTGTGTTACACCAGGGCACAAGCGTAGAAGTAATCTTGCTTACACTTGCTTACAGCATTGCTCTCTTATTCAAAAGCAGTTGGAAGTTTCCTATTCGCTATGCACTTCGCGACCCAAGCACACGGCGTATGCAATTGTTTGCCTGGAACAGCATATGGGCAGTGCCGGTGATAATGCTAATTGGAGCGCATATATTCAGTCCTACAGATTTCGAACCTCGGCCTCAGTTTTACTTTTTATCAACTATAGGTGCTTGGGCTTACTACATTATTCTTGCACATTTCAACACTACTGTAGCACTAACAAGAACACGATTAGAAATCAAGTCGCAGAAGATGCACAAGCTGGCTGTTACAGATTACATGACAGGAGCACCTAACCGAGCGGGCTTGCGCGAGTTCAAGGATCAGCACAGGAGCACACCAATGAGTTTAATAGTGTTTGACATAGACCACTTCAAAAACGTAAATGATCGCTATGGACACGACACAGGTGACCATGTGATACGTACAGTATCTAGAACACTTCAAAAAAGCCTACGAATCAGTGACCCGTTTGTTAGACTAGGCGGCGAAGAGTTTCTAGTGATGCTGCCCAATACCAGCATAGAAGATGCAGAAGCAGTAGCAGAAATGTTGAGAGTGCAGGTAAGCGAACTAGATCCAGAAAACGATTTGTCTATTTTAGGGCCAATCACAGTCAGTTGCGGTGTAAGCGATTATGCACCAAGACAAGAACACTTTGATGATGCTCACAGGAGGGCAGACAAAGCACTATATGTTAGCAAAAGAAATGGGAGGAACAGAACCACTGTGTTGGCAAAAGCGAGCTTTAATATTATAGAAAACTTTAAGCGTCCTGTTATATACGGACAAGAAATACGAGACATGCGAACTGAGACAGCAACAGCTATAGAACTGTTGGCAAGGATACCTGGAGTAGATCCAGAATTATGGTTTATGTCAGCACCTACAGATACTATTGCAGCACTATTTAACGATCAACTAGCAATAGCTCGTGACGTACACCGTTCAACAGGTCTGATGCCTACTATCAATATAGATTCAGACTTGTTCAACACATTGGATTGGGATGAGATTGCTCAATTCATATGTGATACTCCTATAGGCTTTGAGATTACACACATCAAAGGCTTGCCCGGACCTAATAAAGTAGCAGCCGCAAGACTTGCACTTCCCAGAACTGCTCTGCTGTTGTTTGATGACTATGAACCAAGGCATGAATCGATACTAGAACAATATTCAGTTGACATAGTAAAGATTGACAGGAACTATGTCAAACTAGATCCGCAGTCTGCTGCCTGTTCTGTAGAAAATATTGTAAACAGTGGTAAACGTGTGATAGTAGAAGGCATTGATCCAGAGGATTCTGAGTTAGAGCAGATGTTTATAGAAGCGGGAGCAGAATTTATACAAGGCTTCAAATACCACAAGCCAGAGTGTATACACGATTATATGTACAACAAATAGCAAATGGCTCGTTTTGAGCCTATTTGCCATGGTTTTTTACAAATCGACTAAATACGTTTGTAATAACAGCACTGAGGGCAATTCAGAGGGCTTTAGTTATTACCGTGATGGCCGAGGCGGTAAACACGTAAAAAATGGTACCTCGAGCAAAGTTAGACTTTGGTTCGGGGGAGCTATTAATATCTTACTAACAACCCCATTCAATTTCTAACTATGCGTTTTACGTAGAATTCTACGTGACGTGAAGGTTGAGAGGTAAACACGTTAAAAATGGTGCTCACTATTGTTCGTAATAGGGAGGGCACAAGAATGAACAAATCAATATTAGCAGCACTATTAGGTACTGCTCTATTCGCAACTACTGCTTCAGCAGTTCAACTAGATGTAACAGGTCCAGACAATGGCAACCTTGATTGGCTTGGCAGCATCGAATCAGCATGTGGTCTACAAGACTTCGTAGACGGTCGTGTTACAGCAAACATTAATCAAGACACACTTTCAAGCACATTCAGCGGCGGCGCTGTCGCAAGCGTAGACGTTCGTACTAATACTGACGGTTATACTCTTGTGCTTGGCGAGCCAAAACTACTTGATGCAGACACTGAAGAAGACATCTCACAATGGGCAGCAGAGTTTGATATCGATGCAAGTGCTACAGGTGTTGATCTAATGGGAAACAACGCAGGTACACTACAACAAAATAGCGCCGGTGATATTGTATTCACTAACGGCGGAAGCTATGAAGTAGAAGCAGATGCAACTGTATACGCTAACCTAAAAGGTGGTTTCCCAGCAGGTGACTACATTGTTCGTGTACCAGTAACATGTGTGCTTGAAATGAGTGGCAATGACGGAAGCGGTAACAAAGGTGTTGGCGTTGGCAATGGTGGCGGAAACGGCACTGGTAATGAAGGTCAAGGTAACGACTAATGATAGGCAAAGTTCTAACAACACTTTTACTTTTGATAGCAGGCACAGCTCAGGCTGTGTCTATATATCCAAACGTAATAGAACTTGAAGGACAGCCAGGTGCAATAGCATCGGTACAAATGGAAGTATACGGACATCCTAGCTACGAAACTATTGAGTTTGTAAAAGTTGAAAGTATACGAGATGACAACGATCAAGTACTAGCAACATTTGCGCTTGGATCAGAAGACAGATCATTTGTACCGATTGATATTGTTATCCCAAACATTGCGAAGGAGTATTACATATGCGCAGTATTAAAAAATTCACAATCTATGCGCTTGCGAGTTTGTTCATTGGTGCGAGCAGTGCCTACGCTGACACAATGATCCCAGGATCACCGAGCGTAGTAGAAGGCGGCGACAGTGTTCGCGGCAGAGACGGAACAACTTGTAAGCAAGGAACATACCATAGTCCAACACTTGACTTTGGTATTACAGCAAACAATCTAGACAGCTATGACGATACATTTGGTAATTTTAATCAAAATAGATCAAGAAGCGACGATGTAGGAGTCTACGCACGGGTTGTTATCCCTTTGGGTAACAACAAGATACCAAGAGTTGATTGTACTCAGTTGTATCAATTAGAAATACAACGATTACAAATGGAACTTGAAAGAATGCAAAACCAAGGGTCATCTAGTATTGTTGTAAGATAGGAGACAGATAATGAACTCACAAGACAATGACAATAATAACAATAATAACGATAACCAACAGAGAAGAAGGAGCGACCTTACGATGCAACCAGCAACAGTGTTAAGCATAGCATTTGCTTTTTTTAGTTTGATCTGGGCTGGCGGCACAGCCTATCAAAGATTAGTATATCTTGAAAGTTGGAAACATTCACATGAATCAGAAGTAATGACTAGAGCGAGTAAGTCTGATTTAGTTGAGTTAACCAGTAGAATGGAAGCTGAACTAGCGATGGTTACTCAACATCTTGAGGCTGAAGTGCAAATGGAACGTGCTTTCAGTAGATCATTATGTGTGGCTTTATCGCATACTCAGACGGCAGCAAATGTTCCTGTTACAAACGATTGCGCTAGACCTTAAGCCAGGGGGGGCGAAAGATTTAGCTAATGCTAACGCTAACGTGCAGGAGCAAGGAGGCAAACACGTAAAAATTGGTGCCTTGATTTTTTTAACATTATAATATATTATAGGAGAACATATAATGAAAAAATCAATTATCGCAGGTGCAATTGTTGCACTAATGTCAACTTCAGTTTTCGCTAACGAAAACTTCAAGATTGAAGGCTCTGCAACTGGTTTAGCGGCAGGTTGCTCTTTCTTTGCAGTTACTGACGGAAGCATGGCTTGGGATGAGTCTGTAAGCACTTGGTACACTCAAAACCCAGCTGCTATTCGTATCAAAACTCGTGACGTAGTATCAGTAGATATTACTAACGATGGACAACTACGTGATACTGTAGGTGCAGTAGATACACCAGAGTCTATTGATTACACTGATTCAACTGTTAATACAGAAAACGCTCGCAACGCTGGTGTTATCGATCCAGTTGTTACAGAAGACAAGTACTCTGTAACTGAGCTAGCTGGTGGTAACGTATTGAACATCAAAGTAGATCACACTGTCAAGACAACTGATTCATTTGTTGCTCTAAACGATGTGGCTTACCACGTTCAAAACACTGCAACTTGTGTGCAGTAATAGGAGATAGTGATGCAATCAATTAAACTAATGATTGTATCCTTACTCTTTGGAGTCGTGGCATCGCAAGGTGCCATGGCTCACTCAATGACGCCGGGATACGAAAAGATATTTGCACCAGGTACTGCTAAAAGTATCAGGTACACAGTTAAAAATGATTATGATTACCCTGCCACATTTAGGGTAGAAGTCTATGACAAGTACGGAGAAGAACTTGAAGTAGATTGGAAAGTTGACAAAGAAGCATTCAAACTATTCTCAGACGCAAGCCAAAGAGTAAACGTCAAGATTAGAATGAAAGAAGGCATAAAAGAAAGAAAGGTTCTAGTATGCTCGGTACTAGACAAGGTTGGATATAATGACGAAGAACCTGCTACCATTAGTCGTGTTTGCAGTCGTCTATGGCTCTGGCGTTAATGCTGCTGGAGTCACTGACAAGTATAGGTCAGAGTCAGGAGCAGAGTGTACTGCTTCTTACGAAGACAACCAAAGATTTGAGTTTGGGTTCGAAGGCGATCCAAACGCAAGAGACGAAGGCGCTTTAACCATCGTAGGAAAGTATGTGTACACGTTTGGCGGAGACAAGAATAGATCAAGGCTGAACTGTTTCACAACACAAAGATTAGAAGAAGAACGCATGATGATTGAAAATGAAAGATTGCGTTTAGAACTGGAACTGTTAAAGATCCAAGTAGAAGCTGAGAAGAACGCTTCAAAAGATCAAGTAACAGTTACAGACACGGGTTCAGACGACGACTGGTAACAGTCTAGTCAACGGGTTGCCCCCCGGCAAGTGCAGGAGAGGTGGAAGCACTATAATCTAGGTACCTCCCTAATAAATTGTAGAGAGATTTGCAATGCTTTTAACAAAGAGACAAAGCGTGATATGAAAAAGCTAATAACTGCTAAGTTCAAAAGTTGGAATATGATACACTACATAATTGTGCTATCTCCAATAAGTATAGTTATAGTTGCATTAATTGCAGCTCAATTCATGTTATAGGAGAAAAACATGGCAGGTAATGTAGAAAATTTCAAGGTAAGCCTTGGCGTACTGTTTGTGGTATTGCTACAAGGTGGTGCGTTTGTTTGGTGGACAGCACAACAAGCAAGCACACTAGAGCAGTTGGCAATAACCGTTGGCAAACTAGAACAAAAAATAGATGACGGTAAATTAGTTATTATCCAGCGAGATATTAAAGATTTGCACGAAGATATAGAAGTATTGCAAAAGAGCATGACCTCTATGCAGCAGTTGCATTATAATGATATGCGAGGCGCATACGATAAGTTCAAAGAACATGAGAACATGATTACGTATAGCGCAACTATAGATGAGCTAAATGATGTGATAGATGATCTAGAAGAACTTGAAGGCAAGCTAGAAGATATCGGCATTAATTAAGATTAACCCCGAGCTAGTTTCCTAACCCGGGGCGTTTTATATGTACTTTATTATATAAAGGACTATGTCCCGATTAATTATTATACTGCTATAAAATATTATTTATTTGTTTTGGTTAACAAATGCGTAAAACTTTTCAGCCGCTTCAAGAACTGCATCAGCTCCTGGAACTTCTGGCATTGCAACCTTGGTTACTACTTCATCACCGTCTTTAGTAATAGAAGTTTCGAACTGACCTAGTTTAGCATGGTAATCGTTCCATACATTGTTTTGAGCCATTTCTAAAACTTTAGTGCGAATCTCGTAGCCGTTCTTATTAGTTGTTACTTTTGGCATAGCCTGCTTGAACATGTCTGCAATCTCTTGAGTTTGTTTCAAGATGGTTTCGCCGTATGTTGTGTCTACTTTTGACATTGTTTTCTCCTTGTGTGTCTATGTGTGTAGTGTCTCTGCTACAGTATTAATGTAGCAGAGTATTTAGTGTGTGTCAACGGATTATTTTCCGTTAATGATCGTTAACTCGTCCTCGGTATATGGCCACATTATAGTACACCTGCCCAGTGTAGTGCATTTAAGTACATGTATGCGCCCGTGCCGCCTACAACAAGTAGGAATGTACCGATTGCTTCTGCTACAGCTTTAAGTTTACTCATTTGTCACCGCCTTGAAGCATAAGATCTTTTGCTTCTTTGTAGTAGCCCATTGCGGCCAAATGATGAGCAGCTCGTGCTCTGCCAATACGCTCTTGTGCAGCAATCCAACCTTTGAAAAAGTGTTTTAGTCCTGACAATACAGGGTTAACAGTGTAGTTCATTACTAGTGCAGTCATTACACCCATCCTCCTAGGTTCTTGTTTACTTCTGCTCTACGAACACGCTCTAGTGTAGTGTCGCCACGAGCAACGTTCCAGATATCACCGCGAGCAATACCAATGTCGTTTAGTTCTCGATCAGATAGTTTTGAAAGTTGTTTTGCTGTTTGCTTTACTTGTGCATTGTGGATGCGTTTTTCGTTTAGCTCTCTAAGCCAACGTGCGAATGATTGTAAGCCGATTTTGTCAGCTGTCATAATTAATGTAGTCATTACTACTCTCCTGTTTTGTGTGTATAGTGTATGTGTGAAGCTAAGGTTGTCACAAACCGCGGTCTCTTCCGCCGTCACCTTTCATATGGCTTTGGGTATGCCCTTCATTTTTTGCAAGCTGAAGACGCTTGTGGAGACTGAGAGTAAACAGGATTGCTGTTGTTTCTCGTGTATATTTATTATACTATAGTTGAATACTTGACAAAAATCAACTGTTATTTGTGCATATCTTACATGTTATTTTTGCAACAGTATGTTTAGATTTTCTAATAGAACTTATAGGAAAATACAATTAAAAACCCAAAGAAAATAGTTGACTTTTATAGTAAATAATGTACAATTAATACTTAGGAGACAACGATGTTTACACATGAACTAGACTTTAGTAAAGGCGCTATCGTAGTTGGTCACTACAAATATCCTAAATGCCCTAGCTGCGACAGCGCCAAAGAGTTACTTAAAGAAAACGATATACAATACACGTTCGTTCAAGCAGACAAAAAGTTATTTGGTAAGGTTATGGCAGTAACCAAGCAAATAACAGTGCCACAGATATTTATCGATGGCGAGTTTGTAGGCGGGTTTGAAGATTTGGAACAAAAACTAAAAACAGGAGAAATTAGTTAATGGAAGGCAATAAAGTACCAAGCGTAACATTCAAGTACCGTGTACGCACAGACGGACACCCAATCACCTACGTAGACACTACTAATGGCGGCGAGAATCCGTTTGACTGGAAGGACGTAACCACAGAAGATATCTTCGTAGGCAAGCGTGTACTAGTGTTTTCACTACCGGGTGCGTTTACACCTACTTGTTCAACATACCAAGTACCGGGCTTTGAAGAAAACTACGAAGCAATTAAAGCAATGGGTATTGACGAGATCTATGTTATCTCAGTAAATGACACATTTGTGATGCGCAAGTGGATGATCGATCAAGGTGTACAGAAGCTACAGTTTATTCCAGACGGCTCAGCAGAGTTTACTGAGAAGATGGGTATGCTTGTATGCAAAGACAACCTAGGCTTTGGTGATCGCTCATGGCGCTACGCTATGGTAGTAACTGACGGCGTAGTAGAAAAAGCATTTGTGGAACCAGGGCAAGAAGATAACTGTCCTACTGACCCATACGGTGAAAGCTCGCCTGAAACTGTAATGGCATATCTAAAAGCTCAACACGCATCATAATATGCTTCACACAAGGGGCAATGTGCCCCTTTTTTACTTTTATATTGTTTAGAACTTTCTTACACTAAATACATGTAAGGAACTTATATATCATGAAAAAGCGTACAAGAAGTATATTAGACGAACTAAACAGCTTGAACCGAGATCGAGATAATGATCTATTGATCGAAACAACTGCGAATAATATCATCGAAAGCGCAATTAATCTTCTCGATCGAATTAACGATGTATATGATGAAGAAACAGCAATTGAGCTTGAACGCAGATTTATTAATTCGATTAAAGCCGGCGACCCTAGAAAGTTTAGACGTTCGATGCAAAAAGTTATAGAGAGTAAAAGAAATGATTCTTAATGAAGGCGGAAACATATTCCAAGGCACATCAGACTTTGATCATAAACTGATTCCTGATATGATGAAACAGGTAAACAGTGTAATGAGCAAGACGGGTGTTAAAGCCTTGCCTATCGGAAGTGGTGCTACACCTACTCCAGGCAAGGTCAGCGGCGACTTAGATATGATTGCAGACGCTGGACAAATTAGAGATTACTTCGGTGTTAAAGATAACAAGGCTGCAAAGATTGAACTAGAAAAACTATTTCAACAGGCAGGCTTTGAAACTAAAAAGACAGGACAGATTGTACACGTTAAAACTAACGTAGGTGGCGCAAGTCAGCAAGTAGACATTATGGTCGTTGACGGCGGAGAAACTGCACAGAAGTTCCACGTACATGACATTCCAAAGGACAGCCCATACAAAGGTGTACACAAACAAATTGCAATTGCTTACCTAGCAAAGGCAGCAGGCATGAAGTGGAGTCCGTACAAAGGGTTAGTAGACAGAGATACTAACGAACTTGTATCGAATGATCTAGACGAAATTGCAAAGAAAATTATAGGACCTAATGCAAGTGCAAAGGACTTAGGTTCGCTAGAAAGCATTATGGCAGCAATGCCAAAGGATCAAGCAGACCAAATGCTGGCAGACATTAAGGCAAGCAATCCGAAACAGTTCGGCGAAACACTAGAAGATAAACACTTGAATAGAATTAAAGACCTAGTAAGTAAACTAATATAATGAATTTTATACGATCAATAGTAAACGAAGAAGAGCTCATACTAGACGAAGATGTTGAAAAGTTTGTAGAAGAACTCGAACTACTAGAAAACATCGACGAACTAGATGAAGATGCGCTCGACCGAGTACTTCAACGTGTAAGAAACAGAGAACTTGCTTTCTATCGTTTTATAGTTGGCGCTGAAAACTTGATGATGACAAGTAAATTTTTAGAACTAGCAAAGAACGGTAAAAGCATACCTAGCTCAATGGTGAAAGCATACTTACCTGCTATAGAACTATTAGATGATATAGTTCAAGCAGGTCCAGGATACATTCAACTATTGAAAACCTTGCAAAAACGAGCGAAAAAAAGTAAATAAATCCTCTTTTGTATAAATAATAGTATAACAGTTCACAGAGTGTGGACTTAGTCATTAGATTAATAGGAGAAATAAAATGGCAACAGTATCAAATCCAAACGCAGCAGTAAGAGCTGGAAACGGCTTAGGCGGCAAAACTCACATTCTATCAGTAGCAACTGGCACTAACATGGCTGCTTGTGTTGCAGAAGCACAAGCTGAAGGTTTCACAGTAGTAGCAGTAGAAGGTGTTGCAGACGGTAACCACTTCGCAGTTCAAGGCACTGGCACTCCAAGCATTGCTAATGCTTCACTAGTTGTAACTTTCGACGACGAAGGCACAAACGGCGGCTTCACTATCTAATAACTAATTTAGATATACTTAAGGCTCACTTTTTAAGTGGGCCTTTTTTTATGGCTTAAATACAGTATGAGATTTATAGCATATTCACTAATAGATATTACTGCAACAGGTGCTCGCCGAGGTGAGGACACACACGCCTATCACCAACAGCAAAACTTTATGAGTTTCTTTCAAACTCTTAGTCTAAGATTTAATCCTATTTTAGATGGAATGCCTACAATGACTAACATGAGTATTAACGAACTTCCTTTTGGATCAGCGTATAAAGGAAAACAAAATATTTGGACTATTCGTTTTGAATCAGAAAGTGATATAGGTGTAGGTATAGAAACTATAGAAGAAGATTTTAATTATGTTCCTATTATAAAAGATCTAGACGAAACTGTAAAACTCGATATGTCAGTGTTTAGAACGCAAGATTCTAAGTATACAAACATAATTTTACAGTTCGATGATAAATAATATAAAGCAACACTTAATACAGGCATCTTAACTCAAGGCAAACAGCAGAACTTTAATGGAGGGATCAGATGTCTGCACCGAGCACTACACAATTAGAAAAAGAGAGCTTAGAAGCACACGTTGACCTTTGTGCAATTCGCTATCAAAACTTAGACGCCCGTCTAAATAGTGTGGAAGAAAAGATAGATAATATCCATAACGATATTAAAGACGGACAACACAGCCTAGTTAAAGTATTAATAGGCACAGCCGGAACAATCGTAGCCGGTTTACTTTCAACAATCGTTGTACTTTTAATGAACACTTAACCGTTTCACGATAAATAACTATATGTTATTACGTGAACTCTTTACAAATCAAATAGACGAAAAACAAACTTGGGCACGATCAGGTAAAAAGGTTGTGCGCAAGTATCGTTGTACCAGCGGATCTAGAAAAGGACGCATCGTTTCTAAAATAGCACAATGTTTTGCTGCACCTGACACTAAACGTAGAGCACAAATGAAAAGAACTAAAGCACGTTTGGGGAACAAGATGATTCGCAAAGCTCGCAAGACTAAGAGAATAAACCCAATAAGTCGCAGAGTGCAGAAGTTAAACAAAGCATCAAGACGAAGAATATGAAGATAGAAGAAATTACAGAAGGCGCCACGAGTATATACGGACGCAAAGGCAATAAAACAGTACGCAAGTACCGTTGCAATTCTGGAACTCGCAAGGGGAGAATTGTTGCCAAGCCAAGTACCTGTACTGCACCTATCAACGTTTCTAAAAGAGTACAACTTAAAAAGACAAAGGCTAAACGCGGCTCGTCTATAAAAGTAAAAACAAGATTAACTAAACGAGCAAACCCAGCTTCAAAGAGACTGGGCAAAATTAACACAGGTTCAAGAATCAGAAGAAAACAGAGTAGATCGAAAAGAATATGAAAATAAACGAAATAGTTAATACTAATCCCAATGCGGTACAGCAACAAGGAAAAGTGAAACGTGCATCTGGTACAGAGATCGAAATAGAGGATCCGAAGAAACCTGGTGTAACTACTAAAATTGACCTTAAAAAGGCTAATGTGAGTCAAGACGATAAAGGCAATACAACTATCGACATGACTGCAAAAACGCCAGCAGGGCCGAACAAGATTAAACCTAATTCATCAGTAACACTAACAATGCCGAAAAAATGAAGCTGAACGAATTAATCATCGACTTTACTATTGCTGTAACGAATGAAGAGAAGGCCATATTAGAAAGAATGGATAGACCTTCTCCAATGACAAATTTTACTGCTAGAGAACAAACCATTATTAACAACCTAATAAGGAAAAGTCTAGTAAGTAAAGTACTAAGCAAAGGTAACGTTTGGGTGATTAAAAATGAAGCATGACATTGTTAAATCTTTAGAAGAACTAATCAATAACAACATAAATGAAATTGACTTTCCGCATGTGAA
>Ga0209962_1000186_pt1 | contig 20248 bp, 10 predicted proteins | sample SalPonA_C_H2O_MG_FD_185722 | JGI IMG/M metagenome (GOLD analysis project Ga0209962, IMG submission 185722) | Water microbial communities from South San Francisco under conditions of wetland restoration - Salt Pond MetaG R2A_C_H2O_MG (SPAdes)... | ecosystem: Environmental > Aquatic > Non-marine... | reverse complement strand
TCTCGTCGACCTTGAGGTGCACAGAATATCCGACGAGTGTTATGTTGATGTCATGGAGCTTCTGTCTAAACACAAGGAAGAACTCGAAGAACTCAAAGACATTCTCATCAGAGACGAAATCATCGATGGGAAGGTGGTCTATGATATGATAAAAATGTGAGTGAATAGTAGATATGAGGAGTGCATTCAAACCACCGTCAGGTAGAAGCTCCAGAAGTGAAGTGAGAACATCAGAATCCCCACCCCGGGGAAACACCGGGGGTGAAGAGGGAACAAATCCATTTAGTGGTAGAGCTAGGCGATTAAGTGAAAGTGAAACTGGTCGAATAACACCTACTACGGGTACAAGAAATATAAATCGTATCATGGGCGAATATAATACTAGGATTGCACAGACACCGGTTGGTATGCGAGGTCCAATTATGGCAAATACACAAGCTCAGCTCGATGAAAAAGAAAAAGAAGCAAAAAATAGTCTTAATAGCGAAATAAAAAAAATGAAAATTTTGAAAAGTCGTGGCAAAACTCCTGTTATAGAAATAAATAAACAACAAAAAAGAGTAAATAGAGCTCAAAGTAGACTTGAAGAAATAGAAGGTGCTATTACTACAGTTTTACGAGCTAATAGAAAGAGGAAACCTAACGATACTAGTCCCAAAACACTTAAAAGAACGAAGAGTACAGAAGGTGTGCCTGTGACACCACCACCACCCCGTATTACTAGTAAACCACCTGCAGGGACTACTAAACCAGAGCCTAGAAAAAGTTCAGGTGGTACCAAGTCACTTAAAAAAACAAATCAACGCACAACACCTACAAAAACCCGGAGTAGTAGAAGTTTTGTGGTACCAAAATTTACAAGTCAACAAATACAACCCAATGCCGAAAGAAGACTTGTTGCTTCCCAACAAGCACGGAATATACTTACCTTTTTACGGAACACGGCTTCTAGAAAACCTCGCATAGATCCAGTAAACAATAACAATGGGCGATCAAACCAAAGTAAGAAACCAACTCCAAAAACTAAAAGAGAAAATTTTCTTACTCAATTGAAAAAGGCTACTGGTAAAATAAACCGTAGTAAAGAAACTGTTGTTGAAAGTCAAGCACCATCCGGTTCAACACCAAAGCCAGAAGAAACAAAAAAACCCGTAAAACCCAATACACCTAAAAAAGTAAAACAAAACACACAAACCAAGCCACAGAGCACAACGAGCAGAGAAACACAAACCAAGCCACCTAAAAAAACAAATCAAATCACACAAACCAACTCGACGGTGAGACCTACAGAAACACCCGTAAAACCCAAATCATCTGAAAGAACGAATAAAAAGTCGAGCGCGTCAAGAAAATTACAGTTTACATCCGCAGAGGCACCGAACGAAACTGAAAGTCCACGTACACCAAATCAACCTATACCACAACCCAATAAACCACAATCAATTAAACCCAAACACCGTGAATCTAAAAAACAGGGCGCAAAAAAACGCGCGGAAGAGAGGAAAAAGCGCTGGGAACAAGAAGGTCCACCAGCTATACGAAAGGCACTTGAACCACTATTTAATCAAATAGCCAAACAAAAAAATACACCACCCGGAATCACTAAAACGAATATTGAGCGCCTACTTCAGCCATTTAAGCAACCAGTGACCGTGACCGTCGCCCCTACAATATCAGTCAAAGGTGGGTCCGCAAAAGCCACTGGTGGGTCATTAGAACAAACGCAAGTTCAATACAAAGCAAAGCCCAAAACGCCCAACGCTAAAAAGAAGAAGCCACTCAAACTCACTCAAGGTCCAGTGACTGCGCGAAAACAGAATAGCGCTAAGTTTAGAAAAGAAATCATATCTAGACTTAGATCACCCGTAGTTGCGAAGAGACGGGAAGCGCTGTACAATCTTCGCACACCCACAACTGGTCAACGCAAGAAACACGTGATTGAACTCATCGATCGTGTTCTTAGACGAATGAAGGTTCGTAAAGACGTTGAAAAGAAACTCATTAAGTTCTATGAAAACCTAAGTGAAAGACATATCAAACAGTTATTCGGTGGTAGAACAAAAGAAGAGGTTAAGGTTATCCTCAAGAAACAAGTTGATTATTTTAGCAAAAAGAGATAAAGAATAGGCTCTATTTCATAAGTAATGAGCTATATAGCATGGGATACAGAGACTACAGGTCTTCCTATGGCCCGAACTCGGGCAACCCCGGATAACATAGATAATTTCAAACACTGTCGTATGTTGTCGTTGGCACTTGTGAAGTATACCTCGAGTGGGCGGGAGGTATCTTCGTATCATGGTATCGTGTATCCCGAAGACTTTGAGGTCAAAGCGACCGAAATTCATGGAATCACACCAGAACACGCGAAAGCTGTTGGGAAACCTTTTAAGGAAATGTATGAGACATTCCTCGAATTAACGCGTGGTGTGGACATTCTCGTCGCACACAATTCGAGATTTGATGAAGACGTGTTATTTTCCGAGTGTTACAGACACGGTTTGAGTGTTGAACCTTTCAAGCGCATGCGATTTGTGTGTACCCTAGACATGACTCGCAAAGTGTTTTTGAGGAATATGAAATTGGGTGTGTTGTACCAAAAGTTGTTCGGTGAAGAACTCGAAGGTGCACACGATGCACTTAATGATTCACGAGGGTGTGGACGCGTGTATCCATATCTTCGTGATAAAAAGCCTACAATCAAAGAGATTGGTGTTCCTAAAATCACACTCAAAGCATCCGATGTGGCGGGTATCATAGGTCGAAGTCAATATCGCCCACCTCTTGAAATAGTGGACGAGTTATGGAATAAATATATGCCGAGTACGTTCGTTGGACAGACCAAAGAACAAATTGCGTTGAAGGCGATCGATACGTCAAAAGTCGCCAAAGAATTACTCAAGGATGCCGAACACTTTAAATCCACGAACAGTTCAAGTGTTGAACAGAAATTTAGGGCGGTTTCAAATCAACTTGAAAAGAATTCGGGGCTTCAGAAGACAGAACTTGATGCGGCGAGAGATCATATTCGTAAGACGTTGTATACCAATCACGGCACGAGACATGAGAAGACAACGGCCGATAATTACGAAAATATGCGTGAAGATCCAACATTTTACACGTACGATGTGTGTACACTCGCTGGTACGACATATCAAATTGTTGGGCGTATAGACAGAGTACGCGATAATGAAGACGGGTCTAAAACACTTGTTGAAATCAAGAACCGCGCGAGAGGTCTCTTCAGGGCAGTTCGTGATTACGAGGAAATTCAGTGTCAAACGTACATGGAAATGCTTAACATAGACGAGTGTGTACTCATAGAGCAGTATGATTCTAAGCGTTTGTCCCATCATATTAAACGTGACTCGGTCATGTGGGATGATCAGATTCTTCCAGCACTCAGAAACTTTTGTGAACGTTTCCATGATATGCTTTCGACTCACTAAAAATGTACTTATTGTGATCCAATCCACAATAAATACATTTGTATATAATAAATGCCTAATACACCAAAGCGGAAAAAACCAAATACACCATCTTCTCCAGCTAAAACTCCAGTTAAAAGCGCGAAGAAGTCGCCTTCCCCACCACCCAGGAGCGCTACCCCCAAAACAAAGGTTGTTGAAAATGTATTTTCGAGATTAACGATGGTCGTCAGTTCTCCCAATCGCCGTAAAAAGACTGTAAGACGAGCTTTGAATTTCGCAGAAAATACTATAGCCAACAGTGCAAAGATCGCTAGAAACGCCATGCGACGAGCACAAGTACAAAAGATTTGGAAAGAGATAAGCCCCGCTATTAGTGCGGCAAAGAAGGCAAAGGCAAAGGCAAACTCCACAAAAAATAAAAATACAGGTAAAAAGTAAGAATGACCCGTGAGTGTATACATGGGAATCCACTTGATAGATGTCCTATATGTAAACATGTTTCAGGTTTAGTTAATCAGAATACAATGGTGGGAGCGCGTGCGCACATGATAACATTCGGTATTCGAAATCCAAATTTTCAAAGAGCGATGCAAAATGTAATTATGACTCGCCCAAATTCTGAAAATGGGGTAAGGCGTATTACAATTACTCCGTCTACACGACAAACTGCGCGCGCGTATATAAACAACCCATCTATGCAAACAGCTATTAGACTCAGGGAAAGTTTATTAATAGCTATAACACCACAAAACAATCTACTTAATTTTAGTAACAGTGGTAGTTATGATACGACATCACGCGCGTCTACTGTGAGTGGCACTCGATTTTCGAGATCTGCTATGAGTGTGTACAGTAGACTAGGTACGCCCGATAGTCCTACTACGAATCGGCGCGTTCGGTCTACTACACCTGTGTCTAGATTAAGAGCTCGATCACCATCCAACTCGAATGAAAATGATGTAAATAGATTTTCGCCACCCAGACCTAAACGCCCTAGAAAATCTAAGTAGACAGTATGGCGAAACTCGAAGACTTCATCCGAAACACGGCTATTTTTTGGTAACGGTTTGTGCTTGGTTGACAGTGCTTTGAGATTTTTAAAATTTGGAAAGTAAAAATAAAAAAAATATTTTTTTGAAAACTTTTTTTCGAAAAAAGAAAGTGTAAAAATTATTTTTTTTTCGAAAGAATTTAAAAACTACATTCTAGAATATACTAAAACATGTTAGAATTGGTTTCAGAAAGGCTCAATCTTGGTAAGACCAAGTACGGTCACGGTGTTAGAACCCATATGGATACAACCACGTGGGGAACACCCAAAGACTCATGGATCGAGATGGCCATGGAAGAGTATCTCGACGCTATTGTGTATACGATTGCTGATTATATTCGAAAATTTGAAGAACCATCTGAACCCGACGATAATGAACGAATTCTTGAATATGCAAAGAGACCAGAACACATGTTAAGTCCGTGTCATCAACGACTCGTTGAATCACTCAAAGAACTCGCCGAATTATCCATAGCAATAAAATAGTGACTATTAGTAGATATGTCTAACGGTGCTGTTGCCCAGTTAGTCGCGAGAGGTAAACAGGACGAGCACATCACCGGAAACCCTCAAATAACATTCTTTAACTCGGCATTTAAGAGACACAGTAATTTTTCTACTTTCACTCAGGAGCAGACAATACAAGGTATACCAAAAGCCGGTGTGACGTCACGAGTTGTCTTTAAGCGCTCGGGTGATTTACTCGGTCACGCATACATAGATGTTAAACTTAACGGAGAGACCCAACTCATCGAAGATTGGAGAACTGTTATTGAGTGTGTAGAGTTGTATGTGGGTGGTCAACTTGTGGATTGTCAAGATTCTGAATTTTCAGAAGATATAGCCATCGATTTATTGGCTCCCACGTATGCGAAATCATTTTCGGCAAGTCTTCACGGTGGTTTGGGTTCGAGTTCCTTTTTCTACCCATTACGATTCTTTTTCTGTGAATCGTGGCAATCGAGTCTACCAATCGTAGCTTTGCAATATCATGATATAGAATTAAAGATTATTTGGTCTCAAGATTTTAACGAAAACTATTCGTGTCATTTAAATGCAACGTATGCATGCCTCGATGAACACGAACGAGATAAAGTTGCTTTATCCGAGCACAATATGCTCATTTATCAAGTACAAAAGAATAAACCAATGAATGAAATGGTTCAAGAACTTACATTTAATCACCCAGTAAAATTCATAGCGAGTAGTAATGTGAGTCAATCAAACAATCTCGTGTCTCGCACTAATAAAGTAAAGATACAGGTGAATGGAAATGACATAGATGATTATAAAGTGAGTGTACCGTACTATACATCTGTCCCGTGTTATTACAACACCGAATTTTCTGCGTCTAACTCGGAAGGTATGTTTGTGTACCCATTCTGTCTATTAACATCAAAATATCAACCAACCGGAACACTTAATTTCAGTAGAATAGATTCATGCACGATACATTGTACAGAAAATATAAATAGGGCTATTTACGCTGTAAATTATAACATTTTGAAAATAAAAGATGGAATGGGTCAAATTTTATATGTAGACTAAATTTCTTCTTTATTATTAAATAGCCATGGTCAGGGAGGATTACTCACAGAGTAGTTTGTTGACTACACTGGTTGGTAAACCTACTGATAGATATATTAAATATGATAAAGATATAGACACTCTTAAGGAATTAACTGATCAATTCGGGAAGCCAAATAATCGTCTTCACTATTCCATTTATCCACAAATTCAGAACGAATATCAAGCTACATTAACACAACTCGAGGCTCTCGATTTTTATTCGCCAGTTGTAGAGGTAATAGGTAATATTACAGTATCACATAGAGTAAATACCCCTTACAATGACCAAGGTGTGATTATTAATGATGTTGGTTCTGAACTTGTTTCTACAACTTCTACAGTTGTTGAAAATACATTTGGTACATATGAAGTTGTGTATACAGCTCGCGATGGTATAAACGAAGATACAGTAGTAAAGCGTACTGTAAAAGTTGGATTACCACCGGATGTTACTATAAACGGAAACAATCCGTATTTTTTACAGAGATTTGATACTTTTATAGACCCGGGTGTTACGATAAACGATTCTAATTCATATCTTCAATCCACAACAAGTACAATAATTTCCGGTGTAGAGGGTGTCTATACTGTAAATTACACTGTAACTAATCCAGCTTTTACAGAAATCTTTTCTAGAGAAGTTAGGGTAGTTGATACAGTTGCACCTGTAATTACTATATTGGGTGACAATCCTTATACACTCGAGAGATTTGATAGGTATATAGATGATGGAGCTACTGTAGATCAAGGTTCGGTTCTTACAAATACAAATCTTGATGACGTACAAAATACTCAAATTGGTTCATTTGATGTTGTGTATACTGCGTACGATGGAAATTCGACAACTATAGAAACCAGAACAGTCAATGTAGTAGATACGGTACCACCAGACTTAAATATTTTGGGTGGACTATCTGTTACACTTGAACGTTTTGCTGAATATGTAGATTTGGGTGCCGAAACAGATTTGGGTTCCCAAATAACAGTTGACTTGAGCAATGTCGATAATACTCTCCCCCATGGTTCAACATTTGATGTTGTGTATACAGCGTCTGATGGTAATACATTACACGATGTTACACAAACTAGAACTGTTACTATACAAGATACTACAGCACCTAGTATCACATTGTTGGGTGACAACCCATATTTTATGGAGCCTAGTTATAATTTTGCAGATTTGGACCCTGGATATGAAGTTGACCTTGGTACATCTGTGAGTGTTAATTATTCTGGTATAGATAATACACAAGCCGGAGTGTATGATGTTATATATACCGCGAGTGATGGTGTAAATCAAGATGTAGTTGTTACGCGGTCGGTTGAGGTTGCTGATAGAGTTCCACCAATAGTGACGATATTAGGTGATAATCCATATACACTCGAGAGATATGATACATACACAGACGATGGCGCTACAGTTGATATAGGTTCAACTCTGGTGAGTACTACATCTACTGTAGATAATACAGAAGTTGGTACTTATACAGTGACATATGAGGCGGCGGATGGTGTAAATGAAAACACTATTGTAACTAGAACTGTTAATGTTGTAGATACAAATGCACCTATTGTTACTTTAAATAACCCAGAATTGAATCCAATTACTCTCGAGCGTTTCGCTGTATTTGCGGACATAGATCCAGGTATTCACATGGCCGCAGATCAAAATGGGACACTTGTATCAGTGGATATATCAGAGCTCGATAATACAGCGCAGGGAACATACACAGTTACATATAATGTTGTCGATGATCAAAATAATTCAAATTTAACTACGCGGGGTGTTACCGTAGTTGATACAGTTCCACCTGTTGTTACACTCAGAGAACCAAATACACCTTATACACTCGAGAGGTTTGCGTTGTGGTCTGAAATAGATCCGGGTGTTGATATAGATGAGGGTTCATATATACACAGTGTATCTGTTAATAACACACAAATTGGTGTACAGACTGTAACTTATGATGTGAGAGATGGGACGAATATAACTACGGTCACTCGAGCAATAACTGTATCCGATACAGTTGCTCCAGTTATAACAGTTAACCCACCGACATCCGTGACAGTTGAACGTTATTCCACATATACGGATTTGGGTGCAACTGTTGATGAAGGTTCCGAAATTACAAACGTTGACACGAGTAGTGTTGATATGACTAATGTGGGTGAATATACTGTTACGTATACGGCGTATGATGGTAATACATATTCCACAGCCACTCGAACAGTTAACGTCGTGGATACAACCGGTCCTTCTATAATACTTGATGATGATCACCCCGGTGAAATATATCAAGTAGAAAGATATTCGACATACGTCGAACCAGGCGCTTCTGCAGGTGTATTTGCTGTGACTATAGACAGTTCACAAGTTAATACCTCTATTGTTGGTACATATTATGTGACTTATACGGCAAGTGATCAATATCAAAATTCGACAACTGTGTATAGAAGGGTAGATGTTATTGATTCAACTGGACCTGTTATAACACTTGAATATGGTGATCCTCTATCGGTTAATTATACAATAGAACGTTACAGTACGTATATAGACCCTGGGTACTCGACAGATGGAGGTGAAACTGTCACTGTTACTGGTACAGTAGATACCTCTGTGGTTGGTAATTATATACTTAACTATTCAGCCACTGACGACCAAGATAATACAACAACTGTGAGCCGGACAGTTACAGTTCTAGATACAACTGGCCCCGTGATAACACTCGAAAAAGGTGATTCTGAAGAAACAACTGATTATACAGTGGAGCGTTACAGTACGTATACAGATCCTGGGTACTCGGCAGATGGAGGTGAAACTGTCACTCTTACAAGTACAGTAAATATGTCTGTGGTTGGTAACTATACAGTTACGTATTCAGCCACTGACGACCAAGGTAATCCATCAAGCGTGATTCGAAATGTGTATGTTAGAGACACAACTGGTCCATCTATAACACTCTCTGAATTTTCACAAGGAACGATTGATTACACACTTGAAAGATTCGGTACATATGTGGAACCCGGTGTCAGTGCTGGTATATTTAGTGTATCGATAGATACAAGTAATATAGATGCTTCCAATGTTGGTACATATTACGTGACTTATACATCTACCGATGAAAACAATAATACAACCACTCGAACTAGAACGGTCTATGTAGTAGATACAACTCCACCTGTTATAACGCTAAACACACCCATATCTCCTACGGTTCAGAGATATTCAGTATACACTGACCCTGGTGCAACAGCATCCGGTCCCGATGGTACGTTCAATGTAACTACTGTAAATAATGTAGATACATCAACTGTTGGTACTTATACAGTTACATATACTGCAACCGATGATTATGAAAATACATCTACTGCTACTCGAACAGTTACGGTTGAAGATACAACCGGTCCAGTTATAACACTCGAAGAGGGTGATTCTCCCGAAACAACTGATTATACAGTGGAACGTTTCACTACGTATACAGACCCTGGGTACTCGGCAGATGGAGGTGAAACTGTCACTCTTACAAGTACAGTAAATATGTCTGTGGTTGGTGACTATACAGTTACGTATTCAGCCACCGATGACCAAAATAATACATCAAGCGTGGTTCGAAATGTGTATGTTAGAGACACAACTGCACCAATTGTAACTATTATAGGTAGTAATCCGGATTACGTAGAACGTGGTAGTAATACGCCGTGGGTGGATGCTGGTTCATCATCAGCAAACGAAGATATAGAAAGTACCACGCTCGTAGGTACTACCACGATAAGAAATCCAAGTAATCAAGTGAGATCTGTGATAAACAGTTCGGTATTGGGTGACTGGACTGTAACATATGTTAGATCCGATGGAACTAATACTGGTAGCAATGTTAGAACTGTAACGGTACGAGATACAATATCACCAACTATTACAATACTAGGTGATGATCCATATTATGTGGAATACAATAGTAATACATGGATAGACCAAGGTTCAAGTGCGGATGAAACTACGACAGTTAGTGTCGCTATAACTGATCCCAACGATATTGGTAGAACCGAGGTAAGTAATACAGTTATTGGTACATGGCTAGTCACATATACACACACTGATGTTGGATTAAATACGTCGTCTGCAACCAGAGAAGTTATAGTACAAGATACAGTTTCGCCATTCGTTACAATTACTGGTTCTAATCCATATTACGTAGAACGCGGGACTGGTACATGGACAGACGAGGGTTCAAGTGTAACCGATGAATCAACTACAACATTCACAAGCAGGACTATACGAAATCCGAGTAATGTAGTAAAAGATTCTATAGATAATACGGTTATTGGTGACTGGGAGGTTACATATGTGTATACTGATATACACCAGAATACTGGTAGCAATGTTAGAATTGTAACAGTGCAAGATACAACTGGGCCTACAGTATCTATCAGTGGCGATAACCCATATTATGTGGAATACAAGAGTAATACATGGACAGACCAAGGTTCAACTGCAACTGATTACTCAACTAAGTCGCTCACAAGTGTTACTATACGAAATCCAAGTGATGTAATAAAATCGTCTATAGATAATACGGTTATCGGTGATTGGACAGTTACATATCTGTATACTGATGATTATAATAATGAAGGTTCTGAAGATAGATATGTGTATGTTAGAGACACAACTGCACCAATTGTAACTATTGCTGGTCAAAATCCATATTTAATAGAGAAAGGGTCTGGCGTTTTTAATGAACCTGGTACATCATATATAGATCATTCAAGTGCTTCACTTACAAGTGCTACTATACGAAATCCAAGTAATGTAGAAGAACAATCTATAAATAATGAGCTTGTTGGTAATTGGACGATTACATATGTGTATACTGATATACACCAGAATACAGGTAGCAATGTTAGAACAGTCAGAGTTCAAGATACAGATGGTCCCACTGTGACTGTAAATCCGGGTAATGATGTAGTACAGGCATACACGGGCACATGGATAGATGCAGGTTCTTCATATAGCGATGCTTCGACTGCGACACTTACAAAGACTATACGAGATCCGAGTCAGACAGTAAGATCATCTATAAATAACAATGTTATTGGTACTTGGACTGTTACATATTTGTATACTGATGCATACGGCAATACAGGTTCTGCGGAGAGATCTGTGGTAGTGAGTGATACAGTTGGCCCCGTAATCACTGTAAATTCGGGCATTGATACAATAGAAGCTTATACAGGTTCTTGGACAGACGCTGGTTCATCGGCTACAGATAGCAGTACACCAACTTACGTTGGTCGTACAATTATAGATCCAAATAACGCATCTAAAGCATCTATAAGCAATAATATTATAGGTACTTGGGTGGTCACATACACATACAAAGATGCGTATGATAATTATAGTTCTGCGACCAGAAATGTATTCGTCCTTGATAGAACTGGACCTACGGTATCTATTACTGGCGATAACCCATATCACGTAGAATTCGGGACTGGTACATGGACAGACCAAGGGTCTTCTGCATCCGATGGATCAACTACAACATTTACAGGCAGGACTATACGAAATCCATATAATTTAGTAGATTCGTCTATAGTTAATACGGTTATTGGTGACTGGAGGGTTACATATGTGTATACTGATCTTTATGGTAATACTGGTAGCAATTATAGAATAGTCAGAGTTCAAGATACAATAAAACCAGTTGTGACAGTTCTTGGTAATAATCCATATTATGTAGAATACAATAGTGGTACATGGTCAGATCAAGGATCATCTGTGAGCGATGAATCAACTACATCTTTTACACAAGAGGTATACAATCCAGGTGGTACAAAAGTGTCTTCATTCTCTAATGGTACTTTAGGTGATTGGAAGATTAGATACATCTATACTGACGTTTCTGGTAATGTTGGTTATGCGGATAGGACTGTTACAGTCCGTGATACAATTGCACCCGTTGTAACTGTAAATGGTTCAAATCCGTATACTATGTATACAACTGATACTTATGTTGAATATTGGGCGACAGCCGATGGAGGTGAAACTGTTACTCGCTCTGGATACTTGAATACTGGTACAGTTGGTACTTATTATTACACATATTCTGCCACAGATTCTTCTGGTAATACTGGGAGTGCAGTTAGAACTATAGTGGTTGACGCGCCACCATCTGGTTGTTTTTCAGATAAAACACGTGTAATAATGTCGGATTATTCGGTTAGAAATTTAAGAGATGTGCTTGTTGGTGATGAATTAGAAGGTGGTATTCGAGTTGATGCTATATTACAGATTAGAAATATTCACAGTGTACCATTTTATAAATTATTAGATGAAAATACAGGTGATTACATATATGTAACTGGTAGTCACATGATAAAATATGGGGGTGAATTTATTTATGTTAAAGATCACCCAGATTCGGTCATAACCGATAGAGTCGAAAGAACCTGGTTGTGTCTCATAACAGATAATCACACAATACCAATAGGTGGTCACATATTTTGGGACTGGGCGGATATGTGTGATGCATGTGAAAAACCTGTTATTTCACCGTGATTTTAATAACTCTATATATTAGTATCATGTCTATAAAACTCACATATTCGGAAATGACTATGGATGACGTTGAAGAGGTGTTTTCTATACAGAATAGTTCTTATGAAAATTCAATCGGCGAACCAGTCAGCCTTACATTCCTAAAATGTGTTGTATGTGGTTGCCCCGATTTCGCACTCATTGCTAGAGATGAAAATGGTACTATAGTTGGTGGTATGATAGGTGCTACAACAAAAGGTAAACCCTGTATGGAAAATTTATACACTTTAAATCACCCAGAAGCTGATCATGTTGTAACTCATAGTCTTTTCGTAAAACCGGAGTTTAAAGGTAAAGGTATAGGTCAACAAATTGCTGAATATTATTTTAAAGAATGGATACCTAACCATATTATTATTGAAAATTACAGATCAAATTTAAAGTACTGTTTTATTCATTCCATAGATCGGCATTATAAGTGGAATGAATCTTTGGGATTTAGAGCAATAGGTCTTTCAGAAGATATAAAACTTCCTAACGGAGAACCATATATAGAATTTATAATGGATATAAAATAAAACCAATTTACATTTAAAGTATGCGTATTAATATAAAATTCAAATATCTGATTTTATATTAACATGTCGACTGTTTCCGAACTTGTTTCATTGGCTAATACTAAGTCATTTGAAAATGTACCGTATATGATTTCATCGAGCGGAATTGAATGGAAAATGTCCGATGTATATAAACAATCTTTAAAAGTTTCAAAATCTCTGATACATTTGGGTTTAATTCCTAGACATGAGAGTGTTTCTATTTTTGCTCAAAATTCACCAGAAAGAGTGATTTGCATGTTAGGTGCTATTATTTCAAATAGTAAGGCGTGTGGTATATATTTCAGTTCAACATATAAAACGTGTGAATATATACTGAATGATTCTAATAGTAAAGTGTTATTCGTTGATTCTAAAGAACGCCTTGAAATTGCCCTTCAATTAAAATCAAAGCTGAGAGCTATAGTGTTGTTAAATAACTGTGAAGATTTAATTATGGGCGCACCTTCATGTGTCTACACATGGAATCAATTTATTGAGATTGGATCCCGTGTGAGAGATGAAATAGTAGATGAGTACGTAGAAAACCAAAAACCATGTGATTGTTGTATAGTAGTGTATACATCTGGTACTACAGGTAATCCAAAGGGTGTTATGTTATCACATGATAACGTTATATACACAGCAAAATCCAATCTAAAACATAATCCAGTTTTATTAGATTGTCCATTAAGACTTTTATCAGTTTTACCAATGTCGCATGTAGCTCCTATATTGAGTGATGTAATTTTACCATTAACTACTGTTGGTATACACGGAATAGCTGCAAGTGTATACTTTTCTAACTCACCTTCTATAAGTGTCGGGGACCTTGTTATTGCTCGACCTACTTATATATTTGCTGTTCCAAGAATGTGGGAGCGAGTATATGAAGAGGCACTAACACTTGAATATAAATTTGATGGCTTCGTGTATAGATATATGAAAAAAATATGCTATGCGTCTCATATTAAAAGTCAAAATAAAAACCACAAAGATGATTTTATAACAAGAATTGCTAAAACATACATGGTAACGCGTATACAACGAGAAATTGGTTTAGATAAAGTAAAATTATGTTTAACAGGTGGTGCGCATGTGGATAACACGACCACTCACAATTTTTCTAAATTTGGTATAAATTTACTGGGTTCGTATGGTATGTCCGAATTGTCTGGTATGCAATCTATACCTCATCCTAATTATTTCTTAGATGGTTACTCTGGTATACCAATATGTGGTACTGAAGTAAAGGTAGACAGTGTTACATCTGAATTATGTTTTAGGGGTAGACAGGTGGCGCTCGGATACACAAACCAAACAAAATCATTTACTGATGAAGAAGGTTGGTTTCATTCGGGTGATGTCGGCGAAATACACGAAAGTGGGTATATAAAGGTAAATGGGCGTCTAGACGACACCATAATAACGTCGTATGGTAAAAAAATATCACCCGTACCAATTGAGACACATTTATGTCGAATGTGTGACGATATAAATGAAGCTATTGTGGTTGGTAATGACGAAAAGTATTTGAGTCTGTTGTTTACTATGAAAATAGGATCTAACATAAATAACGTATTTAATTCCATAAACACGTACAATGAAGAAATAGCTTCTGATAATAGCGAAAAGATACATAGAGTGTATATGATAAAAGGTGAGTTTACTGTCGAAGGTGGGGAAATAACCTCATCAAATAAAATAAGAAGATTTAACATATTAAAAAGGTATCATAATGAGATAAAATCTATGTATTATGGTTAAAATAATTTGTCGCCAGTTTGACTTTCGTGGTTCATTTGAGCAATCGCAAATGGATACATAGTAAAAGTGCACACGAAATCCTCTACGATATTTCCGTAAATATTTTTCTTGTCTCGGAGTTCTTTTCTCATTTTAGTCAAGATTGAAACAAAGAAGATGTACATAGCCCACGCCATGGAATGTGCGCCATCCGACGTACCCGTGAGAGACAGAAGTATGATCCACATCCATTGGAAAAATGTAGCCACAATTGGTAAAATCATTGTATTGTATTCACATGCTTCCGCCACGGATTTGAGGGGGATAGCCGACAAAACAGATGATAGTAATGTAGTTTTGACGCGTTCTTTTACAGTTGGTGCATTTGGTGGAGGTGATTCTGGTTGGAATCCTTCTAGAACATCCAACATACCAGTATTGAACCCCTTTCTCGAAGTTTTAATATCTTCGTCGTTTGTTTCCATTTTAAGCGCTCTTAAGAGAGCGACGCACATGAAACAAATCATCATCGTGTATGGGAATGTAGCGACAATAGCTGCACCTTGGATTACACGGATACCGCCATTTACGACAAGTGCGTGAGCAAGTGCACCTTCAGTACACGCCCAGTACACCCTTTGGATAGGCGGTGGGTTTTCCAAACCTTGAGATGCAATGAGGTCATCAATATACGACCCTGAATCAGATGAAGTTGTAAAATACAACAATACACCGACAAGGGCCAATAATTGGAACCACTTGGTTAAACCCTTGTATGGTTCCATGATATCCATGATTTGTTCGGGCATCGCTCTACAAGAAAGAGCATAGTACCCCTTTTTAGCGAGTTCGATTGCTGCCTCACTCGTTGGCTGCTGATTTGTGTAACCGAGAGCGGTACAGTTAACAGAACCAGTAGTCCAGTCAATGTCCGCGCCATTACCAAGTGTGTATTCCGCAATTCTCTGCATTTTTATGCCTAGAGTACCGAATACATTTCTTCCAATAAATACAAATGCTGGTGTTGCAAAAATACCCGCGATTATAACTTGACCAATCGTTCTTCCACGGGATACACGTGCGATGAATGAACCAACGAAAGGTGCCCAAGCGGCACCCCACGCCCAGTAAAAGACGGTCCAGAGATTCATGAAATTATAGGGAGAACGTTGACCCCACGCTTCATTCTGGAGAGTAGAGGATGCAAGACGCGTGTTATCAAACACTGACATAGCAGAAACCGACGTTTCTTTTGTGTTACCCCATGTAAGCATTTCCCAGTTTCCTTGGTTAGTTAATTGACCCGTGAAACTTGGCCACGCATCAGTGTCCCATCCAAGTTTGAGTATCCATTGAATGTAATGTCCGAGTGATTGGACATAGGAATTGAACAGGAGACTTGGGTTATCTGCGCACATGAGACTTACCATTAGAATCAAACCAGTGAAAAACGCCAAATTGGACAGGGTTTTGATTCCCCGTTTAAGACCAATAAGCACTGAAATCGAAGCTGCGGTAGTTATAGACCAAATGATACTTAATTTGGTACTCAAAGCAGTTGAACTGATGTTTGGATTGAGACGATTGAGCATTGTAGCGATTGCACCGGTACCCAATCCAAGCGAGGTGCATACCCCGAAAGTGGTACAGGCAATAGTAGTTGCATCGATAATATCGCCAACGAGGCCATTCACACTTTTACCCAAAACTGGTTCAAGTGCATAACGCATCGTCATGGGTCTGTTTCGTCTTGAGCATGTTACACCGATTGTGAGAGCAATGACGATATATGGTAACCACCCATGAATACCAGTTTGGTAATAAGCGATCATCATTGCCATTTGAGCTCTCTGGTCATCGTTTATGAATGGTATCTTTACAGCGTTTTTGTTGTATCGATAGAACCACATTGGCTCGGCAACACCGTAGGTAAATGCACTTACACCTGTACCACATGAAAACAACATAGCAAACCATGTGAGGTCAGAAAATTCGGGTTTTTCGTCATCTCTCCCAAGTTTGAGATGTCTGTACTTAGTAAATAGAAGACCTGTTACAAAAAATAGCCATATATTACGTGTTAAAATATAAAACCATGTAAAGTTGAGAGACACCCATGCCTTCCATTCCATGAGTTTAGATGATGCACCTGTGGTATCACTGAAACTCCAAATAATAAATCCCCACATGATAACAGACGAAAGTAGGGTCGTTACCCAATTACATCTTATGAGTCTGTACCCTTTTACATCGACACTTAACCATCGATTTTTACGTACAAATCTCATGATATTCTTCTCTTGTGAAAAGTCATTCTCATCTGAGATTGTTACCATTTTATGAATATCATGGTTCAATTCTATAAGTATATTAAAATCTCATGTTTATATAAATGGATGCCAGGGTGAAGATTGCATTCACGTTAGTTATCTTGTTATTGGTAGGCCTAATGATAAATACACAAAAACAGAGTACTGTTAATATTGTATTAGATGAAGCTACCAAACAGGCCGTAGAAAAAGGTGAATTTGAATTTGAGGGAAATGTAACACCTATAGAAGACAGAGATTGTGAAGGTACAGAATGGATTAAACAACGGGCGTGTTCCCTCAACGGAAATCCACTTGATGGTACAGAGGGTAATTGTGGCGTAGGAAAGGAAATTTGGATTTTAGATCCAACTCATAGTGATTTTAAACCCGCAACGGGTGATGGTAAATGTAAACCACAAGAGAGAGAATGTAATGTTGAATGCCCTAAACCGTGCAAGGGTGACACATGGAAAGATGGGGGTGTTTGTATTAGAAAAGAATATGATACACGTGGTAATGTAAATGAAATTGTCTTGGATGGAACAGAGGGTAAGTGTGGTGAGGGTATGACTAAGTTGGAATTAGATACAACAGCCCCTGATTATGTAGCTGCTGTGGGAAAGGGTGCATGTCCACTAACTAAAAGTGGGTACTGTAATGTCCCATGTCCAAAACCAGAACCACCAAAGTGTAATAGTTACACGGGGTGGGTTGAGAATACAGGGTTGGGGTGTGTTAAAAGTGAATCGGATAAAACAAAAGTTTCGTGTGGGGAAAAGGGTGTAAAGATGTTTTATAACATAGCTACAGATGCTAAAAATTGCCCAGAACTTGTAAAATGGGAAACATGTACAGGTGAACCATGTCCCATAGATTGTAAAGGTAGTTGGTCTAGTTGGGGCAAACCAAAATCAGATGAACCATGTGGAGTTCAACCTTACATAGAAAGAACTTTTAACATCACAACTATGGCTGAATATGGTGGTAAATCATGTGACTATCCAGACGGTGATACACAGGTACGTAATTCTGGTGTACCATTAAAATGCTGTGAAGAAGGCGGTGATTGGGCTATGACCCCTGATTCTTGTAATGCAAAAGGTGTTGCGATATACACACAATCTTTTAAAGAAAACAAGGTTGGTGGATGTCCAGAGAGTGCAAAGTCAAAGAAAATGCCGTGTTGTTACCAAAAGGGTGATTGGACTGACACAAGTAAATGCAGTTTATCGGGTTTAAAAACTCAGAAACAGACAACCGCTGGTAATTGTCCAACGAGTGTAAAAACACGTCAGACCAATTGCAAATACATGAGTGACTGGGTGAGTAGTGGTTCTTGTAGCAATGAAGGTCTCCAGACATTTACTAGAACTGTAGTAAATGGAACAGAACCCGTCAAGAAAACGGAAAAATGCTGTTATACCGGTGGATGGTCTAATAGTGGTGGATGTAAACCGGATGGAAAACAAACTCAAACCCGGACTGTTAAGAATTGTCCAAGTGGTACTCAGTCTAAAAGAGAGGTAAATTGTTGCTATATAGGTGGATGGTCTAATAGTGGTGGATGTAAATCTGACGGTAAACAAACTCAAACCCGGACTGTTAAGAATTGTCCAAGTAATGTTTCATCTTCAAAAGAAATTGATTGTTGTTATACCGGTGGATGGTCTAATAGCGGTGATTGTAAATCTGACGGTAAACAAACTCAAACCCGGACTGTTAAGAATTGTACAGATGGTACTCAGTCTAAGAAAGAAGTAAAATGTTGTTATACCAGTGGATGGTCTAATAGCGGTGATTGTAAATCTGACGGTAAACAAACTCAAACCCGGACTGTTAAGAATTGTCCAGATGGTACTCAGTCTAAGAAAGAAGTAAAATGTTGTTATACCAGTGGATGGTCTAATAGCGGTGGGTGTAAATCTGACGGTAAACAAACTCAAACCCGGACTGTTAAGAATTGCCCAACCGGTACAAGTTCTAGCCGAGAGATTAAATGCTGTTACGCAAGCGGGTGGTCTAATAGCGGTGGATGTAAATCTGACGGTAAACAAACTCAAACCCGGACTGTTAGGAACTGTACTAATGTTAGTTCTTCGAGGGAAATTAACTGCTGTTACGCAAGCGGGTGGTCTAATAGTGGTGGATGTAAATCAAACGGCAAACAAACTCAAACTCGAACTGTTAAGAACTGTACTAATCTTAGTCCTTCGAGGGAGATTGACTGCTGTTACACAAGTGGATGGTCTAATAGTGGCTCATGTAAATCGGATGGCAAGCAGGATCAGACGCGAACTATAAAGGGAAGTTGCGGGAGAAACCCACCAGCAAAGACACAGTCGGTTGATTGTGAATATTTGGGTCCATGGGAAGTGATAAAGCAATACATGAGATTTGGTAGTCGTAAAATTCCGCTCCCGGATTGTAATCCAAAAACGAGTGTGAAGCAATACAAACGTGTCACTAAAAACAGCAATCAACCAGCCACAAAGAGTGAACCATGCTGTTACATAGGTGGATTTAAAGCTAGTGGTGCATGGGGTGCATGTGATGGTTCGAATCGTTACAGACCAACATCAAGATTTGTCTCAAAGAACTGTCCATCAGGTACTGTGAAAACTAGTACCGAATCCCAAACCTGTAACCATTGCGAAGGATCATTTGGCAAATGGAGTGATTGGTCAAGTTATACAGATTGTTCGAGACGAGCATGGCGAGCTAGTAGAAGTAGAACATATACTGTTACAAAGGCAGCTAAAAATGGTGGTAATGCGTGCCCGCATGCAAATGGTCATGTAGAAAAAGAAGATAAGTATAGTAGGGGAATGAATCGTGGAGAAATGTGGTCAGAATGTCGTATATCATTCCAGGGTGGTCGCTGTGATCCCCGTTTGAAGAGCAACATAACCCCATTACGTTCCCACCCAGTGTCTACCGTATATTCGTGGACGTGGAATGATACTGCGACACGTTTATATGGTTTACGGGGTGAATCTATAGGATTCCTTACG
>Ga0209962_1000183_pt1 | contig 20404 bp, 14 predicted proteins | sample SalPonA_C_H2O_MG_FD_185722 | JGI IMG/M metagenome (GOLD analysis project Ga0209962, IMG submission 185722) | Water microbial communities from South San Francisco under conditions of wetland restoration - Salt Pond MetaG R2A_C_H2O_MG (SPAdes)... | ecosystem: Environmental > Aquatic > Non-marine... | reverse complement strand
GCAATGGACACGGAAAAATGAGGAATGCCGCGGATAAAGTTTGTAGTGCCATCGAGTGGGTCAATCACCCATTCGTAATCTGCTCCGTCACCTGTTCCCGGTGTATAGCCGCTCTCTTCGCAGCGGAAACCATGGCGCGGAAAGGCTTTTTTTAGGTGGAACAGTATTTCTTGTTCGGCGGAGCGGTCAACATCACTGACAAAGTCATTGATACTTTTGTTTTCCACTGCGACACGATCGAGTTGTTCCTGCGCACGGATGATAAGTTCACCGGCTTTACGGGCGGCGCGGAGGGCAATATTTATAGTGGGTTCCATGGAAAAAACTCGGTAGTCAATTTTGGCGCGCAATTATACCAGAACATTTGTTAGAATCTCGACTTTTTAATGACGGAGAAATTTGGTGAATCAAACCTTCCTCGATCGAGTGCGTATTGTCTTGGTCAATACATCGCATCCTGGCAATATTGGCGGGACAGCGCGGGCCATGAAAAACATGGGTTTGAGTCAATTGTTTTTGGTTGATCCTCGAAAATACCCGCACGATGAGGCAACCCGTCGCGCTTCAAATGCGGATGACGTACTTGAGGGTGCCGTTGTTGTGGATTCGTTATCACAAGCGCTTGCAGGGTGTGATTTAGTCATAGGTACCAGCGCTCGTGAGCGACGCATACCTTGGCCATTAAAAGATCCTCGTGCCACGGCAGCGGAAGCCATTTCTTCTCGTTATCAAGGGAATATCGCTATTTTGTTTGGTCGAGAACATAGCGGTTTAACCAACGACGAATTGCAAATGTGTCACTTGCACATGCATATTCCCACAAACCCTGATTACAGCTCCTTGAATTTAGCTGCTGCCGTTCAAGTGGTTGCCTATGAATTTCGTATGCTCGCTTTAGATGCTCCCATTGAAGTGGGGGAGGAGTCCGGTTGGGACATGCCCTTGGCTGATGCAGCGGATGTTGAGCGTATGCACGAGCATATGGCGGCGACCCTTGCCAGTATCAATTTTATCGATCCAGATAATCCCAAGCAGGCCCTCACTCGCCTAAGAAGGATGTTTGCAAGGATTCGCCTCGACGATATGGAGGTGAGTATTTTGCGTGGTATTTTGAATAGAATTGATAAAACGGTCGCCAAAATTAAAGCCGACTAAATTACTAGGTTTTATACTTGACTAAAATTGTAGGTTTTTAATATAATCTCACCATCGTAACAAACCACCATGTGGGAGACATTATGAGATTGACGACTAAAGGCCGCTACGCGGTGACAGCTATGCTTGATCTCGCTCTGCACTCTCAGCAGGGCCCTGTGAGTTTGTCTGATATTTCGGGTCGTCAAAATATTTCTTTATCTTACCTCGAGCAATTGTTTTCTAAGCTTCGTCGCAATGAGCTAGTCAATAGTGTTCGGGGCCCTGGTGGCGGCTATCGTTTGAGTCGCGAAGCCTGTAAAATATGTGTCGCTGAAATTGTCGATGCTGTGAATGAGTCGGTCGACGCCACTGAATGCGGTGGAAAAGGGGATTGCCAAGAAGGCGTTACCTGTCTGACCCATCATTTGTGGCAGGATTTAAGTACACAGATTCACACTTTTTTATCCTCTATTACGCTGCAGTCTTTGGTTGAGCGTCGCGAAGTACGGGCGATTTCTCAACGTCAATCTGCACGTGAAGAAGAATCATTGCTAACACTAATTAGCTAATTTGGTCATAGGCTGGAGACCCTTATGCAAAAACCTATTTATTTGGATTACGCAGCAACCACCCCTACCGACCCCCGTGTGGTTGAGAAAATGGTCGAGTGCTTGCGACTGGACGGCAACTGGGGTAATCCCGCTTCTCGTTCACACGTTTTTGGATGGCGCGCGGAAGAAGCGGTTGAGGAAGCTCGTCGTCATATGGCTGACTTGATTGAAGCGGATCCTCGTGAAATTGTTTGGACGTCAGGTGCAACTGAATCAGACAACCTAGCCATTAAAGGTGTTGCGCATTTTTATCAACGCAAGGGTAAGCATATCATTACCTCAAAGATTGAACACAAAGCTGTGTTGGACACTTGTCGTCAATTAGAGCGCGAAGGTTATGAGGTGACATACTTAACGCCCAATGCCCATGGCGAAATTACTCCCGAAGCTGTGGCAGAAGCTGTTCGTGAAGATACGATTCTAGTGTCTCTGATGCATGCGAATAATGAGATCGGTGTGATCACCGACTTGGCTGCCATTGGCGCTATGACCCGTGAAAAGGGCATTCTTTTCCACGTTGATGCCGCACAGACCGCCGGTAAAGTTGAAATTGATGTGAACGCCATGAATATTGATTTGTTGTCAATTTCTGGCCATAAATTGTACGGTCCTAAAGGTATTGGTGTGCTTTACGTGCGCCGTAAGCCTCGCGTTCGTATTGAGGCTCAAATGCACGGCGGTGGTCATGAGCGAGGTATGCGTTCAGGTACCTTGGCGACCCATCAAATCGTGGGTATCGGTGAAGCAGCTCGCATTGCCAAGGCTGAAATGGCTAAAGACCAAGCGCATAGTTCTGCTTTGCGCCAGCGTTTGCTTGATGCTATTGCTGATATCGAAGAAATTCATATCAATGGTGACTCGCCCAATCATTTGCATGGTTTGGTCAATGTTAGTTTCAACTACGTTGAAGGTGAGTCATTGATTATGTCACTCAAAGATTTAGCACTATCTTCTGGTTCGGCATGTACTTCGGCCAGTCTGGAGCCTTCATACGTGCTTCGAGCTCTTGGTCTGTCGGACGAACTGGCTCACAGCTCGCTTCGCATGTCTGTCGGCCGTTTTAGTACCGAAGAAGAAGTGGATTATGCTGCCCAGCAAATCCATACAGCAGTTGAAAAATTACGTGAATTATCGCCCCTGTGGGACATGTACAAAGATGGTGTTGATCTGAGTACTATCCAATGGTCGGCCCACTAAGCGTTAAAGAGGAGAAAACAAATGGCTTACAGTGACAAGGTTCTCGATCACTACGAAAACCCCCGTAACGTCGGCAAGCTAGACGATAAATCTGAAAATGTTGGTACCGGTATGGTGGGTGCTCCAGCATGTGGTGACGTGATGCGCCTGCAAATTCAGGTGAATGAAAGCGGTGTAATTGAAGATGCTAAATTCAAAACCTACGGATGTGGTTCGGCCATCGCGTCAAGCTCATTGTTAACAGAGTGGGTGAAGGGTAAGACCTTGGATGAAGCTGCTGCGATCAAAAATACAGAAATTGCTGAAGAATTGGCTCTGCCTCCCGTTAAAATTCACTGCTCTGTTTTGGCGGAAGATGCTATCAAGGCGGCAGTGGCTGATATTAAAGAGAAGCGTGGCCAAGAGGGCGCTTAATCGATGGCTATTTCTCTTACTCAGAGCGCAGCAGCGCATGTGCAAAGTCAATTAGACGCCCGTGGTCGCGGCTTAGGTATTCGCGTTGGTGTTAAAACCACGGGTTGTTCCGGTATGGCTTATGTGCTTGAGTTTGTCGATGAATTAATGGACGAAGACCAAGTGTTTGAAGGCTTTGGTGTTAAGATTATTGTTGATCCGAAAAGTTTATTGTACATCGACGGTACTCAAATGGACTTTGTCAAAGAGGGTCTCAACGAAGGCTTTAAGTTCACTAACCCTAACTCGGCAGGTGAGTGTGGTTGTGGTGAGAGCTTCACTGTTTAAGTATGTTTCAACAAAACTACTTCGAACTTTTTGGTCTACCCGTCCAATTTAATCTCAATCGATCAGATTTGTCGTCTGCTTTTCGTCAACAGCAGACGGCTCATCATCCCGATAAGTTCGCCCATGCGGATGACAAAAGTCAGCGCGAATCTCTTCAAAAATCAGCGTATATCAATCAAGCTTACCAGACATTGTCGACACCCACTCTTCGTGCAGCTTATTTGTTAGAGCTCGCTGAGGGTAAAGAGCGTCGCGAACATACAATGCGTCCCGATGCTGCGTTTTTGATGCAGCAGATGATGTGGCGTGAGCAATTGGAAGAGGCTGAAACACTCGATGATATTGAATCTCTCATTGAAACAGTCAGAAGCGAGCTTCCCGTCGTTGAGACTTCTTTTGTCTCAGCCTATGAAAAACAAGACTACGAACTTGCCCACCACGCTGTGGACAAGATGCAATTTGTATATAAATTGGTGGCAGAAGCGGAGTCTAAAGAGGCTCGTTTACTGGATGAATAAGCCATCATAAGGACTAGCTATGGCACTTTTACAAATTTCTGAGCCAGGTCAATCGCCCGACCCACATCAGCGTCGCCGCGCAGTGGGTATCGATTTGGGCACGACTAACTCTTTGGTAGCCACCGTCAATGGTGCCTTGAACCAAACCTTGCCCGATAGCTCAGGTGAGTCTCTTCTTCCTTCCATTGTTCATTATGGTCAAGATCGAGTTAGTGTGGGGCGTGCCGCGCGCGATATGCTCGCGGAGGATTCAGCTAATACAATTGCAAGTGCTAAACGTTTAATGGGTCGAGGTATGGCAGACGCTGAAGGTTTGCCTTATGATTTCGAGCCTTCTAAAGATTCAGGTCTACCATTATTTGTCACGCGTCGCGGTAACATGAGTCCTGTCCAGGTATCTGCGGAAATTCTCAATGTTCTAAAATCGCGCGCTGAAGAATCGCTAGGTGGTGAGCTCAATGGCGTGGTGATCACTGTGCCCGCTTATTTTGACGAGTCTCAGCGCCAGGCCACCAAGGATGCTGCATCGCTAGCTGGCTTGAAAGTCATGCGACTTTTGAACGAGCCGACGGCGGCTGCTGTTGCCTACGGTTTAGATAAAGCAGAAGAGGGCACCATTGCCGTCTACGACTTAGGTGGTGGCACCTTTGATATTTCAATTTTACACCTTCATAAGGGTGTTTTTGAGGTACTGGCAACCGGTGGTGATTCAAGTCTGGGTGGTGACGACTTCGATGAGGCGATTGCCAACTGGGTGGTTGAACAGGCGGGAATTTCTCCTAGTCGAGATGAGATGCGTCAGTTGCATGCGCTTGCGCGTCAAGTTAAGGAAGTTTTGACTGAACAGGATAGTGTTGAGCTAGATTTCAATGGCTGGTGTACAGAGCTTACTCGGGTTCAGTTTGAGCGTCTGATTGAGCCGCTTATCACTCGTACCATACGCTCGGTTAAGCGCGCGCTTCGCGATGCAGGATTAAAGCAAGACGACATAGATAATGTGGTGTTAGTTGGTGGTTCGACAAGAGTACCGATGGTGCGCGAGGCATTGACTTCGCTATTTGGTGTGCCGCCACTCAGCAGTGTGGACCCCGATAAAGTTGTCGCTATTGGGGCAGCCATTCAAGCCGATATATTGGTAGGCAACAAACCTGATAGTGATGTTCTGTTGTTGGATGTTATCCCGCTCTCCTTGGGGTTAGAAACCATGGGCGGGCTCAATGAAAAAGTGATTCACCGCAATACGACTATTCCAGTGACACGCGCCCAGGAATTTACTACCTATAAAGATGGTCAAACGGCAATGATGATTCACGTTGTGCAAGGTGAGCGTGAAATGGTGGCAGATAATCGTTCGTTAGGCCGTTTTGAGCTGAGGGGTATACCGCCGATGGTGGCAGGTGCTGCTCATATAAGGGTGACGTTTCAGGTTGATGCTGATGGTTTGCTCAGTGTTTCTGCGACAGAGCAGACGAGTGGCGTTGAAGCTAGTATTGTGGTCAAGCCTTCTTTTGGCCTTAGCGATGCTGAGATTTCTGGCATGATTAAGGAGTCGTTTGCGCATGCTGCAGATGACAAAGAAGCCCGTTCTCTCAGGGAAATGCAGGTTGAGGCAGAGCGCATGTTGGAAAGTGTTGAGTCTGCCATCGCTATTGATGGGCACTTGCTGTCTGAACAAGAAACCCACGATATAACAGCGGCTTTGGCGGCATTAAAGCAGGTCAATGTCGAGCATGACGAGCACGCGATTAAAGTACAGATCGACAGGGTGTCTCACCTTACTGAAGCTTTTGCTGCCCGTCGTATGAATGCTTCTATTAAACAGGCTCTAGCGGGCCATAACGTGAATGAATTCGAATAGGTGATCTATGCCACAAATTATCGTCCTACCCCATGCAGATATTTGTCCCGCTGGTGCAGCAATCGACGCAGAGCAGGGTGAAACTATCTGCGATGCATTACTTCGCAGTGATATAGATATTGAGCATGCGTGCGAAATGTCTTGTGCTTGTACGACCTGCCATGTTGTGGTTCGCGAGGGGTACGATTCTTTAAATGAAGCCGATGAGCTAGAAGACGATTACCTCGATAAGGCCTGGGGTTTAGAGCCTGAATCTAGACTGAGTTGCCAGGCCATCGTGGCCAATGAAGATTTGGTGGTTGAGATTCCCAAGTACACCATTAATCACGCCAAAGAAAATCATTAGCTTATTTAAAACATTATTTCTCGCTTGTGATCCCGTTCGAGTGTCTCGGATGGGATTTTTTTATCTTTCTCAAAATACCGTCTCTGCCAAAGTCTTTTCATTTTTGTTACAGCCGTTTGCATTTTTTCCTACAACCGTTTGCATTTTTTTTGCAACCGTTTGCAAAAAAAGGTTGCATTCGAAACTTTATGTATTTATTCTTCGGTCACCCTAATGGGATAACAATATAAATCCGGAGATTTAACTATGAGTCAAAGCTTTAAATTCAAGCCCGCACTTATGTCAATCGCAGTAGCTAGCGCTGTAGCTAGTTCAGCTGTTGCTGTTGCTCAAGAGCAGGTCATGGAAGAAGTTACCGTTACTGGTATTCGTGCATCGTTAATGCGCGCTCAGGCGGTTAAAATGGACAGTTCTTCAATCGTTGAAGCAATTTCAGCTGAAGATATCGGTAAGTTACCCGATTCATCTATCGCTGAATCGCTAGCACGTCTGCCAGGTTTGGCGGGTGAGCGTAGCGGTGGCCGTACTTCAGGTATTTCTGTTCGTGGTTTCAAAGAAGACTTTACTGGTACTACTTTGAATGGTCGTGAATTGATCGGCATCGGTGACAACCGTGGTGTTGAATACGATCTTTACCCTTCAGAGATCATGACTGGCGCTGTAATTTATAAGTCTGCTGACGCGGGTCTTTTGACTCAAGGTCTTGGCGGTACTGTAGATCTTCGCACTGTTCGTCCGTTAGACGCCGACGAAACTATGACTTTGAACTACACCTACGAGCAAACTGGTCGTGCATCTGATAACCCAGAGTTTGACGATAAAGGTCAACGTTATGCGTTCTCAGTAGTTGAGCACTTCGCTGACGACACTATGGCTGTTGCTTTGGCTTACGCTGACACTGAATCACCAACCAACCAACGCAAATACGGCGTATGGGGTTACGGTGCTAACGATGACGGTCAATTCCTTCCTTTCGGTTTGGACACTCAGTCAATTTCTAAAGAATTGCAGCGTGAAACTATTTCTGCAATCTTCCAATACCAACCAAGCGAAGATTTGGACATCGTAGTTGATTACTTGAATATCGACTTTGCTGATGCCGGTATTATTCGTGGTTTCATCGAGCCCTTCTCGGCTGATGCAGCTTCTTTGTCAGGTTCTGGTTACAACGTTTCTGGTACTCAAATAGGTGCTAACCCTGTATTGCGTACTGACCCAGAAAACATCGTAGGTGACTTGGAAACTTTTGGTGCAAACATCAAGTTTGCTATCAATGATCAGTGGACTGCGACTGTTGACATCGCCTCTTCTGAGTCTTCAAAGCGCTATGAGCGTGCTGAGTCTTACGCTGGTTTGGGCCGTAATGGTTCTTTGACCGCTGCTCAGTTGGGTTCACGTGAATTCCAAATGTCTGAAAACGGCATTACTTTCAGCAGCATTTCTGGTATGGATTTCAGTGACTTCAATGCTATCAAATTGACTGGCCCACAACAGTGGGGCGGCGGTATGGCGTCTGTTGCTGACTACTTCTCATCAAACGTTTTGCGTACCGATGGCAACCCATACAGCTTCTTAGAGGCTCAAGACGGTTTCTGGAACTACGCTGACTTCGGTGAAACTCTTGACACTATGAAATTACAATTCGATGGCGACATCGAAGCGGGTATTTTCAACCACGTGTCTGTTGGTTACAACCGCAGCGAGCGCACCAAGTTCAAAGAAAACCACGGTGACTTCGCAACCTCTAATGCTTACCCCTTCGGTGACGGCAATGCAGATGGTTCTGTAGATTCATTGATCCCTGAATCATACCGCTATGGTGTGGCTGATTTGACATGGGCAGGCATGGGCTACGTAGTTGCATACGACGGTTTTGCTCCTTACCGCGATGGCACTTACTTCTTGACTCCTGCTGACTACCTCGAGCCTGATCGTTTGGGTGATTCGTTCATCATCAATGAAGATGTCGACACATTCTTCATTAAAGGTGACTACGAGACAACTGTTAGCGGCTTGAATGTATTTGGTAATGTTGGTGTTCAAGTGATCAAGACTGACCAGTCTTCAGACGGTTACCTTGGCATAGTGAACGAGCGTAAGAACACTTGCTTGGTTGAAGGTGCTACTCCTTGGGCTCCAGTGTTAGATGATGCTTGTCGTATCGATGGTGGCGCAAGCTACACCAACGTATTGCCAAGCTTCAACATGAACATTGAAGTTGCTGAAAATCAATTCGTACGTGTTGCTGCTTCTAAGTCTATGAGCCGTGCGCGTCTTGACTACATGAAAGCTTCAGGTTTCGTTAAATTCGACCAAAACATCGATTTGATCGAGCGTTATGCCGTTGAAGGTTTGGATTCAGGTTCACCATGGTCTAAGTTCCAAGGTAACCCTGCATTGCGTCCTTTGGAAGCAAACAACTTCGATATCTCTTATGAGAAATATTTCGCTGAAGACGGTTACGTTGCTGCGTCATACTTCTACAAAGATATCACTAACTGGACTGACGAAGGTGGTCAAGAAATCGATTTCTTGAATGACGCAACCAACGGTGGCGCTAACTACTTCATTCCTGGTTTCCATGACCGTACTGTGACTTCACCTGATGGCCAAACCATCAATGGTCGCTTCTACGCAAATGGCGCTTACATTGCTCCTTTCAACAATGGTGTATCTGAAGGTTTCTTCTCTTCTTACACTGATGGTTTGACTGGTTCATTGGACGGCTTTGAATTCACTGCTAACGTTCCAATGCGTATGCTTTCTGAGTCATTAGACGGCTTCGGTGTAGCGGGTTCTGCTACATTCATCGATGGTGAATTGTCTAACGGCACAAGCATTCCTGGTCAGTCTGACGAGTCTTACTCTTTGACTGCATACTATGAAATGGGCGGCTTTGAGTTCCGTGTTGCTGGCACCAAGCGTGGTTCATACAGCACTTACGAGCGTGGCGGTTCTAACAAGATCTCTAACGCGACTCGTGATGCGGTAACCATCATCGATGCTCAAATCAGCTACGACTTCATGGAGTCTGGCATTGAAGGTCTTGAAGGTCTGCGCGTTTCATTGCAAGGCACCAACTTGACTGACGAAGGTGACATCAGCATCGATGGTAACGGTATCGTTACTACCAAGCGTGACTTCGGTCCCGTTTACATGCTGAACGTTAACTACTCTTTCTACTAAGAGTTAGTAAATAAAAAAACCCGCTCCGGCGGGTTTTTTTTTGCAAGTTATTGAGCAATATCTCTTTTTTTTGTGGGATAAGTTCGTTAAATTGCACTCTACTATTTGATTGAGGTAGCCATGTCGATTAAAAAACTGGTCATTGCAGGAGGTGGCACAGCGGGTTGGATGACTGCTGCACTAGCCTCTAAATTACTTGCACCCAATGTTGCGATTGAACTCGTAGAATCAGAGTCGATTGGTATCGTTGGGGTAGGTGAAGCAACTATTCCCCCCATTCAAGCATTTAATCAGGTCATGGGGCTTGATGAACGTGAGTTTTTACGTGAGACCAATGGCACTATCAAGCTGGCCATTAAGTTTGAAAATTGGCGTACCCAGGGTGAATCTTATTTCCATACCTTTGGTGCACCAGGTGCCCAGATGGGCTTTTGCAATTTTAATCACTTTTGGCAGCGCGCCAAAGCATTGGGCGACACCCATTCCATTTGGGATTACGATATCAATTATCTGTTTTGTGAGCAGAATGGTTTTAATCAGATCAATACCCAAAATCCGCTCTATCAAGTGCCTTATGCCTACCATTTTGATTCCTCACTCTATGGGCGCTATATGCGTAAGTTGGCAGAAAAGGCCGGCGTGGTTCGTACAGAGGGGATTATCGATCATGTCGCTCAGGATCCTCATAGTGGATTTATTACTTCACTCACCCTGCAATCGGGTCAAGTCGTTGAAGGCGATATGTTTATTGATTGCACCGGCATTAGAGCGCTGTTAATTCAGAAGACATTGGGCGTAGCCTACGAAAACTGGAGCGATTTGCTTCCCGCCAATAGTGCTATTGCGGTGCAAACTGATCGACACGAAACTCTCGTACCCTATACGCGCAGTATTGCGCATGCTAAAGGTTGGCAGTGGCAGATTCCTCTTACTCATCGTAACGGCAACGGTATTGTGTTTAGCGACAAGTACATGTCAGATGACGAGGCAAGAGCTACCTTGTTGGCTAATTTGACCGCTAAAACTGTCAATGAGCCGCGGGTGATTAAATTTACCACCGGTAGAACGACTCAGCAGTGGTGTAAAAACGTGGTGGCTGTTGGCCTATCGAGTGGTTTCTTGGAGCCGTTAGAATCCACCAGTATTCATTTGATTCAGTCAGCAGTTGTCAGGTTAATGAAGTTGTTCCCACAACAGGCTATTGAGCAATCTGCTATTGACGCTTTCAATGCAGAGTCAAAGACTGAATATGAAACTATTCGCGACTTTATTATTCTTCACTATTATGTCAACGAGCGCGATGATTCAGACTTTTGGCGAGACATGCGTGCACTCAATATACCAGACAGGCTGCGCCACAAAATTGACCTGTTTAAGCAAACGGGTGTTATTTCAAATGAAGAACATGATATTTTCCGTGATTCTTCATGGCTGCAAGTCATGATGGGGCAGGGTTTAATGCCTGCAGATTATCATCCAGCTGCTAATGCTATGCCTGATAAAGATTTCCTACAGAGAATGGCGCAGTTGCGCCAGGCAAAACGAGAACCACTAAGTCAGTGTGTTCCTCATGAAACCTTCTTGCAGAAATTCTTAGGATAAGTCGCGATGAATCATCGTATTATTATTCTCGGCGGTGGCACTGCCGGTTGGATGGCGGCCTGTTTAATGGCTAAGCAGTGGGGTGATAAAGTCGCCATCCAGGTGATCGAGTCGCCTGATATTGGCATTATTGGGGTGGGTGAAGGGTCCACGCCAAGTTTGAAGTTATTCTTCGAAATGTTAGGTATTAAGGAATCTGAGTGGATGCCTTTATGCCAAGCAACCTACAAGTTGAGTATTCGATTCGAAGGATGGAGCCCAGAATCAGGGGAAAGTTCTTATAGTCATCCCTTTTTTAGCCAAGTTGATACCTTTACCCAACGTGCTTTTCAGGTTAACTCAAGAACCCGCAGAATGGGTTTAGACGTCAATACAAGACCTGAGGATTTCTTCCTAAATGGGGTGTTAGCAAAGCAGGGTAAGGCCGCTATTGCGCCTGACAACTTCCCGTTCAAAATGGAGTACGGTTACCATTTCAACTCAGGCCTGTTAGGGGAGTTTTTGGCTGGCCATGCGGCCGGATTAGGTGTCGAACGTGTTCAAACTCGAATCACTGATACCAGGCTGAAGCAAAACGGCGACATAGACGCTTTAATTGATGAACATGGTCAAAGCTTTGGGGCTGATTTTTTTGTCGACTGCACAGGATTTAGTTCATATTTAATCGAAAAAACCTTGTCGGTAGGCTTTGACTCTTTCTCTAGTAACCTGTTTAACGATTCCGCCGTGGTGTTGCCTTCAGCGAAGTCAGGTGTCCCGCCGGTTGAGACGTTGTCCAAGGCCATGAGTGCTGGCTGGATGTGGCGTATTCCTCTGACAGAGCGGTTTGGCAATGGCTATGTTTATTCAAGTCGTTACTTAACTCAAGAAGCGGCCGAGGCTGAATTGCGTTCAGAGTTGGGTCTAGAAGAGGATCCAACCCAAGCCAGACACCTCAGCATGCGGGTGGGTCAGAGACAGCGTCATTGGTCCAATAATTGTTTGGCCTTAGGTTTATCTCAGGGCTTTATAGAGCCGCTAGAAGCAACTGCGCTTCACCTTGTGCAAGTATCTATTCTGGAATTTATCCATCTTTACGAAGAAGGCGGCTTTGGGGACTCGAGGCGAGATCAGTACAATGGCTTTGTGCGCGAGCGTTTTGAGCGTGTGAGGGATTATATTGTCGCTCACTATAAACTTAATACCCGAAACGATAGTCAGTATTGGATCGATAATCGTAATAATCAGAATTTGTCACCAGCACTAGATAAATTATTGATGGCATGGTTTAAGCGTGAAGATGTTGCTGCCGAAGTGACACGCTTGGGTATTGGTGACCATTTTAACGCCAATTCATGGCATTGCCTTTTTGCCGGTTATGGTGCCTTTCCACCGCTTGCAAATAACCAGCCGGGTCGTGGTGATTTATACCTAGAGCAGGGTGTCGAAAAATTTTTGGAAGGGTGTAGTTTGAACTTTTCCACACAGCAGCAAGAGCTGGCAAAATTTAACCCTTCACTTTTTTAATACATGATCTATGCGCAATTTTTCTGTCTTATCTATCTAAAAATTAAAATATTGTCCACAGAATGTGTGGATAACTTGTTTGATAACTTTTATAAGTCTTTTGCGAAGTGGCTTAAAATATAGCTTCTCTTTAATTGATCATTTTTTGATCAATTGATATATTGTTTTAAAACAATAACTTAGCGGAGGTATTGAAATTATTTCTAGAATTTGTAGGTTAAGTTGTTAAGTTTTGGTAGTGCACTGATTTTGTGCATAACTTTCAGTGAACTTAATATAAGTCATTAGTGCGCGTTTTGATTTTTGTGAACGGGTTCACACAATAAAAATAGCTCCCAAAGTGGGTAATTGACTTTGGGAGCTAATTTTTTAATTGAGCGGTCTAACTGCAGCTACCTTAGACATAATATCAAGGGCAAGTGGCTCTGCATAAAAACCATCAATGTCGCAGGGTAATTTACGTTGCCAGTTGGGGTGCTCTTCGGTAGTACCTGGAATGTTAACTTGCTCAACAAGTTCTAAAATATCTTCCGCGGGTATCATATGAAGTGCACATGGTGTTTGTGCCAAATATACTTGTGCGGCAACAGCAAGTTTATGATTGCTAGTACTGTGCTCGTCAGTAGATAAGTCTTGCTCGTTGATTAAACCAAGGTCAATCATCGCTGCACGTAAAAAGTCACGACTCGGCGCGCGGCTTGCGGCATCGGCCTGGGCCATCTCTTCATTCGGATAGAGGTTTAGATCTCTTCTCCATTCAAGGTCACGGCCTGTCCACCAGCCAGCAACGGTGTGAAGGTCATGGGTAGAACCCGTTGCCATGGCTTGTTCTGGATAAGCCTCAGGGCGCATAAATAACCCAGTTTCCCAACGCTCAAAGAACAATACTTTGTACGATAATAAGCCGTGAGCGGCCATGATTTCCCCAAACCCATCAGGAACGGTACCTAGGTCCTCGCCCACGACGATACATTGGTTTCTCTGGCTTTCTAGAGCAATGACTCGCAGTATGTCAGCGAGAGGGAAGGTGATATAGGCACCTTCATCGGCTTTCTTGCCTGGTGCAACCCAATATTGGCGCATAAAGCCAAGGATATGGTCGATACGCAGAGCTCCTGCGTACTGCATGCTAGAGCGAAGCGCTTTGATCAGTGGGCTGAAGCCGGTGTCTCTTAGGGCGACAGGGTTAAGGGGGGTTAGGCCCCAATCTTGCCCCAGAATGTTCATGGCATCGGGTGGAGCGCCAACAGCAGCGCCTGCAAGGTAGCTGCTGCGATCTGCCCATACTTCAGCGCCATTGCCATCACAACCTACGGCAAGATCAAGATAAAGACCGATCGGCATGCCGTGGGCGAGGGCGGTTGCTTGTACTTTTGCTAACTGTTCATGGGCAATCCATTGTAGCCATGCAAAATAACTAATTCTGTTAGCTTCCGTTTGTTTAAATGTTGCTACGCTGTCACTGTTAGGATCTTGGTAATCTTGTGGCCATGAGCTCCAACCATAAGCATTATCGTCTTTTTCACGGAAGTATTCGTAGAGCGCGTCATAGCATGCAAGCCGCTCAAGGTCTTGGCCTTGTTGCTCTCTAAACTCGATGAAACGTTTTGCGGCTGAGCTGTTATTTGCCAAGTCGTTGTTCAAAAAGTCATTAAATAATTCACGTAAAACACTATATTTTAAGTAGCCAACGGTACCGTGATCGATGAGTTCTTCATGGCGAACTCGCTCGAGAAGCATCTGGAATTCGTCATCAGCAACACGCGCTTTTGCTGCCTCACTGGTTGCATAACCCGGAGCAGCGGTGACGTCGATATACATCGTGTTCAAGAAACTGCGGCTACTTGGCGAGTAAGGACTACGGTGTGATGGATTACCGGGAAATAATGGGTGAAGTGGATTGAGTCCAATCGACCCTGCGCCTTGGGCGGCCGCCTTTATCACGAATTCACGCAGATCGCTAAAGTCACCCATGCCCCAATTATTGGCAGATTGTAAGGAGTAAACCTGTACGGCAATGCCCCAGGTTTTAGGCGCGATATCAGAAGGTTTAACACACTGAGGTGGTGCAACGATGATGTGGCAAACATCACTTTGATCGCCTGCTTTCACGGTCAGAGTGTGGTAACCAACAGCAACTTTTGGAAGCTCTAGTTGGAATCGCTTAAAATCCTGGCCATCAATAGTTGTTGATTCAATGCAGGGTAGGGTGTCCACCACATAGTTTTGTGAAAGCGCTTCACTACCATCTTCACATATCAAGCTAACATGCGCAGATTCAATCCATACCGGAAGATTAATATTGATATGATATTGAGGTTTTTCTGCAGCGATAATTTCACAGCTTGATACGAGTCTACGCCAAGCGAGTTGTGTTAATTGACTCGTTTGTTGTGATAACACATCGTCAGACGACGTATCGAAGCCCATGGCGCTAACCAATGCTTCAAGAGCATCTTCCTGGGGCGCTACGGGTTGCCCAAAGTAGTTGACATAGTGACGATGAAAGCCGATTTCCTCGGCAAGACGAAGTAGCTGACTCATATTTTTATACAATCTCTTTTGGCTTAGTAGCCGTGTGGATATAGCTTAATACCGCAAAGCTTTTGGCTTGAAGTATTAGCGTTTTTTCTAGGGACTTGGGAGTTTCTGATATGGGCTTGTTTGCCGTATCAAGAATTTTTTGCCAAATGCCATCAAGCTTAGGTAGCACAAATGTTGTCTCTTCATTTGAGGCATTGAATATCAGCAGTAAGGCGTCGTCGATACTGCAGCTTTGTTTAAAATATGGTGTTTCAACGTCATCGCCAGTATCGGCAAGTAGCATGCCGAAGCATTTCATGGCCGGTTTCTGCCATGTTTCTTGCGTCATAGTATTGCCGTCACAATCTAACCAACTAATATCGGGAAGACCTGTTGTTTTGGACAGTAAAGTACCATGTTGATAGCGGGGGCGATTAAGAAGAGGATGCAGGCGACGAAGCTTGATTAGATCTGAAGTAAATGCTTGCAGCTCACGATGGGCATTATCAATGCGATCCCAGTTTAGCCAGGCGATTTCATTGTCCTGACAATAGGCGTTGTTATTACCTGATTGACTGTTGCCGAACTCATCTCCCGCTAAAAGCATAGGAATACCTTGCGCGAGTAATAAAGATGCTAATAGGTTTTTCTGCTGACGTAAGCGTAAGGTATTGATCTCAGGATCTTTAGTGGGTCCTTCGATACCGTGGTTGAAGCTAAAGTTTGCACCGTGGCCATCTCGATTATCTTCACCATTGGCAATATTGTGTCGCTCGTTATAGCTAACTAAATCGCGTGCAGTAAAACCGTCGTGCGCGGTAACGAAGTTAACGCTGGTATAGGCGGTACGGCCGGGTCTTTCAAAGACGTCGCTTGAGCCGTGCATGCGTTTGGCAAATTCTGGAGCCATGTCGTCATTTGTGAGCCAAAAGCGACGCACCGTATCGCGAAACTTATCATTCCATTCATGCCAGCCAGAGGGGAAATTACCTACCTGGTAGCCGTTGTAACCTATATCCCATGGTTCAGCAAAAAGTTTTACCCGAGATAGAACCGGGTCCTGGGCAATGGCCGAGAAAAAGTGGTGATCCGGTGAGAAGTAGTGTTGGTGGTTGCGGCCAAGCGTTGTGGCCAGATCAAATCTAAAGCCATCGACACCTACTTTTTCAACCAAGTATCGCAAGCTGTCCATCACGAATTGAAGGACTCTATTGTGACTTAAATTAAGACTATTACCGCACCCAGTATGATTTGCATAGAAACGCTTATCGCCTTCCATGAGGTGGTAGTAGCTTAGATTGTCTAGCCCTTTAAAGCTGTAGGTGGGGCCTAGATGGTTGCCTTCAGCGGTATGGTTGTAAACGACATCTAAAATAACTTCGATGCCTGCACTGTGCATAGTCTTAACGATTTGGCGTAGTTCATCGAAGGCATTTTTCTGCGCATAGCGTGGTTCGAGCGCAAAGAAATGATAGTTGTTGTAACCCCAGTAGTTGGGTTTTCCTTGCTCTGCTAAAAAAGGCTCGGCGCAAGACGCGTGAACAGGAAGCAGTTCTATGCTAGTCACACCCAGATGTTTGAGGTGTTCTATGCTAGCTTCGTCGCAAAGGGCCTGATAAGTCCCCCTAAGCGGGGAAGGAATTTTGTGGTTTAGTTTACTGAAACCCGCCACGTGCATTTCATAGATAATAGTACTAGCGAGTGGAACCTCAGGCTTGGCCTCAAGCGCAGTGGGTCGCGTATCGGTCACCACGCACTTTGGCATATGAGGTGCACTATCCTGGGTATCCATCTCCAGGTCGCTATCGAGTACATTGCCTGTTACATAGGCCAGTTGACTTGGGTGATAGTGCAGTGGCCCAGACAATTCAAGAGCATAGGGGTCGAGCAGTAGTTTGTGAGGATTAAAGCGCAGGCCTTCATGTGGCGAATAAGCTCCGTGTGCTCTGAGTCCATATAGCATGCCAGGAGTGACCCCGGGGATGTAGCCACACCATACGTCATTCTCAAATACCGGCAGTCGCAGCCGCTTTATTTCCTCAGTGCCGCTAACATCAAAAAGGCAGATTTCGATAGCTTGAGCATTCGCTGAAAAAACCGCAAAATTAGTCCCCTCGCCATCGAATGTCGCGCCAAGGGGGTAGGGTTTGCCAGCTAAAATTTCAAACATTAGTTTAATTCAAACACGAGTGTTGATAGCGGAGGCACGGTGATAACAATGGAGTTTTCACGATAGTTGGCCGGTACCGCTTCACTATTGGCGCCGTGGATATTGCCCTGATTGCTTCCACCGTAGATCGCGGCATCGCTGTTAAGGATTTCTTTATAGTGTCCAGCTTCTGGCACGCCTAAACGGAAATTCTCGTGGGTTGCGGGTGTAAAGTTCACCACCACCAATACCGGCTTAGTGCCTTCCTCGCCTTTACGGACATAGCTATAGACTGACTGCGAAGCATTTTCGTGATCAATCCACTCGAAACCGCTGTGTTCGCAGTCACGTTGGTGCAATGCTGGGACGTCGCGGTAAAGCTTATTGAGGTCGCGAATCAAGGCTTGAACACCACTGTGCCAATCAATATTGAGCAAATCCCAATCCAGTTCAGACTCGAAATTCCACTCCTTACCTTGGGCAAATTCACAGCCCATGAATAATAATTTCTTGCCTGGGTGGGTCCACATAAAGCCATAATAGGCACGGAGGTTAGCGAACTGCTGCCAAGTATCACCGGGCATGCGCGACAAGATTGAACCTTTGCCGTGAACGACTTCATCGTGACTGAGTGGCAAAATGAAGTTTTCATCAAATGAGTACACAAGACCAAAACTAATTTCGTTGTGGTGGTGCGATCGGTGAATAGGATCGCGCTTCATGTACTCTAGGGTGTCATTCATCCAACCCATATTCCATTTATAGCCAAAACCTAGGCCGCCCATGTCGGTAGGTTTTGAGACGCCAGGCCATGCCGTCGATTCTTCAGCGACCGAAAAGGCGCCAGGAAAGTCAGCGTATAATTCTTCGTTAAAGCCACGTAGAAAATCAACAGCCTCAAGGTTTTCGTGGCCACCAAACTTATTCGGAATCCACTCTCCCTCTTCGCGGCTGTAGTTGCGGTAAAGCATTGAGGCAACCGCGTCAACACGAATGCCGTCTACGTGGTAGCGCTCTAGCCAGACGCTGGCTGACGCACGTAGGAAGTTGGTCACTTCAGTGCGCCCAAAATTGTAAATAAAGGTGTTCCAGTCAGGGTGGTAGCCTTCGCGTGGATCCATGTGTTCGTAGAGGCAAGTACCATCAAAACGAGCTAGACCATGCGCATCTGAAGGGAAGTGACCAGGTACCCAGTCGATCAGTAAGCCGACATCTTCGCTGTGGCAGCGATCAACAAAATGTTTGAAGTCTTCAGCAGTGCCAAAACGTGCGGTAGGAGCAAACATGCCCACCGGTTGATAGCCCCAAGAACCATCAAAAGGGTGTTCACTGACCGGCATCAGCTGTATGTGGGTAAAGCCGAGAGACTTAACATAGGGAATTAGCTGCTCGGCGATGTCGCGGTAGTTCAAAAACTCACCGTTTTCGCCGCGACGCCATGAGCCTAGGTGTACTTCATAGATGGAAACAGGGGCATTTCTTGCTGAGCGAAGTGCGCGCGTAGACATCCACTCGCCATCTTGCCATTGATAGGTGGCAGGGTTATCGATGACCGAAGCTGTCTGTGGGCGCAATTCTGCTTGAGCACCTACTGGATCTGCTTTTAGTGGCAATAAATTACCGGCACTATCCTTAAGTTCGTACTTGTACTTAGTACGTGCGGGGATATTGGGGATAAAAATATCCCAAAAACCGCTGTAACCCAGTTGGCGCATGGAGTGGCGTCTGCCATCCCAGTTATTGAAGTCGCCAACGACCGATACCCGCGATGCATTAGGAGCCCAAACACTAAAGGCGACACCTTCTACGCCGTCGACCGTGCGGTGATGGGCGCCAAGTACATCAAATAATTTACGGTGGGTGCCTTCGTTAAGAAGATGAATGTCGACATCCCCTAAGACTTGGCCAAATGAGTAGGGGTCATAGCACTCGTCAACTGAACCGGGGTACACGACCTTTAAGCGATAGCTAAAAGGTTTTTTGCGGCGAGTTTTGAGGACAAAAAAGCCACTCGTGCCTGCTTGATCCATGGTGAACTCTTCGTTGTCAATCACCACCAGAACGTCTATCGCTCCGGGTTGAAAGGTGCGAACGACATATGCATCAGATTTACCATCGGTATGCAGCCCCAAAAAGCCAAATGGGTTGGGGTGATTAGCATCCAAAATCTGTTGTATTTCTGGTGTGATTTTCATAAAAAAGTTCTCGATTTACTTCGATGTTTCAAGGTGCCAAATATTGGCAACGTAGTCTTCAATGGAGCGGTCTGAATTAAACTTGCCCATTTTGGCAGTATTCAGGATGGCCATTTTCGCCCAGCGCTTAGTGTCTTTGTAAGCGTCGCCAAGGCGATCTTGTGCCTCTTTGTAGCTTTCAAAGTCGGCAAGCACTTTATAGGGATCGCCACCAAGCAAGTTGTGCTTAATGGAGGCTAATTCACCAGGATGACCCGGAGTGAAGAAGTCGCCTTCTAGCCAATCCAATATGGCGCGAATATCGGCATTGTCGTCGTAGAATGCTTGTGGGTTATAACCATTTGCATCAAGCGATTTCACCTGATCAACCGTGTTGCCAAAAATAAAGATGTTGTCGTCGCCAACTTCCTCGGCGATTTCAATGTTCGCACCATCAAGCGTACCGATGGTTACCGCACCATTGAGAGCGAGCTTCATATTACCGGTACCAGAAGCTTCTTTACCTGCCGTCGAGATTTGCTCTGAGACGTCGGCTGCTGGAATAATTTTTTCAGCCAAGCTCACACGGTAGTTAGGTAGGAATACAACCTTCAATTTACCGTTAATGCGCTCGTCGTTATTGACTCTTTCGCCAACTTTGTTAATTGCATAAATAATGTCTTTAGCAAAGTGGTAGCTTGGCGCCGCTTTAGCACCAAAAATGAATACGCGCGGGTGCATATCATCATTGGGGTTGTTTAGCAGGCGACGATACATCGACAGAATGTTCAGCAGGTTGAGGTGCTGGCGTTTGTATTCATGCAAGCGTTTGATCTGCACATCGAAAATAGCATCT
>Ga0209962_1000179_pt1 | contig 20573 bp, 18 predicted proteins | sample SalPonA_C_H2O_MG_FD_185722 | JGI IMG/M metagenome (GOLD analysis project Ga0209962, IMG submission 185722) | Water microbial communities from South San Francisco under conditions of wetland restoration - Salt Pond MetaG R2A_C_H2O_MG (SPAdes)... | ecosystem: Environmental > Aquatic > Non-marine... | reverse complement strand
CTTTGGCGGCGGCGGCGGCGGAGGTTTTGGCGGCTTCGGCGGAGGGTCCTTTGGCGGAGGCGGAGCATCCGGTTCTTGGTAGAAGACAAAATTGAAACACATAAAAAATCCCCTTCATACGCTAGGTATGAAGGGGATTTTTGTATTTCAGGTGTCCGTTAATTGACCTAGAACTCGAAGGTTAAACCCGTCATGATGTTGAATGTGGCTTGCGCATAGTAATACGGGGTATTCCCCCACATGTAACCATTTGCCGCATAAGACGTATTACCAAGGTTTCTAAGCTCCACGAAAGCAAGAATGCGCTCGCTGCCCAAGCTATTTAACTCATAGGAGCCGCGTGCATTCACGACGTGATACGCAGCTAAGGTATGTGCCTTTAACCCTTCGTTTGACATATATTGTTCGCCGATGAATTGGTTCCAAATCGAAAGTTCGAATCCTTTGCGCTCATAATTCAGACGACCTCCTGCAACAAGCGCTGGCGAAAATGCGATGGGTGTGTTCGCTATAAATGATGAGAGTGGATCGCTGATCCAATTCACATTTTGGTTTTGACTCCATGCCACATTCGCCTGTACGGACCATCCTTGGGTAAAATTGTACATTCCGGCACATTCAATTCCTTGTCGGAAACTCTGCCCCACATTACTGCGAATCGGGTACCCTTGTGCATCAATGGCACCGGTAAGCACGAGCTGATTCTGATATTGTTGACGATATACATTCACGTCAATAGCCCAACGCTCTGCCACCTTTTTATACGTAAACTCCGCGTCCAACATGCGCTCGGCTTTGATCTCGGTAGGATCCGAGGCATAGGTCAAATCTGTACGATTAGGCTCGCGATGTCCAATCCCAATAAAAGCCCCCAAGGTCTCATTTGTGGCCAACTCATAGGTCGCTCCTGCCTTTGGATTGAAAAAGTGAAAAGTTCTCGAGAAACTTGCGGGCCCCACCGCAGAACCACCAATAGAAGTATGGGCCACATAGCGGTATTGTGCGTCCGCATAGAGCAGCACTTTATTCTTGGTCAACGACCACTTACCATAGAGGTTTGCCTCGTCCTTAAGACCTGTTCCATCATAATAATTTCCTGCTGTGGTAGTAACATCAGGATGATTTGCCCAAATCACTCGTCCAAAGTGCTGCCCCTGGTAACGATGTGCTCCACCTCCAATGGTATACGTTTGATTTCCATCAGTTTTGTTCCAGGAAAAGGTTGATCCGTAAAAATCATTATCTAGCCATTTTCGGGTAACTACATCACCAAAGGAGATCGTATCAGAGCCACTTAAATAATTGGGTAAGGCAAAGTCAGCGAAGGCAAAACCTTGATTGTACTCCTCAAAATAACCAGCACCACCTGTATGATGGAGCGCTGCCGAGAACATTCCTCCAAAAAGATCACTCATGCGGTAGTGCAACTGGGTGTGCTCCTGCTGGTAATTATCCACTTGATCATCGTAAGTTCCAATGACGTTCCATGCATCGTCATAAATAGCCCCTGCAAAATTTGCGGTAGGAACCGCTTCCAAGGCACCTCCATACATCGTTGCAGAATCTATTCCCCACCAAGCTTGATAGGTTCTTTCACCACCGCCGAATCGCACCAGTTCTATAAAGTGTTTATCGTTCGCATATCCTCCACTAATGTAATAGGACTGCAAATCTGAGCTGGCGCGTTCAACATATCCATCGGAGGTAATCGAGGAAAGACGAGTATTCATCCAGAAACCCTTCGCAGAGCGCCCGGTACTTGCTTCTACAGTGGTACGCTGCGTGTTGTAGGAACCGGCGCCCAGCGTGATTCGTCCGCCCTTTTCGCCGGCACCTAATGTACTCAAGCCTAAGGTCGCGCCAAAAGCACCGGAACCATTGGTCGAGGTTCCTACTCCTTTTTGTAATTGGATCGCGTTAGTCGAAGACATCAGATCCGGGGTATTGACCCAAAAAACACCATGACTTTCGGCATCATTCATCGGAATACCGTTGACCGTTACATTGATACGAGTTACATCCGATCCACGGACCCTCATATTGGTATAACCCACTCCGTTTCCGGCGTCTGAAAAGCTCACTACACCGGCGACATCTTGCAGCACATAGGGAAGGTCTCTCCCAGTGTTGACCGACTCAATGTCTTTTTTGGTCAGGTTAATCTGGGCAATAGGATCTTCCTTTTTTGCCCAAGTGCCGAAAACTTCTACGGCATCTAGTTCTGAGCGAAGCAACAAATCCTCTACATAAGAAGAATCTGAGAGCTCATTGGATTGTGCACGTAGGCCTGCAGCTGAAAACAGCACTGCGAGTGCGGGTAAGACTACTCTTTTCATTGGAGTAAAATTGGTTTTAAAACCACGTCAAGGGGCAACAACGTGTAGTTACACATTTATTGCTTATCGTTCCTTGGCAGCATTACCTGCCCAGGTTCTATGGGTATGATCTCAGCCTGCAGGTCCATATTGGACTTTCTAGGCACCCCTTTGAGACAGAGCAAAGTTATAGCGGAATTTCTCTAAATTGGAGAGATGAAAAAATTATTTCAACTTTTACCAAAAATAGGAGTTGCCACGCTCGTATTGAGCTCTTTGTTTAAAACGCAACAATGGATGGGTGCCCCTACCTTACTACTGATGAGCGCTGTATTTTTTTCGATCTACGTGGTCATCTGGGCCGCTAGGAAAGCCCTACACCGCTAAGCCTGAAACTTTCCTCAGAGTTTATTCTACTTTTCAAAAAGTCCCCTGGGGCGCAAGCGAAGAATTGAAGCAACCTGGGGCTGTTCCCCAACCTTCATATGATTGTATTTGTACAATCTATCCAATCGCACACACTCTTGCTGAGCGATATCACGCATCGTTTGACCGGGACGAACCAGTACTGTTTTTGAACTCCCCTTGGCTTTTTTATAATCCACATATATTCTGTCTCCAACCGCAAAAAGGGACTCCCACCCTGCATCGTTGATGTCCAATAACACTGCTACACGCATGTGTAGTGAGTCGGCTATTGCCTCTATCGATTCACCGTCTTGCATAATGACGAATGGTGAGCACTTTGGCAGCTTATGAACGCGATGTATTACGAAGCGTTTCTTCGCACTCTTCACCGGCTTGCCCTTTCCATTTAGTGTTGGACCCGTAAATATTGCTTTTTCGGTTATTGAATCCTGATCTCCTGACGAAACAAAACCACCCACAGCGCGGTCATAGGTATAGAGATCCTCCTCCTCAATAATCTTTATCAAACGGTCTGCATAATCCGGAGCCGTTGCATACCCCGCCTTTTTTAAACCCTTGGCCCATCCACGATAATCTGTTGGAGCCAATTCAAAAAGAAACTCATAACGCGAGCCTCGTACTAAAAAGTCGCTATGATCCTCAAAGCTGTGTTGCACCTTTTTGTATTTGCGAAAACATTCCCCTTTTTCATCGTCGTCATGATACACTTTTGCGCCCGTCCAATCGGAATGACATTTGATCCCAAAGTGATTATTCGACTTCGCTGCCAATTCACTTTTACCATTTCCACTTTCCAAAATGCCCTGCGCCAAAGTAATAGATGCGGGAACACCTGTTCTATTCATCTCAGCAACAGCTATTTGAGCATATTTTACGATATACTCTTTTCTAGCATTGCTCTGTGCTGATAAACAGACACTTACAAATAAAGCCAGAATAGAAGCGATGTGACGATTGTAGCGCATATGGTAGGAGGTTGTCTTTCAAAATTGCATTTTAAGCCGGACACTTTTACACACTTCGATAGAGAGTTATCAAAAATTCAGAGGCTAACTCCCACAAAATCAAAAAACGAAAATGTTAATAACGTAAAATAATTTTTCGTGAGTTGAGATGAATGAATTGGTAGCTTAGAAGTGAGTCTAAAACAAAAGAACATAACTATGAGCACTAACGATTTCGGAATGGACGATTCTTTCGCATCTTTCGTCCAAGAATTAGAGCAAGCAGAACAGCCAAAAGCTTGCAGCATTGACAATCCAGAATGTGAAGCTTGCGGAAGCTAACCACACTGTAGAACCCATAAAAAAGCCCGAAATTCTAGTGAATTCCGGGCTTTTTTATGGGTTTTTACCACGTCAAATCATCTGAACTCCCACATAGCGAGTAAAAGTACGGTCATAGAAAGGAATCCTATGACTATGGCAACTCCAGTTTTCCAAGGGTGAGGATTACTATTGCGAAAAGCGATACGGTAAAAAGCCGAAGCGATGAAAGTAATTACCGTGGTGTACAGAAAATAAATGAACCAATTCCATACATCTGACATCCAGCGAAAGTCATAGTATCCTTCGTCGATCCACATGAATAATTGACTGATCAGATGGACCCAGACGAGGATCCAAAGCAACGTACGATTACCGTGCGCATTTAAAGGAGTCACTTTAGAGCAAGTAGGTAAACCCTATTCCCAGATAGTTGCTCCAGCCGTTGATTTCGTATTTCAGACCCAAGGCATTTATACTTCCATCAAATCCATACCACTGCACATCTAAACCTATAGGGATCGTAAATACACCCACGGGATCGGACGGATCCAAATACAACAGGTCATAAGCACCTTGCTTATTCCCATAATCTGCTCCGGAAATCCAGCCAAAACCAACACTCGCAAACACATCAAAAGAACTCAACTCCTTGAGAATGCCGAATCGCATTTTCGCCGAAGTGAATTTACCGATGGCATAACTGTTCTGCGGTAAACCTACATTCGTTCCAAAGGCTCCGTTTCGAATGTAAGAGGTAGTTATAGCAATAACACCCCCGTTATCCATATCCTGCATGTAGCCACCTACCTCATACTCCTCACCAAAAACCAAGTTTGTTGGGTCTGTAATCAGCGTATGATAGGATGCCAAAATACCTACATCCAATTCACCCACGGTAAGTGCCTGCTGCGCACGAAGTGCAATCCCAGAAGCCATGAGGAGTGTAAGTAAGACAACGCGACTTTGTAACTGTAGAATACGGCTTTTCATAGACGATATAAGTTCAGAAAAACTATGCCAAATGACAACTGTCCCAAAGCAAAGTTCTCCATAAAACAACTACGGGGCCGCTGTGCGGCCCCGTAGGAAGTAAATTTAGTATCTATAGTGTTCTGGCTTGAATGGGCCTTCAACCTTCACACCGATATAATCGGCTTGATCCTTACGTAGCGTCTCGAGCTCCACACCAATCTTCTCAAGGTGCAATGCAGCAACCTTTTCGTCGAGGTGTTTTGGAAGCGTATACACCTTATTCTCGTATTGATCGCTACGCAACCAAAGCTCGATCTGAGCTAATGTTTGGTTGGTAAAGCTGTTTGACATTACAAATGATGGGTGACCCGTAGCACAACCAAGGTTTACCAAACGGCCTTCTGCAAGAACGATGATCTCGTTACCGTCTATATTGTACAGATCCACCTGAGGCTTGATCACTTTCTTCGTATCGCCGTAGTTGCCATTCAACCATGCCATATCGATTTCGTTGTCGAAGTGGCCGATGTTACAAACAATCGTTTTATCGTTCATCATCTTGAAGTGCTCTTCGCTGATGATGTCTTTATTACCTGTTGCTGTAACTACGATTTGAGCGCGTGGAATAGCATTTGCCATGCGTTTTACTTCGAATCCGTCCATTGCTGCTTGAAGTGCACAAATAGGATCGATCTCTGTAACGATTACACGTGCACCCGCACCGCGCAACGAAGCAGCAGTCCCTTTACCTACATCACCGTATCCAGCAACAACTGCTACCTTACCAGCGATCATGATATCAGTAGCGCGACGAATCGCATCCACCGCTGATTCTTGACAACCGTACTTGTTATCGAATTTAGACTTCGTTACCGAATCATTCACGTTAATCGCAGGAAGTACCAAAGTTCCGTTGATTTCACGCTCGTACAAACGGTGAACACCCGTAGTCGTTTCTTCTGATAGACCTTTGATTCCAGCAACCAATTCAGGGAACTCATCAAATACCATGTTGGTCAAATCACCACCATCGTCCAAAATCATGTTCAATGGCTGACGGTCTTCACCAAAGAATAACGTCTGCTCAATACACCAGTTGAACTCTTCCTCGTTCATGCCTTTCCAAGCGTAAACAGGAATACCAGCAGCAGCGATAGCAGCAGCAGCGTGATCCTGAGTTGAGAAGATGTTACAAGAAGACCAAGTCACATCTGCACCTAAATCAACCAACGTCTCAATGAGTACAGCTGTTTGAATGGTCATGTGCAAACAACCTGCGATGCGCGCACCCTTTAACGGCTTGCTCTCACCGTACTCCTCACGGAGTGCCATAAGACCTGGCATTTCAGCTTCTGCTAATTTGATTTCTGTTCGACCCCAATCGGCCAATGACATATCTTTAACTTTGTACGGAACGTACTGCGTAGTTTCGCTCATGTTGTTTTATTAATTTGCTACAAAGATACACAACGTATCGACCTATCAAACGGTTCATCACTATGTCTAATTTCGAAGCCTTTTCTCTCTTGTCTAAGGACATACGAATCTGTGTGAATCCTTCCAAAGAAGCTTGGATTAAGGCAGAAGAACTTAGTACTAAAGACTTTATACGCTTTAAGCGTTTGTCTCAACCCGATGTACGATGCCGATTCATTGAGAGTCGAACTGCTTTAAAACATGCCTTAGGCAAGCATGCACTGCAGGAATTAGACTTTGAGCAGAAAAGGCCGGTACACCCTAAAGGCTTTGTAAGCCTATCGCATTGCAAAGGAGGTAGTGCTGCGGTATACTCTGCGAATCTTGAAGTAGGCATCGATATTGAAAGTACACGCGAGCAGATCTTAAGAATTGGCAACAAATTCACTAACGAAGAAGAAAAATCGCTTTTTCAGATGAATGAGCAGGATCAACTCCAATTCATTTGGGGAATCAAAGAAAGCTTATTCAAGCTCTATGCATACGGCAACATTGATTTTAAAACACATTTAAAGATCACTTCAGTTCACTGGGATGCAAGTAATAAAACCGGCTGGGGGACGGCATGGATTACTCAAACTTGTGAGAAACGACCTCAGCCTTTACAGTGTCTATTTCAGTTCAAAAAGATAGGCACTCATTATATCTGTGTGGCGACGCATCGCGCTCCCATACTTCCGTTCTATTCGGAGCGTCTCTTCCTCAGGGAATGGACACCTCAAGATGCGAAGTGGCTCACCGAGCTAAATGCCAACCCAAAGGTCACTTTATACACCGGAGATGCCGGTTTTACATGCGAGCAAGACGCGTTGAATCTGATTCTTACTTACCCGAACTACCAGCGAGACGGCTATGGGCGCTGGATGGTTTGTCTCAAAGAGGATCACAGACCCATAGGATGGTGTGGATTGAAAAACAATCCCTGGGGAATCGATCTTGGTTTTCGATATTTCGAAGAATTTTGGGGTCACGGTTATGGCCTCGAGGCAGCTCGTGCTGCAGTTCTTTGGGCAAAGGATCACGGTCTTTACAGATTAGTGGGTAGAACCCTATCAAAAAACGAAGGAAGTATTCGTATCTTAGAAAAAATAGGAATGCAGCATTTCGAAGATGTTTCTATCGAAGAATTCTCTTCGAATCACCATTGTTCTACAGACGACCTTTTGCATTGGAAAGGCCAATCTGTAAAAAATTACATACTCGACCTGTAATGCATATCATTTTAACCGGTACAGAAAGCACTTATAAAAGCTCGATTTCGAAAGAATTAGCAGGTTACTACGGTTTAGGTCATGCCACAGAATATGCTCGTGATTACCTCCAAGACAAAGTAGATCACATTGATTTTGAAAATTTTCCACGAATGCATTTTCATGAAATTGTCAGGGGCCAATTTTCACGCGAACACATCCACAACTATCACGACCCCTTGGCCAAGTCCTGTATTTTTGACACCGACCACTTGACCCTCGAAGTCTGGAATCGTGAAGTGTGGGGAGAGTCCAATCCTTTGTGCCGAACTGTACTACCGCATAATTACTATTTACTTTGTGCGCCGAACACCCCTTGGGTAAGCGATGGCATGCGTGTTGATAAACATCAACGTGAAGATTTACACCAATCCTACATAGGCCTATTGGAACAGCTCAATGCGACCTATAAAATTCTAGACGCTCCGACATACGAAGACCGGGTCATTCAGGCAAAGAAATTTGTTGAATCGTGGGGCATTAAACGACTCGGTTCAGCTCCTCGTTAATCAATTGTCGAAGGTTATTCCATTTCGCGAATTCATTCAGATAATACTCCATGTCCGCATTTTCCTGAGTGAGGTACGATTTGAGCTGCGTCAGTTTTCTTTCGACGTGAACATATTTGAATCTAAAAGTGGTCTCTTTGACCAGAGGAAAGATCGTATTCTTCTCTATGGGCAAGTAAATTTCTTTTGCTTCCCAGTTCGCTAGCATATACTTCTCGGTTAATGCTTCGGTTACCACTAGTATTACCTCTGGATCTTCTCTACGAACCCACCAATCGTGATGCGGGATGTGCTCTCCATCAACCTCTTCCAACAAGAGTGCATATATTTTCGCGAAAATCGGTGTGACAAAGGAAATCCCATCTTCTTCTATCTCATCAATCACCCATTCGGCAATAGTAATGGGTACAACATCCTCATCTTCTAGCCCTTCCTCGAGCATCGCCGAGGTACCTTTTGCGATCAATAAATGTATGAGTCGCTCTTCTTGAATATAGCCATGAATCTGAGTCCCTGGAGCCTGATCAGGTGGCAATACCTCCATAGGCGGGGTCTCTGCCTGCTTCTTTCTCGCTACTCGCTCTTGAATTCCAAGCAACCTATTTAACTCGTCGTAGAGTGCACGAGGATCTACATCAAGAATTTTTGCAGCCTCTTTGATGAATACTTCCTGAGAAATACTGTTGGGAACCTTTGCAATACTGGCTACGACATCCTTAATCATTTCTGCACGCTTCAAGGGATCACCTGCAGCATCAGCCATAAGAATTCCAGTTTTAAAACTGATAAAATCCTTACGCTCCGAAGCAAGGAACGTTTCCAATTCCGTCTTGGTGTGACGTTGTGCGAAGCTGTCTGGATCCTCGCCATCAGGGAACGAGACCACACGTACGTTCACTCCCTGCTCTAGCATCATATCCAGTCCTCGGAAACTCGCCCTGATCCCAGCCGCATCACCGTCAAAGAGAAGAGTAATATTAGGCGTATATCTCTTGATCATTGCGATCTGCCCCTCTGTCAATGCCGTACCTGAAGAAGCAACTACATTATGCACCCCATTTTGGAAGAAACTAAGAACATCCGTATACCCCTCTACTAAAAAAGCTTCGTTGCGTTTTACGATCTCCTGTTTGGCCTGGTATAACCCATAAAGTACCTTACTCTTATGATAGATCGGATTCTCTGGACTGTTCAGGTATTTGGCTGCCTTTACATTGTTTTGCAGAATGCGCCCTCCAAACCCGAGCACCCTCCCGGAGACAGAATGAATAGGAAACATGACACGTCCTCTAAAGCGATCGTACCAACCACGATCGTTCTTCATCGAAATACCAGAAGCCTCAAGCGCCTTTTCACTGTACTGATTTTTCAACGCATAATCTGCGAACGCCGTGCTCTTTTCTGGACTGTAGCCCAATTGGAACTTTTCGATGGTTTCATCGGTAAATCCGCGCTCCTTGAAATAGCTCAACCCTATGGCCTTTCCTGTCTCTGTATTGAGCATCTGGTCGGAATAGAACTTAGAAGCGACTTCGGTAATCAAATAAACGGCCTCACGCATATTTCCAGCCTCGATCTCTTCGGAGGTCTGTGGGCGCGACTCAGGCACTTCAATATTGTACTTGTTCGCTAACCATCGCAATGCTTCTGGGTAAGAAAGCTGCTCCAATTCCATCAAGAATGTCACCGCATTTCCACCTTTCCCTGAAGAGAAGCACTTGAAAATTTGCTTTGCCGGGCTCACCATAAAACTCGGCGTCTTCTCGTTGTTGAAAGGGCTAAGCCCTTTGAGATTGCTTCCCGATTTTTTCAAATCCACGAATTCACCTATCACTTCCTCTATTCGAGAAGTTGAAAAGATCTGTTCAATGATTTCCTGTGGGATGCGTGACATAGTGTTGCAAGATACATCAATGCATAAAAAAAGCCACCCCTAAAGGTGGCCTTGCAAGCTGAGTGAAAATAAAATTATTGATGCAAATGTACATCCATTTGTGGATATGGAATAGAAATTCCTTTCGCATTGAATGATTTATATACTGCGGTATTCATCGCAAAGTGTACATCCCAATAATCACTGGCGTTAACCCACGCTCTTGTAGTCAGGTTTACTGACGAATCAGCCATGGCACCAAGCTCCACTGTGATACTCTTGTCTTTTAAAACACGATCATCAGCCTCCAATAAGCCGCGAACGATAGCCTTCGCCTCATCGAGATCCGCATCATAACCAATTCCAAAAACCCAATCCACACGTCGAGTAGACTGTGCACTGAAATTCACCAGACTGCCATTACTAAGTGGACCGTTTGGTAAAATGATTTTCTTGTTATCCGGTGTAGTGAGAGTCGTTACAAAAATCTGGATGCTTTGTACAGTACCACTGTAACCTTGTGCCTCAATAAAATCTCCCACTTTAAAGGGCTTGAACATCAGTATCATCGCTCCACCTGCGAAATTCTGTAGTGTTCCGCTTAAGGCCATACCTACAGCAAGACCAGCTGCACCTAAGACAGCTACAATACTTGTTGTTGCCACTCCTAACTGGTTGATAGCGGCGATAACAACAAATGCTTGAAGGGCCATTTTTAAAAGTGACTCCAAAAAGGTAGCCAAGCTTTTATCTATTTCTCGAAGGGCTAAGGCCTTTTTAAATCCTTTGAGCATTATTCGAACCACGCGCATACCGATCCATAGTATCAGTGCAGCAACGACCAACTGTTTACCCCAAACCAGGGCATTGTTAACCAGGGTCTCTTGAGAGATTCCGACGATTTCTTCCATTTTCTTTGAATTGAAGCAGGGGTTATTTTTTTCTCTTACCAGTGTAATCAATGAGCTCTTCAAGCGCCAATCTTACATCCGACTGAGGAAATTTAGTCAGAATTTCCCGAGCAGCGTCCAAATGGCTTTCCATTTTCACACGTGCATAGTCTAAACCGCCTGAATTTCGCACGAAATCAACAACTTCTTGTACCTTTTTCGGCCGATCGTGATGCTTTTTAATCGTACGAATAATATACTTACGCTCCTTATCACTCGCGTTGGAGAGTGCGTTGATCAAAGGCAAGGTCATCTTCTGCTCTTTGATATCGATACCTGCCGGTTTACCTGTTAAGTTGACTTTTTCAAAATCGAATAAATCATCCTTGATCTGGAAAGCCAACCCCAACTCTCTACCAAAGATTCTTAAATCTTCTTGAACATGTTGAGGCGCACCAGAACTCGAAGCGCCAACGACACAACAAGTTTCTATGAGCACAGCGGTCTTTTGCTGAATCACTTGGTAATAGACCTCCTCAGTAATATCTAGTTTTCGAGCTTTTTCTATTTGCAAGAGCTCGCCTTCACTCATACTTTTTACAGCAGTACTAACGCTACCTAAAAGCTCATATTCCTTGGAGTCCACTGCTAAAAGCAACACACGACTCAAGAGGTAGTCTCCGATAAGAACTGCTATCTTATTTTTCCAAAGTGCATTGATGCTGAAGAACCCACGACGCATATCACTATCGTCAACCACATCGTCATGAACTAGAGTGGCTGTATGCATCAATTCTATCAAGGAGGCACCGACAAAAGTTCCGTCGCGAACGTCACCTGAGAGTTTCGCTGTAAGGAAGACTAAAATGGGACGAATCTGTTTTCCTTTACGGCGGACCATGTATCTCATGATCTGGTCTACTAGTGCGACCCTCGACGAAATGTGTCCTTTGAACTTTTCATCAAAGCGGCGCATTTCCTCTGCCACAGGCTGTTTAATCGAAGAGAGTCCTGCCATTAATTCCAACCCTTATTCTTACAAATATGATCGTATGCTTCTTGAACCTTTAAGAAAGTTTCTTGAGCCGCCTTTTGCACCTCTTCTCCAGAGTCGACCAAACGGTCGGGATGGTACTTCATAGCCATTTTACGATATGCCTTTTTCACCTCTTGCTCTGAAGCGTTTTCTGAAATTTCTAAAACTTTGAAGGCCCAATTCGCATCTTGTCCCTTGGCAAACATGGCTTTAATCGACTCAAAATCATAATGATTCACCCGCAAATGCTGCGCGATTCTCTTGATTTCTAAGATCTCATCTTCATGCAAATGACCGTCGGCCAATCCCAATTTGAAAAGAAAATGTATCAGCTGGATTCGTGTACTATGCGTTGTAAAACCATTGATCTGATTACAAACCTTGGTCAATGGAATGGGTTGGTCAACTATACTTTTGAAAAGTCTAAAGCTCTCATTGGCTTTCTCTTTGCCAAACATCGAGACAAACTGTGCACGAACGAAATCAAGCTCCCGTTGCTGTACCTGTCCATCAGCTTTGATTACTCGCGCTGCGAGTACCAATAGCGAGATATGAAAATCACTGGGACGATGAGAAGTTTGTGCATTTCGAGCACGAGTAGATGCAGGAGCAGGATCACCTTCAATGACATCATGAAGCCTATTTCCTAAGGCAACACCTATAATAGCACCGATAGGACCTCCGAGGGTCCAACCCAAGCCTCCACCGAATATTTGAAAGAGTCTTTTCATATGCCCCAAAGATAACCGAGGCAAATCAAAATCCCTTTAGTTTCTCAGAACATTAAGAAACCACAAATGCCATAGCAACGATACCGGCAATAATTACTATCACCAACCCTATCTGGGCATAAAGCTGCGCTTTTGTCATTTTTGGCTCTTTTTTCACTGGCCGAGCATGGCCGTGATTTCTGTGGGCTCGATGAGCCCTTTGGTGTACAGTTCTAGCAGGCATAAGACATGGTGTTTTTAGTATTAAGTACTTAATATACACAATTATTGCGTTAATCGCAAAATTTCGACCTCAATTATGCGAAATTCTCAATGCTCACCAAACTGAAAACCAAACAACTACGCATTATAAGTTCATAAAAAAGCCCCGAACCAAAAGGCTCGAGGCTTTACGTATAACTTACATCTATGGATTAAGATCCACAGGTTAGACAGTCGTCTGGATTGTCAATAGAACATGCGATTTTCTCTTCAGCTGTGACTTCGTCACTCATGCTAGCAATGGCTGCCTTCTGTGCTTGAACTCGAGCTTCGACCTCACTTGCGCTTGGTTTTGTAGTTCCAACTTCAGCTTCCACATTTTCTGAAGATGCTCCTTCGCTCACACCCGGACTCATGTTGGTTTGGGCATTCTTTTTTACGGTGAACTTGATTGCTGAAGATGCTGGTTTAGAGCGCAAGTAATACATACCTGTTTTCAACCCTTTCTTCCATGCATAGAAGTGCATCGAAGTCAATTTACCCATGTTCGGGCTCTCCATAAATAAGTTCAGGCTCTGACTTTGGTCGATGAATAATCCGCGATCTGCAGCCATATCCAAGATGTCTTTCATCGAAATTTCCCAAACGGTCTTGTAGATTTCTTTGAGATTCTCTGGAACACCTTCGATATTCTGAACTGAACCATTGGTCGCCATAAGCGCATTCTTCATATCGTCATTCCATAGTCCCAATTGAATCAAATCGTGCAACAAATGCTTGTTCACCACTATGAATTCACCAGATAGTACACGACGAGTGTATACGTTCGAAGTATATGGCTCGAAACACTCATTGTTACCCAATATCTGTGAAGTAGAAGCCGTTGGCATTGGTGCCATCAACAAGGAGTTACGCACCCCGTGCTCAGCGATTTCTTGACGCAAAGTTTGCCAATCCCAACGACCACTTAAAGTATCGTCTTCGACACCCCACAAGTTGTGCTGGAATTTACCCTCAGAGATAGGGCTTCCTTGGTATGTTTCATACGGCCCCTCTTGAATCGCTAGATCTTTGGAAGATGTAACGGCTGCATAATACATAGTCTCGAAGATCTCTTTGTTCAATGCTTTCGCCTCATCAGAATCAAAAGGCATACGAAGCTTGATGAAGGTATCGGCTAGACCTTGTACACCAAGACCTACTGGTCTGTGACGCATATTTGAGTTCCTTGCCTCAACCACTGGGTAGTAGTTGCGATCGATCACCTTGTTCAAGTTTTTGGTCACCTTGTAGGTAACGTCAAACAACAAATCGTGATCAAAAGTACCGTCTTCCGTTACGAACATCGGCAACGCAATAGAGGCTAGGTTACAAACAGCCACCTCGTCTGGTGAGGTGTATTCTAGAATCTCCGTACACAAATTCGAAGAACGAATAGTTCCTAAATTTTGCTGATTCGATTTCAAATTAGCAGCGTCCTTGTAGAGCATGTAAGGAGTTCCTGTTTCAATCTGGCTCTCCATGATTTTAGCCCATACTTCACGCGCTTTGACTGTACGGCGACCTTTACCTTCTGCCTCATATTTGGTGTACAACGCGACAAATTCATCACCGTGACAGTCGAACAGACCTGGACACTCATTTGGACACATTAAAGTCCAATCCTCATTCTTTTCAACGCGTTCCATGAATAAGTCCGGAATCCACATTGCATAGAACAAGTCACGAGCACGCATTTCTTCTTTCCCGTGGTTTTTCTTCAAGTCTAGGAAGTCGTAAATATCCGCATGCCAAGGCTCGATATAGATAGCAAAAGATCCCTTTCGCTTACCACCACCTTGATCTACATAACGTGCCGTGTCATTGTACACGCGAAGCATTGGAACGATACCGTTTGAGGTACCATTTGTACCACCAATGTAAGAGCCTGTAGCACGTACGTTGTGGATGCTCAGGCCAATACCACCAGCACTTTGCGAAATCTTAGCGGTTTGCTTCAAAGTATCATAGATACCATCAATGCTATCGTCTTGCATCGTCAACAAGAAACAAGAAGACATCTGAGGTTTTGGTGTACCCGCATTAAATAGCGTTGGAGTAGCATGTGTCATGAACTTTTTGCTCATGAGCTCATACGTCTCAACTGCACTCTCCAAATCGTCTTTATGAATACCAATAGAAACACGCATTAGCATGTGTTGAGGGCGTTCAACAATATTTCCGTGCATACGCAACAGATAGGAGCGCTCTAAAGTCTTAAAACCGAAATAATCGTACGAAAAATCGCGGTCATAGATGAGCTGTGAATCGAGGTATTCCGCATTGCTTTGAATGATCTCATAGACATCATCAGCGATAAGCGGTGCCGGTTTTCCTGTTTCAGGATTCACGTAGTTGTACAAATCGGTAACCGTCTCAGAAAAACTCTTTTTGGTACTCTTGTGCAGATTGCTAACAGCGATGCGCGCAGCTAGATTAGCGTAATCTGGATGTTTGATCGTCATCGAAGCAGCTGTCTCAGCCGCCAAATTATCCAATTCAGACGTGGTAACCCCATCGTAAACCCCATCAACAACTCGTTTCGCAACGGTGATTGGATCAACATAGTCGCTCAATCCATAACAGAGCTTCTCAATTCGAGCCGTGATTTTGTCAAATTTAACGGGTTCTTTCCGACCGTCTCTTTTTAATACGCGCATCATAGTGTGTTGTGTTTCGTGTAATCGTATTTGTTGATTTGGAACGTGTACTTCTTAGAAGTTCATCGCGCCAAAAGCATCGTCTATATTGTGATCTTCTTGGCTTTCTCCAACACCCGCTTTTTTGTATTCAGAAACGCGTTTTTCGAAGAAATTGGTCTTTCCTTCAAGAGAAATCATATCCATAAAATCGAATGGATTCGCTGTTCCATAAACTTTTGGACAATTCAAGGTCTCGAGAAGGTGATCCGTAACAAACTCGAGGTATTCGGACATTAGATTGGCATTCATACCGATTAGGTTTACCGGGAGCGACTCCGTGATGAACTCGCGCTCGATATCCAAGGCCTCAGTAATGATTTGGGTAATGCGTTCTGTAGAAACCTTGTTTACCAAGTGATGGTTGTGCAAATGACAAGCGAAATCTCTATGAAGACCTTCATCACGAGAAATAAACTCGTTTGATGTCGCTAAACCTGGAAGAAGACCTCTCTTTTTCATCCAGAAAATAGAACAGAATGCACCTGAAAAGAAAATGCCTTCCACTGCTGCGAAAGCGATTAGACGCTCAGCGAATGAATCTGACTCTATCCAGCGGAGTGCCCAATCGGCCTTTTTCTTGATTGCCGGGAATCTTTCGATGGCATTGAACAATTCGTCTTTCTCTTTATCATCATCTACAAGCGTATCAATCAAAAGGGAGTACATCTCGCTATGGATATTCTCCATCATGATTTGGAATCCGTAGAAGAACTTAGCCTCCGAATATTGTACTTCATTCACAAAATTCTCGGCAAGATTCTCGTTTACGATACCATCAGAAGCTGCGAAAAATGCAAGAATGTGTTTGAGGAAGTAACGCTCATCATCAGTGAGCTTATTTTTCCAGTCCATCACATCCTGGTGTAAATCAATTTCTTCCGCCGTCCAAAAAGAAGCCTCCTGCTTTTTGTACCAGTCCCAGATATCGCTGTGCTGAATAGGAAAGATGACAAATCGATTTTTGTTCTCTTGTAAAATTGGTTCCTGTTGCATGCTGCAATGTTTTTCGGTCATCAAGCCGCATTAAAAACATTTAATGTGCTGAAAACCAGTTAAGTAACTTCTTTTTTAGTAAGCGGACTAGGCAAGTGTCTACATTTAGAGATGTTGACGACCTTCACAAATGTGGCCATGATTTGAGGGAATATCAAGAAAGCTAAATCGGGTTTTTCCCACAGTTATTAACAACGCGGAAAGGGATCAAATATGAATTAACTCAGACCTGACCTAAGAATGAGCAACCTGATCCTTTTGGGTTGTGAATAGGTTAGCGCTCCTCAGGATTTTTTTTCAAGAATTCTGCGGCAGATTCTACCTCTTGATAGAACTCTGGACCATATTTTCTGATCAAGGGCTCTTTGAGAAATGCGTACACGGGTACCTTGAGCTCTGCTCCCAAAGTACAAGCGTCACTACATATAGACCAACGGTCGTAATTCAGCGCCTCGAAATCGGTATACTTTGCGATTCTAATCGGATACAAATGACACGAGATCGGCTTTTTCCAATCTATGACTCCGTCAGCGTAGGCTTGCTCAATACCACATTTTGCCGTTCCATTGGGTTCAAAAATGGTATATGCACATTCTTTACCGTCGATCAAAGGCGTTTCCTTCTCACCTATTCCATCAACGCTGGTGCCCTGACTTTCAATAGCTGACCTGCCCTTTTCTGTGAGGTAAGGAGCAACTTTCGGGTAGATTTTTTCCAGTATCTCTATCTCGTCTTTTTCTACAGGCGCACCCGCATTGCCCTCCACGCAACAGGCACCTTTACAGGCACTCAAATTGCAAACAAATTCCTTTTTGAAGAGCTCCGATGAGAGGAGCTTATTATCGATCTCTACCATAATGCAAATCTAACAAAGGATGTGGCGGAAGAAACACTGAAAGGAGCTAATTTTGCAGCAAAGAAAATCGCCATGGATTTGAAATTCAACTACAACGATGCACTAAGTGCATTCTTGATTTTATTTGCGGTCATCGATATTTTAGGAAGCATCCCAATCATCGTGAGCCTTAGAAAAAAAGTAGGTCATGTACAGAGTGAAAAAGCAACTATTGTTGCTGGTATCATCATGATTGTCTTCCTTTTTGTAGGAGAACAAATCTTGACGCTTCTAGGTGTCGATGTACAGAGCTTTGCTATCGCGGGTAGTTTTGTACTCTTCTTTTTGGCCCTTGAAATGATTCTAGGCATCACCCTTTACAAAGAAGAAAGTCCAAGTACAGCGAGCATAGTACCCATTGCTTTTCCCATGATTGCTGGAGCAGGAACCATGACATCTCTCGTTTCCCTTCGGGCTGAATTTGCCAACATCAACATCATTATAGCCATCGTGCTCAACATGCTGGTGGTTTATTTAGTGCTAAAAAACACAGAGCGCATCGAGCGCATCTTAGGAACTGGAGGTCTCAGCATCTTAAGGAAAGTTTTCGGTGTTATCTTGCTCGCGATTGCGGTGAAACTCTTCTTCACCAACCTCATCCCAATGTTTAAAACGGTATAGCAGCAACCACATGTCAGACGATCAATTCAAAAATGTCATTTCCCATGCTAAAGAGTATGGATTCATCTTTCAGAGTAGTGAAATCTACGACGGATTAAGCGCAGTTTACGATTACGGTCAAAATGGAGCGTTATTAAAGAATAACATCAAAGCCTACTGGTGGGGCGCAATGGTGCAGATGCACGAAAATATCGTGGGAATCGACTCGGCGATCTTTATGCACCCTACTACCTGGAAGGCCTCTGGACACGTAGATGCTTTTAACGACCCACTTATTGACAATAAAGACAGCAAAAAGCGATACCGCGCAGATGTCCTTATTGAGGATCACGTGGAAAAAATTCGTCAAAAAATTGCGAAAGAAGTTACAAAGGCAGCAAAGCGCTTTGGAGATTCTTTTGACGAAGATCAATTCCTAGCTACCAATGGACGTGTTCTCGGCTACCAAGAAAAAATGAAAGCCATCATGGACCGTTTCGTCAAAGCTATGGAAGCGGAGGACCTTGCCGATGTTAAGCAATTGATTGAAGATGAGCAGATCAAATGTCCAGTAAGTGGTAGTATGAATTGGACAGATGTACGCCAATTCAACCTCATGTTTGGCACTCAAATGGGATCGGTAGCAGAAGGTGCTTCCACCCTATACCTGCGTCCTGAAACAGCACAAGGAATCTTTTTGAACTACCTGAATGTACAGAAAACAGGCCGAATGAAAATTCCTTTCGGAATCGCACAGATCGGAAAAGCGTTTAGAAATGAAATCGTAGCTCGTCAATTCATCTTTAGAATGCGTGAGTTCGAACAAATGGAAATGCAATTCTTTGTTCGCCCTGGCACAGAAATGCAGTGGTACGAAACATGGAAGCAGCGCCGATTGGCATGGCACAAAAGCCTAGGTTTTGATAGCGATAGCTACCGTTTCCATGACCATGAAAAATTGGCCCACTACGCCAATGCTGCTGCTGATATTGAATTTAATTTCCCGTTTGGCTTTAAAGAACTCGAAGGTATACACAGTCGCACAGACTTTGACCTTAAACAACATGAGGAATTCAGCGGTAAAAAGTTGCAATACTTCGATCCAGAATTAGGCGAAAATTACGTGCCATATGTGGTTGAAACGTCGATAGGTCTCGATCGCATGTTCCTAGCTGTGCTCTCGAAAAGTTTACAAAACGAAACTTTAGAAGACGGTTCAAACAGAACCGTGTTGAATGTTCCTGCGTTCCTAGCTCCGTATAAAGTCGCTGTACTTCCTTTGTTGAAAAAGGACGGACTACCAGAAAAAGCGCGCGAGGTAGTAAACATGTTGAAATTCGATCACATGGTACAATTCGACGAGAAAGATGCTATCGGCAAACGCTATCGTCGTCAGGATGCCATAGGAACTCCTTTATGTGTCACTGTAGATCATCAAAGTATTGAGGACAACACTGTGACCGTTAGATTTAGAGACACTATGGAACAGATTAGAATTCCAGCTACTGATCTGTTAGGTATTGTTAATGAGAAAGTTAGTTTAGGCGCACAACTTGGGAAACTTTCTGATTAATTTGTTTCTAGCGTCTTGATTTAAGCTAATTTCACAAGAACTATTAATATCAATTATTCGCTAAAATGAAAAAGGTAAATGTATTTGTTGCTGTAGCTGCCGCTCTAGCAATGGTTGCTTGTGGAGCTCCAGCTGAAGAAACTGAAACAGTTACGGAAGAGGTGGTAACTGAAGAGGTTGTAACCGAGGAAGCTACCGAAGAAATGACTGATGAAGCAGATTCTACTATGGAAGAAGCTACTGAGGAAGTATCTAAAGAAGCTCACGAGCACGAAAATCACGAAGGCCACGAGCACTAAGACTCGTACATCATCAAACAAAAATCCCCGCTGAGCTCTTGCACAGCGGGGATTTTTTTTATTAGTGCTATCTACTAAAAATCCTATTGCAAGGACGAAGAAGCGAAATCATATACCGTGTTCAATATCGGGTCATAGTCAAGCAAAACACTTCGGTAGGCATCATAACCTTTGGCATTTTTTGCAAGAGCAGCTTGAAGTAATTGGGCCAAGGATCGCTTATCTTCAGTAGTAAGGTCTTCTAATTCTATACCATAACCGCCGTACTCTAAAAAGCGTACTAATAAACTGTCCTCAGGGAGACGGCTTATCATGGCATATGAAGATGTGCTGTCATTAAAGTCAACCCTGTGTTGATCCACATATTCAAAAGCAAAAGCATCCATTGTTCCAAAAGAGAATGTCCAGAAGTATGAGGTAGAATCATTATCCAAAACACGATCAGGCTCAATTCCTCCTCCTGAGGCGAGTACTCTACCCGAATCGCTCAAAAAGACACCTTCATTCGCTATTTCACCTTCT
>Ga0209962_1000178_pt1 | contig 20610 bp, 18 predicted proteins | sample SalPonA_C_H2O_MG_FD_185722 | JGI IMG/M metagenome (GOLD analysis project Ga0209962, IMG submission 185722) | Water microbial communities from South San Francisco under conditions of wetland restoration - Salt Pond MetaG R2A_C_H2O_MG (SPAdes)... | ecosystem: Environmental > Aquatic > Non-marine... | reverse complement strand
AGTTTTCGGCGATGACCAGTTGACTGCACAGTGGGCTGTAGAGCTTAAAGCGCGTGATTTAGCCGTACTAAGTTATGGTTTAAATAAGCATAACGATGTTTTTGCCAGTGATATTGAGTCTGATATGGCCGGATCAGCCTTTATTCTGAATACCCCGAATGAACACATCAAGGTTCAGCTGAACGTGCCGGGCAAGCATATGGTGTTGAACGCCTGTGCAAGTGCGGCAATGGCCTTACACGCTGGTATTGAGTTGTCGGCCATTGCGGCTGGGCTTGCTCGTTATCAAAGTATTGGTGGTCGGCTATCAATTCGCCCGTTGGCAGGATGGTCGGTTATAGACGATAGCTACAACGCCAATCCTAGTTCTATGCGGGCAGCCATCGATACCTTGGCCCTGGCTCAGGGGCGCCGAGTCTTGGTCCTTGGTGATATGGCAGAGCTGGGACCCAATGCGGCTGAACTGCACCGTGAAATTGGTGAATATGCGAAAGGTAAAGTGGATCTTTGGTTTAGCGCTGGTGTCATGATGGAAAATGCGGCAGCGGTGTTTGGGCCGCAGGCTAATCACTTTGCCGATGTTGCAAGTTTGTCCGATCAACTATTCGCCCAATTAGAAGCGGGAGACACGCTGCTCGTGAAAGGTTCAAGAAGCTCACGAATGGAGCGGGTCATTGCTGCTTTAGAAAACCATATTACCGAGGGGGTGGCCTAATGTTGCTTTGGTTGTCAGATTTATTAGCCGGCTACATTGGTGGTTTTGGTGTGTTTCAGTACCTCACCGTTAGAGGGATCATGGGGACAATTACTGCGTTGGCTATCGCATTATTGTTAGGTCCAACCATGATCCGTCAACTCAATTATCGACAGATAGGTCAGGCGATTCGTGATGATGGCCCGGCAACCCACCTTGCTAAGTCAGGTACGCCCACTATGGGTGGGGCGTTGATATTAGTATCTATTTTGATGAGTACTCTGCTTTGGTCGGATTTAAACAATCGTTACGTTTGGGTGATCCTTGGCGTTACCGCCATATTTGGCGCAGTGGGTTGGGTTGATGATTATCGTAAAGTCATTGAAAAAAATCCCCGTGGTTTGCCGGCGAGATGGAAGTACTTTTGGCAGTCAGTAGGCGGCCTTGGCGTAGCAGTTTTCCTCTACATGACCGCCGACAGTGAAATAACCACCGGCCTGTATTTGCCCTTTATTAATGGCATGGTCGTTGATATGGGTATTTTCTTTGTTGTGTTTACCTACTTCGTGATCGTTGGCAGTAGTAATGCGGTTAACCTCACTGATGGCTTGGATGGTCTGGCGATATTACCCACGGTGATGGTGGGAGGAGCCTTGGGATTGATTGCTTACTTATCCGGCAATATTAAGTTCGCTGAGTATTTGATGATTCCCTATATCGCCGGTAGCGGCGAACTCATTGTGTTTAGCGCATCGCTTGTAGGGGCAGGATTAGGCTTTCTTTGGTTTAACACCTATCCCGCCCAAGTATTTATGGGAGATGTGGGCGCCTTGGCCCTTGGCGCGGCACTGGGCACTCTAGCGGTCATCGTAAGGCATGAGGTGGTGCTCTTTATCATGGGCGGAATATTTGTGCTTGAAACTGTGTCGGTCATTTTACAGGTGGCCTCGTTTAAGTTGACGGGCAAGCGTATTTTCAGAATGGCACCCATACACCACCACTTTGAATTAAAGGGCTGGCCCGAACCAAGAGTCATTGTGCGTTTTTGGATTATTACGGTGATTCTGGTGTTGATTGGCTTGGCCACACTGAAGATTCGTTAGGAGAAAACATTGAGCCTGATTAGCAGCGACAAATTAATTGGTGTCATCGGTTTGGGGAAAACCGGGATATCGGCTGTGCGCTATTTATGCGCCACAGGTCGTCGCTGCTTTGCGGTAGAAGAAAATGCTGATTCGCCAATGATCGAAGCATTTAGCCGAGACTTTCCTGATGTGCCGCTGTTGTTGGGTGAGATGGTGGAGTCTGAAATTCTCAGAGCGACCCAGTTGCTAGTGAGCCCGGGTATACCTCTTGATAAGCCAGCGCTTTTAGCGGCAAAAGCTGCCGGTATCGAATTGAGCTGTGACATCGATGTGTTTGCGGATGCTGTTGAGGCCCCAATTATTGCGATCACAGGCTCAAATGCAAAAAGTACCGTGACTAGTATGGTTGGCGATATGGCTAAGGCCGCGGGTATTAAGGTCGGAGTGGGTGGAAATATTGGTACTCCGGTGCTCGATTTACTGTTAGCGGACGATGCAAAAGAATACGAGATGTTTGTATTGGAGCTTTCGAGTTTTCAGTTGGAGCGAATGAAACCATTGAATGCCCATGTCGCTTCGGTGTTGAACATCAGCCCAGATCATATGGATCGCTATGAAAATTTGGCGCAATACCACAGTGCTAAACATAGAATCTATTTTGGTTGTAAAAACGCAGTGTATAACCGTGGCGACGCTTTGACTTCGCCGCTAGTACCCTCTGACACAAAGATGTGGAGCTTTGGATTAGATCGGCCAGACTTTAACGCCTTTGGTCTAGTCGAGGACGATGGCGAACAATACTTGGCGTTTCAGTTCCAAGAACTAATGGCGCGCAGTGAAGTTCGCTTGTTAGGTAATCACAATATTGAAAACGTACTTGCTGCTATGGCGATAGGAAAAGCAGCGGGAATACCTATGGCGCCAATGCTTGAAACAGCGCGCAATTTTGCAGGCTTGCCACATCGTTGCGAAAGGGTGGGGGATGTTGCTGGCGTCATCTTCATCAATGATTCTAAGGGAACCAATATTGGGGCTACCTTGGCCGCCATTAAAGGTTTTGCTAGCCCTGTTGGTGAAAATATCGTGCTCATTGCAGGTGGTGTAGGCAAGGGCGCTGATTTTGAATTGTTGGCCAAGGGGCTTGTTTCTACTAGGGCGGTGGTGACCATGGGCGAAGATGCGCCTCGCATTAGAGATGCAGTCACCAAGGTCGGCGTAAAGGTTCTCGCCGCCGAATCAATGGTATCAGCGGTTCAAATAGCAAGTAGTGTTGCAAAGGCCGGTGACGTTGTTTTGTTGTCTCCCGCGTGTGCAAGCTTCGATATGTTTGAAAATTACGGTCATCGAGGAAATTGTTTCGCAGAAGCGGTTCAGCAATTAGCGTTGGAGGTGAGCAATGGTTGATGTTGTTGCACCAAAACCAACCCTGGAGGACGTGCCTGAATGGCGCTGGATTGCCTTGGCTACGATCGCTTTAATGTGTATTGGCTTAGTGATGATGACATCAGCATCCATGGATATTGGTGCGCAAAAGTATAATTCGGCCTTCTTCCATTTTAAGCGTCATTTAATGTACATGGTTATCGCGGTATCTGTGGCTATGGTCGTTAGTCGTATACCGATGCAATTCTGGTTTAAATATGGTTGGGCTTTTTTGCTATTTAGCATGGTGTTGCTCAGTGTGGTTTTGATTCCAGGTATAGGTCGCGAAGTCAACGGTAGTCGCCGTTGGTTGGTCGTTGGGCCGTTGACCTTACAAGCCTCGGAAGTCGCTAAAATCTGTGTATTGTTTTATATGGCAGGATACCTGCAGCGTCGTCAGGATGAAGTTCAGCAAAGCTGGATGGGCTTTATCAAACCGATGATCGTGCTGGTCGTATTAATTGTTATGCTGCTGTCGGAGCCAGATTTTGGTGCAGTCGTGGTTTTGCTTGGTTGCACCATGGGCCTGATATTTCTGGCCGGCGTTAAAATGGGCCAGTTTTTAAGCATGATTACATTGTGTTTAGCGGCAGTGGTCGCCATGGCGATGTCATCTGAATATCGCATGCGTCGATTAATGGCATTCCAAGATCCTTGGGCCGATCAATTTAGTAGCGGTTATCAGTTGGTTCAGTCGCTTATCGCCTTTGGCCGCGGCGAATGGACAGGTGTTGGCCTTGGCCACAGCGTGCAAAAACTCTTCTATTTGCCAGAAGCTCACACTGATTTCGTTTTTGCTATTTTAGCTGAAGAGCTCGGCCTTATGGGTGTGGCAGCAACCATTGGCCTATTTGCTGTTTTAGTGGGTGGATTGATGCGCTTGTCTTTGCGCGCTATGAAACATAATCAGCCTTTTATGGCCTATATAGCAGCAGGTGCAGGCCTCATTATTGCCGGCCAAGCCTTCATTAATATTGGTGTGACCTCTGGTTTGTTGCCCACTAAGGGATTGACGCTACCTTTTGTCAGTTACGGTGGAAGTAGTTTGATCGCTTGCTGCTGTCTAATCGCGCTGGCCTACCGTATTCAATTTGAATTAATTCATGGTTCAAGCATGCAACCTCAAGCCATCGTTAAGGTGCGTCCATCAAGTAAGGGGGTAGCAAGTTATGCCAACGCTTGATAATAAGCCTGTGATCGTCGTGATGGCGGGTGGTACGGGTGGCCATGTGTTCCCTGCTTTGGCAACAGCTGACAAGTTGCGTACTGAAGGATACCAAATTCATTGGCTTGGAACACAGCGCGGCATTGAGTCTCGCCTAGTACCGGCGTCGGGCATTGATATAAGTTACTTAACGATTAGTGGCGTTCGCGGTAAGGGTTTCATGGGTTGGTTGGCCGCACCATTCAAAGTATTGAAGGCGGTCTTAGAAAGCATAGTGATATTGAAACAGCTAAGACCTGTGTGCGTACTGGGTATGGGCGGTTTTGCTGCGGCCCCAGGTGGCATTGCTGCCAAATTGTTGAACGTTCCTTTGGTGATTCATGAGCAAAACGCTATTGCCGGTTCAACGAACCGGATGCTGTCAATGTTTGCGACAGTGGTATTGCAAGCATTTAAGGGCGCTTTTAAAGGCAAAGATAAAGGTAGGGTTGTTGGCAATCCAATTCGCACCAGTATTGAGACAGTGATGGCAGGCCGTGAGCAGGCTTCAGATTCAGCGGTTAAGCATATTTTGGTATTGGGTGGCAGCCAAGGGGCGCAAGCTTTAAACAGCATTGTTCCAGCGGCCCTTAAGCGAGTGTCGAATGAGATGCCACTTGCTATAAAGCATCAAACCGGTGAAAAAAGCCTCGATGACGTGGCGCGCCAATATGCAGAGGTAGCCGATGCTGAGGCTGTCGCTTTCATTAACGACATGGCTGAAGCCTACGCATGGGCTGATGTGGTGATATGTAGATCGGGTGCACTGACAGTATCCGAAGTCGCTGCAGCGGGATTACCAAGTATTTTGGTGCCCTTTCCCCATGCGATTGATGATCACCAAACGGCCAACGCAAAGATTCTAGTAGACGCCGGTGCAGCACTGTTAATGCCGCAACATTTAATGAATGAACATTCACTTAGCAAAGCGCTTGCGGACATGATTCGTCCACCTTCCAAGCTCCCTAAAATGTCAGATAGAGCTCGGCGAATGGCGGTTTTAGGTTCGGCAGAGCAAGTGGCCAAGGTATGTATGGAGTCTGCGCGTGAATATTAAACGAGTTAATAATTTTGTACCTGAGATGCGCCGCATAGAACAAATTCATTTTGTGGGTATCGGCGGTGCAGGTATGAGTGGTATCGCTGAAGTATTACTCAACCAAGGTTATCGTATTAGTGGATCTGATATCGCGCATTCAGCTAACACGCAAAGGCTAATACAGTTAGGTTGTGAAGTGTTTATTGGGCATCGTGAGAGCAACATAAACGGTGCTAATGTGGTGGTCTGCTCGTCGGCGGTTAATGAAGCCAATCCCGAAGTAGCCGCGGCTAGAGAGTTGCGTATACCCGTAGTGCGCCGTGCTGAAATGTTGGCGGAGCTCATGCGGTTTAGGCACGGTATTGCTGTGGCGGGAACGCATGGTAAAACCACCACAACGAGTATGATTGCATCGATATTAGCTGCCGGCGACTTGGATCCGACCTTCGTTATTGGGGGCTTGGTCAATAGCCATAAGGCGAATGCTCGCCTGGGTGAATCGCGCTACTTGGTGGCCGAGGCCGATGAAAGTGATGCTTCGTTTTTGCATCTTCAGCCGATGATTGCGGTGGTGACTAATATCGAAGCTGACCATATGTCGACCTACGACAATGACTTCGACAAGATGGTGCAAACTTATATTGAATTCCTTCATAACTTGCCATTTTATGGCGCCTGCGTGGTTTGCATTGATGATCCGGTAGTACGGGATATTATTCCGCGTATCAGTCGTCCAGTAATTACCTACGGTGTGGCTGAAGACGCCGACTTTCGCATTGTAAATGTCCAGCAAACTGCCATGAGCTGTGAGTTTGAAGTTGTGTGTCCTTGCATTGCTGAAAAACTTAGCTTACAAATTAATATGCCCGGTCTGCATAACGTTAAAAACGCCACGGCGGCGGTTGCTGTGGCTCTAGATGAAGGTGTTAGTCCAGAGGCTATTACTGCAGGGTTAGCAGCATTTCAGGGTGTAGGTCGACGTTTTCAAGTGTATGACACTTCAGCATCTCGCTGGCCAGATATCATGTTGGTGGACGATTATGGTCATCATCCCACGGAAGTTGCGGCGACCATTCAGGCGGTTCGTGATGGCTGGCCCGAGCGTCGTTTGGTCATGGTTTATCAGCCTCATCGCTACAGTCGTACACGTGATCTGTATGAGGATTTTGCCCAGGTACTCTCTTCCGTAGATCAATTGCTATTGCTAGAGGTCTATCCAGCCGGCGAGGCACCCATCGCAGGAGCTGATTCTAAAAGTTTGTGTCGCAGTATTCGTCAACGTGGTCAGGTTGAGCCCATTTATGTGGAAACAGTTGATGACGTGGCAACACTGTTAAACGGCGTACTTAAGCCTGGCGATATCTTACTGACACAGGGAGCGGGTAATGTTGGCAGCCTGGCGCCTAAATTGGCGGTGGAGGTCTAGCGATGGCTCGGTATCTACAAAGTCGTGTTGGTGTTTTGTTGGGTGGTGATTCCGCCGAGCGAGACGTGTCTTTGTTATCTGGCGAGGCTGTTTTAACAGCGTTGCAAAGCCGTGGTTACGATGCCGTTGCGATCGATCCAAGTGACGATGATTTTGACCGTCAGTTGGCGAGTGTCGACGTCGCTTTTATCGCGTTACATGGACCGGGCGGTGAAGATGGTGCCATGCAGGCAGTGTTAAAAGAAAAGGGCATTCCTTACACCGGAAGCCGTGTCGAGGCTTCGGCGACGGCGATGGATAAATTGGCCACCAAGTATGTTTGGCAAAAGGCGGGTTTGCCAACTCCAGCTTTTGTTGAGTTGGCATCTGAAGATCAGATTAGCGAATTAGCATTGCAATACCCATTGTTCGTGAAACCTGCAACAGAAGGCTCAAGTATTGGCATGGCGCGAGTGACCAATGCTGATGAACTTGCCACAGCCTACCGGGCGGCCGTGCCATTTAATGGTCATGTCTTGGTTGAGCAAGGTGTGCAAGGCCCCGAGTTTACTGTAGCGATTCTCAATGGTTTGGCGCTAGCTCCCATTCGCTTAGAAACGGACCATGTGTTTTACGATTACGATGCCAAGTATGTTGCTAATGACACGCGCTATATCTGCCCCTGCGGCTTGTCGGACGAAAAAGATCGTGAATTACGTCAGCTTTGTGAGCAGGCTTTTGCCGCTATTGGTTGTGAAGGTTGGGGGCGCGTTGATGTCATGCAGGATGAGATGGGTAGTTTTTTCTTGTTGGAAGTGAACACCGTGCCCGGAATGACGTCGCACAGCTTAGTACCTATGGCGGCAAAGGCTGAAGGAATGAGCTTTGAAGATCTCGTGGAAGCGATTTTAGAGGGGGCTTATTAATGGCGCCAACTACACCAACGCTTAAAGCCAGCGGGGCAGTCCGTGTTGCAGTGCCCGTGCAAAAGCCAAACTACAAGCCAGGTCGTTTGCGTTTTTGGGGTGGGTTGAGCTTGCTTTTAATGGTGGTGGTTTCTGCGTTGTTGCTAATGCCTAAAACAATCGCGCTTAAAGGGTTTGAATGGGGTGGGGTTAGTATAGTGAAGGTGATGGGCGATTTGCAGTACATCCCAGAGCACGCCGTCATGCAAACGCTTCAACCTTATGCCGAGCAATCAGTCGTAACGTTACCGCTGGCTCAAATAAAAGCAGACCTTGAGGCAATTAACTGGGTAGACAGTGCCATTGTGCAGCGCAAACTGCCTTCACAGCTTGTGATTACGGTTATCCCGCAAAAGCCCATTGCGCGCTGGAGGGATCAGGGATTAGTGAACAACCGTGGTGAGATTTTCATGGTGGAAGAAATTGCTAGCGAATTTTTAAAGCTTCCGCTGCTTGATGGTGAGCGTGAAGCGCTGCCAGAGATTATGGCAACTTATATCGACGTGCAGCAGGTGTTGCGCGACCGAGGACTAGGAGTACTCCAACTAGCGCGAACCCCGCGCGGTAGTTGGCAGTTAAAAACAACAACGGGGGCAACTGTGCTTTTTGGGCAGCGCGATGTAGTAGAAGCTGCGCAACGATTTGTATCGGTCTATCAATACTTGGGGCACGGTTCAGAAAATAAAATATTCGACACCCGTCACAATAGTGGCGTGGCGGTGATGTGAGGCGAGATATGGCTACAAATGATAGCGAAATGATTGTGGGATTGGATATTGGCACCTCAAAGGTAGTGGCCATTGTTGGGGAGATTACTCCCGAGGGAACGCTGAACATTGTTGGCATTGGCAGCCATCAATCACGTGGTTTGAAAAAAGGGGTGGTCGTTAATATTGAATCTACAGTGGCCTCTATTCAACGCGCCATTGAAGAAGCTGAGCTTATGGCGGGCTGCCAGATACATTCGGTATATGCCGGTATCGCGGGTAATCACATTCGTTCGTTGAATTCACACGGTATCGTGGCTATTCGCGATAAAGAAGTCACGCCGTTAGATGTTGAGCGTGTGGTTGATGCGGCTCAGGCAGTAGCCATTCCAGCGGACCAAAAAGTATTACATATATTACCTCAAGAGTTCGTCATCGATAATCAAGAGGGAGTTAAAGAGCCGCTTGGTATGTCTGGGGTAAGGTTAGAAGCAAAAGTACATCTTGTGACTTGCGCGGTGAACGCTGCGCAAAATATTGAGAAGTGTATTCGCCGTTGTGGGCTCGAACCTGAAGACACCATTTTAGAGCAATTAGCGTCGAGCTATGCCGTTCTCACCGAAGATGAGAAAGAGTTGGGAGTCTGTATGGTGGATATTGGTGGAGGTACTACTGATATCGCTATTTTCACCGAAGGGTCCATCAAGCATACCGGTGTGATTCCTATTGCTGGAGACCAGGTGACAAATGATATCGCCATGGCGCTTCGCACGCCTACTCAGCATGCGGAAGAAATTAAAATGAAATATGCCTGCGCGCTTACCCAGTTGGCAGCGGCAGATCAAACCATCAAAGTGCCGAGTGTGGGTGATAGACCTCCGAGGGATTTGTCACGTCAAGCGCTCGCGGAAGTCGTTGAGCCACGCTATGACGAGCTATTTACATTAGTTCAAGCAGAGCTTCGCCGCAGTGGTTATGAAGACCTATTAGCGGCGGGGATTGTTCTCACCGGTGGCACATCAAAAATGGAAGGTGTGGTCGAATTGGCTGAGGAAATTTTCCACATGCCTGTTCGCCTCGGCTCACCGCAAAACGTTACCGGGCTATCCGATATCGTAAGAAATCCCATCTATTCAACAGGTGTTGGACTGTTGATGTATGGATTAAAACAGCGCCGCTCTTCATATCGAAGAGGCGGGCAAAATGAATCATCAACTGAATCAAGCTTTTGGTCTAAGACTAAGGCGTGGTTCAAAGGCAATTTTTAACTTTTTCTGTTCAACAAGTGAGGGTCAACACAATGTTTGAATTTGTAGATAACGCACCACAAAATGCAGTCATTAAAGTCATAGGCGTCGGTGGCGGTGGCGGTAACGCCGTTAAGCACATGGTCGCTAATAATGTACATGGAGTAGATTTTGTCTGCGCCAATACCGACGCACAAGCGTTGAATAATGTGGAATCACATACGGTTCTGCAGCTTGGACATGGTATTACTAAGGGTCTTGGCGCTGGCGCTAATCCTGATGTTGGGCGTCAAGCCGCCATGGAAGATCGCGCGCGCATTGCCGAGGCACTTAATGGTGCAGACATGGTATTTGTCACCGCGGGTATGGGCGGTGGTACTGGAACCGGTGCTGCTCCCGTCGTGGCAGAAGTTGCCAAAGAAATGGGTATCTTGACGGTGGCTGTAGTGACTAAGCCATTCGTGTTTGAAGGTCGCAAGCGTATGAAAATCGCTGAGGCTGGCATGTTGGAATTACAACAGCATGTTGACTCTTTGATTACTGTACCCAACGACAAGTTGTTGAGTGTTTTGGGTAAAGATGCAAGCTTGGTATCGGCTTTTGAAGCAGCAAACAATGTTTTACAGGGTGCCGTTCAAGGCATCGCTGATTTGATTATCAATCCCGGTTTGATCAACGTCGACTTTGCAGACGTACGTACTGTTATGTCAGAAATGGGCATGGCAATGATGGGCACGGGTGCTGCAACGGGTCCTGATCGTGCTCGTGAAGCTGCTGAAATGGCAATTCGCAGTCCGCTGCTTGAGGATATCGATTTGCAGGGTGCGCGCGGTATTTTGGTTAACGTCAGTGCTAGCCAGAACCTGTCACTAGGTGAGTTCAATGATGTCGGTGAGGCGATTGAAGAATTTGCTTCTGAAGAGGCAACCGTCGTGGTCGGCACGGTGATTGATGAAAGCTTGGGCGATGAGGTTCGTGTCACTGTTGTCGCAACAGGTTTGGGAGGCAAGTCAGAAATGCGTTTGGTAGAGCCAGCACAGCAAGCGGCTAAGCCCGCAGCTCGTGTAGACGCAGCGGCAGTGAACTACGATATTCCAACGACTATCCGCAAGGGCAATACCTTGTTAAAAGGTAGTGCGCAAGTGGCTACACGTGAAGCTCAAGCTGAACCAAAAACTGATTTGGATTATTTGGATATCCCCGCGTTTTTGCGCCGCCAAGCGGACTAAATGCGGTATGAAGGTGCATAGACCAGATCTAATGGTTTGGTCTATGCCTAGCTTTGCGTTAAAATAGCCATTTTTATGGTCATAAAGGATCAAGCGAGCTTACGATGATTAGGCAAAGAACGCTGAAAAATTCTATCCGTGCTACGGGCGTGGGTCTTCACACTGGTAAAAAAGTGTACCTGACCCTCAGACCTGCGCCGGTTGATACCGGTATTATTTTTCGCCGGGTTGATCTTGATCCTGTCGTTGAAGTGAAAGCCCACGCCTTAAACGTGGGTGACACTACCATGTCGACAAGTTTGATGAATGGTGATGTTCGAGTTTCAACAGTAGAGCACCTTTTATCAGCGGTGGCAGGTTTAGGTATCGATAATGCCATCATTGATGTTAGCGCTGCCGAAATTCCTATTATGGATGGCAGTGCTGCTCCTTTTGTATTTCTTATTCAGTCTGCGGGCATAGAAGAACAGCAGGCTTACAAAAAGTTTGTTCGCATCAAGAAAGATGTCGTTGTCACAAATGGTGATAAGGTTGCTAGCTTCAAGCCCTACAATGGTTACAAGCTTGGATTCCAGATCGAATTTGACCACCCCGTGATTCGGGGCCGCAACGTGGAAACTGAAATCGAGTTTTCCAGCACGTCTTTTGTCAAAGAAATTAGCCGAGCACGTACCTTTGGATTTATGCACGAAATAGAATATTTGCGCTCCATTGGTCTAGCCCGCGGTGGCAGTGTTGATAATGCCATTGTGGTCGATGAATACCGCATTTTGAATGAGGGCGGTCTTCGCTATGAGGATGAATTTGTGAAGCACAAGGTTCTCGATGCGATCGGCGATTTGTTCTTGATGGGTTATAGCTTTATTGGTGAGTTTAGAGCTTTTAAATCTGGCCATGCACTTAACAATGCTCTTTTGCGAGAATTAATTAAGCGCGAAGACGCATGGGAGTTCGTAACTTTCGATGACCCTGCGTTGTCACCTATCCAATTTGCGGGCGCGGTCTCAGTCGCCAGCGCCTAAGTCTATTATGCTAACGGCTACTGGTTTCAGCGGCTGTTTTATGGCATATTCTCCTCATTCTGGTAGATAGAGCGGTGAAGTCAGTGAGTCTGACAGCCGCTTTTTTATTGTAACTTATTGATTACTTAGACATATGAAGATAGTTTTAGTCAGTCGCCGCTACAGCCGTGCGCACACAATTAGCTTGAGCAAGGCGACAATCGCCCTGCTTTCGCTATGTTTTGTGGGCATGCCGATGGGGCTTGGCTATCTCACCTTTTACATGTCTGCCGAGCAGGCTGCTGTTCAAGCTGATAAAGATGCACTTATTGCATTACAAGGTGAGCTTAATGAACAGCGTGAAGAGTTGTCGGAAGTAGAGCGTAATGCCCGCGACAAGCTAGCGGCGATGACTATCAAATTAGCTGAAATGCAAGCTCAGATGCTCCGTTTGGATGCGTTGGGTGAACGCTTGACTGACATGGCGGATATGGATGACGGAGAATTCGACTTTTCTCAAAAGCCTGCCTTCGGTGGTCCGGAACTAGCGCTGCAAGAGTTTAACGATAACGAAACTACCGTATTTAATGCTATTGAGCACTTGAGTAGCAAGGTTGATAGCAAAGGCAAGCAGCTCGAAGTGCTCGAGTCTTTGCTTAGCAATAGTAAAATAAAAAACGATGTCTCGCTGACAGGTCGACCCATAGTTAAAGGTTGGTTGTCTTCTAAATATGGTTACCGAGTTGATCCTTTTAACGGTAACAAGGCTTGGCATGGCGGTGTAGATTTTGCCGGTAAATTTGGCTCCGATGTCGTTACGGTAGGTTCTGGTGTTGTTACCTGGTCGGGTGATCGCTATGGATACGGCCAGATGGTTGAAGTAAACCATGGCAATGGTTACGTCAGTCGATATGCCCACAATTCAGAAAACTTCGTTGTACCAGGCGAAATAGTCAAGAAAGGTCAGGTCATCGCTGCTATGGGTAGTAGCGGTCGGTCAACTGGCCCTCATGTTCACTTTGAAGTATATAAGCACGGTCGAACTGTCGACCCTGCTACTTATATCCATCGCACCCACCGCTAAATCGCGCGGTCATTCCTCTAATTTAATTTTAATTTGCGTTAACCGCAGGGTTGACGGGTATTTTGTATTGGAAAGTCATCATGATTGGTAATGTTTTAAAGAAAATTTTTGGTAGTAAAAATGACCGTGAGTTAAAGCGCTTGCGCAAGATGGTTGTCAAAATTAATGCCTTGGAAGAAGGCATTCAGGCACTCAGCGATGATGAAATTCGCGCTAAAAGTGAAGACTTGAAAGCACGAGTTCAGGGTGGCGAAAGTTTGATTTCCGTTCTACCAGAGGCTTTTGCCCTTGTACGTGAAGCCGGTGTTCGCGCTATGGGCATGCGTCACTTTGACGTGCAAATGATCGGCGGTATTACCCTACACGAAGGTCGCATTGCTGAGATGCGCACGGGTGAGGGTAAAACCCTGGTGGCGACACTCCCGGCGTATCTCAATGCATTAACGGGTCGCGGTGTGCATTTGGTGACTGTCAATGACTACCTTGCCACGCGTGATGCGGAATGGATGAAACCCCTATATAACTTCTTGGGAATGTCGGTTGGTGTTATCGTCCCAGGACAGTCGCAGCAAGAAAAAAGAGCGTCGTATCAGTGCGACATTATCTACGGTACAAACAATGAGTTTGGCTTTGATTACTTGCGTGACAATATGGCCTTTTCGCTCGAAGACAAGATGCAGCGAGAGCTTCATTTCGCCATTGTCGACGAGGTTGACTCTATTCTCATTGATGAAGCTAGGACGCCGCTGATTATTTCTGGTCCTGCCGAAGATGGCTCGGAGCTCTACCGCAAAGTTAACAGTATGGTGCCTCAGTTAACTCAGGAAACCGAAGACAGCCCTGGCCACTTCACTGTCGATGAAAAAACTCGCAGCATTGAATTGACGGAAGATGGCCACCAGGTGGTCGAAGACATTATGTATCGTGATGGTTTGCTCAACGAAGGCGATAGCTTATATGCCGCGACAAACCTAAATTTACTTCACCATGTGATGTCTGCATTGCGTGCCCATGCGCTTTATCACAAAGACGTTGAGTATATTGTTCAGGAAGGTCAGATCGTATTAATTGACGAGCACACAGGAAGAACCATGCCTGGGCGTCGATTGTCTGAAGGTCTCCATCAAGCGATCGAAGCTAAGGAAGGCGTGAACATTCAAAATGAAAGCCAAACCCTTGCTTCAACCACTTTCCAAAACTTTTTCAGACTGTATAACAAATTGGGTGGTATGACCGGTACGGCGGATACAGAGGCCTTTGAGTTTTTACATATTTATGGTTTGCCGGTGGTAGTTATTCCAACTAATAAACCGGCGGTTCGCAAGGATTTGAATGACCTTGTTTTCCTGACAAAGGAAGAGAAATTCGATGCTATTGTGACCGATATTCAAGATGCGGTCGACAAAGGCGCACCCGTGTTAGTGGGCACAGCCTCGATCGACACGTCTGAGGATTTGTCGCGTCATTTGAAGAAGCTAGGTATTAAGCACAACGTATTGAATGCTAAATATCATGCTAAGGAAGCTGAAATTATTGCCCAGGCGGGCCGCCCGGGCACTGTGACCATTGCCACCAATATGGCTGGTCGTGGTACCGATATTGTGCTTGGTGGCAATCTGAAGGTTGAGTTGGCGAATAAGCCAAACGCCAGCGAGAAAGACATTGAGGCCATGACCGCCGACTGGCAGCAGCGCCACGATAAAGTTATGGAGGCAGGTGGTCTTCACATCTTCGGTACTGAGCGTCACGAATCTCGTCGTATTGATAACCAGTTGCGCGGTCGTGCTGGTCGTCAAGGTGACCCAGGCGTGTCACGCTTTTACTTGTCGCTCGACGATAATTTAATGCGTATCTTTGCCTCCGATAAAGTTAAAAGCTTCATGACTGCACTCGGTATGGAGAAAGGCGAAGCGATTGAGCACCGGATGGTGAGCAATGCGATTGAAAAAGCTCAGCGCAAAGTAGAGGGGCGTAACTTTGATATTCGTAAAGCTTTGTTGGAATATGACGACGTAGCTAATGACCAACGCCAAGTGATCTATGCTCAGCGCAATGACCTACTTGAAGCCGATCGCATCGATGACACCTTGAAGTTGATTCGTGAAGAGGTGGTTAACGACGTTATCGATAACTATATTCCACCGATGAGTGTTGAAGAGCAGTGGGATATTCCGGCTCTCGAGCGTCAATTGCAGCTAGAGTTCTTTGTTGAGTTGCCAGTTCAGTCATGGTTGGACAGTGAAGACGACCTTGAAGAGGAAGGCTTGCGTGAGCGAATAGTAGCAGCGGTTGAAAAAGCCTATGCTGATAAGACTGATTTCTTGGGTGATGAAATTCGCCGTTTTGAAAAGCATATTATGCTCAATATTTTGGATTCGTTGTGGAAGGAGCACTTGGCAACCATGGATCACCTTCGTCAGGGTATCCACCTGCGTGCCTATGCTCAAAAAAATCCCAAGCAAGAATACAAGCGAGAAGCTTTTGAGTTATTCGAAGCCTTGCTCAATAATCTTAAGGTTGAGGTTATTCGTTTCTTGGCTCGTGTTGAAATCCGTCAGGAAGAGGATGTTGATGCGGTTCAAGAGCAGCGACGTAAGAAGGAAGAAGAGCGAAAGGTTCAGTATCAGCATGATCAAGCCTCAGCAATTGGCGAAGTGTCTGAAGATACTTCAGGCAGCATGCCATACACCCGAGAGGGGCGTAAGGTTGGTCGCAATGATCCTTGTCCCTGCGGTTCAGGGCAGAAATTTAAGCAGTGCCACGGTAAGTTAAACTAACGAGATCAATGTTATGGCGGTTGGACGCGGTGAAATTGGAGTATTGCACCCAGTAGCAGGTGTAGAAATCGGTATAGCGAGTGCGGGTATCAAGACACCCGGCCGGCGAGATACGGTGGTCTTTCAATTGTGTGAAGGCGCTACGGTAGCGGGTGTTTACACGTTAAATCGTTTTTGCGCTGCGCCTGTTCATGTGGCAAAACGTCATATGTCGGGCGGTAATATCCGCTACTTGTTAGTCAATACTGGCAATGCAAATGCTGGCACGGGTGCAGAAGGAATGCAGCATGCAGAGCAATCTTGTCGATCTTTGGCTCAGTTAGCGCAATGCCAGCCAGAACAGGTGCTGCCCTTTTCAACGGGCGTTATTGGAGAGCGTTTACCGATAGAGAAGTTAGAGTCGGCAATGCCAGCGGCGTTAGCGAATCTTTCACCAGATCATTGGCTTGATGCTGCCCATGGCATTATGACGACAGATACTCGCCCTAAAGCAGCTTCACGTCAGTTTGCTATTGATGGTCAGTTAGTTACCGTGACAGGCATTGCGAAAGGGGCGGGAATGATCAAGCCCAACATGGCTACCATGTTGGGTTATGTGGCTACTGATGCCGCTGTTTCACATGATGTGTTGCAGGGGTTGATGGATCGTGCAGTCAATATGTCATTTAACCGAATTACTGTCGATGGTGATACGTCCACCAACGATGCATGTGTGCTAGTGGCAAGCGGCGCATCTGGCGTAGCTGTTTCACCTGAAGATGATGCCTTTGATACATTGGCGGAAGCTATTTTTGAAGTGTTTGTTGAGCTGGCACAGGGGTTAGTCCGCGATGGTGAGGGCGCTACAAAATTTGTGACGGTGAATGTTGATGGCGGTAAAACAGCCGCTGAATCACTGGCTGTGGCTTATACTATTGCAGAGTCGCCGCTAGTTAAAACAGCACTCTTTGCCAGTGACCCCAATTGGGGAAGGCTGTTAGCCGCTATTGGACGTTCTGGTATCGATGATCTGGATGTTGATGGTGTGACGGTTCATTTAGGTGAGCTTTTGATTGCTGAGAAAGGTGGACGTGCGGCATCCTATACCGAGCAGGCAGGTCAATCGGTAATGGATGGTGAAGAAATTTCGATTAACATCCATTTGGGCCGCGGTGACGCACGCGAAACCGTTTGGACAACGGACTTTTCTTACGATTACGTAAAAATTAATGCCGAATACCGCACATAGCGAGATGCAAGCCAGGAGGGGCGTGCTATGAGAACATTACGTCGTTTACTTGCCATCGTGTTGGCCATTATTGTTATTGTGTTCGGTGTCATGTTTAGTCTGCAAAATCAAACCTTGGTTACGGTTGATTTATTGCTACCACAAGTGTTCCAGCAGACGACGGCCTTTTGGGTGCTGGCAAGTTTTGCTGCGGGCGTTCTATTATCGCTTGTGGTGTTTTCATTGCTATTTTTGCAGGCGCAGCAGCGCAACGTGAGACTTAATTTAAAAGTGAATGCTCTGCGTCGCCAGCTTGCTAAGTTAGAGGCGGATGCTAGAGGGTCATGAATGACATGCTATATGTTGTTCTTGTACTGGCGCTAGCGATCGGCTGGTGGCTGGGAAAGTATGGGCTGCCGAATTTGCCTTTTTCATGGCAGCGTCCGAGGTCACATCAATATTTAAAAGGCTTCACCTACCTTATTAATGAGCAATCTGATGCGGCTGTTGATAGTTTTCTCTCTCAGTTAGACGTTAACCCCAAAACATTGGAAATGCATATTGCCATTGGGTCCATGTTGCGCCGTAAAGGCGAATTGGAGCGGGCTATTCGCATTCATCAAAACCTCCTTGAAAGTGCTACATTAAGCGATGCGGAGTTATCTCTTGCCCAGTTGGAGCTGGCGCGTGACTTTTACAGTGCTGGTATCTTAGATCGTGTAGAGAATATCCTCAGCGATATGGTGAATCGTGATTCTTTATACCGGCAGGAGGCCTTACACCTTTTGTTGGATGTCTATCGTGATTTGCAGCAGTGGCAAGATGCCCTCGATACTGCCAACATACTCCGAAGGCTGTTATCGTCGGCTGAGGAAATAAAAGGTCTAAGTGATGCTATGGCGCATTACTGCTGCCAGCTGGCTGAAGAGGCCATAGAGCAAAGCCACGACGCTGATGGTGAGAAATGTTTGGCCAAGGCATTTTCGTATGATGCGAATTGCGTAAGAGCTTCAATTTTAAAAGCAAGGTTGATTAGAAAGACCGCCGGAGAGGCGCAAGCAAAACAGCAGCTTCTATGTGTTGCCGATCAAGATGTCAGTTTGTTTTCAGAGTCCGTTGTGGAGCTCGAGTTATTGTCCTTTGAGCAAGAAACGTTACAGGCTGTCGATAGAGTTCATCAACATCAGCCGAGTCAAAGTAGTTTTATTTACCTTTATAAGGCAATTAGTGCACTGCAAGATGAAGCTGCGGCACAGCAGTTTTTGCTGCGTGAAGTGTCTGCGCGGCCAAGCCTGACCGCTTTGGATACTTACCTAGAGCGTCAGCCAGTAGAGAAAACTAATGCCGAAGTCAGGGGTGTAGTCAGGCATACCCTGCAAGCCATGCTGGCTAGGCGAGACCGTTACGTCTGTAGGAATTGTGGTTTCAGAGGAAATCAAATGCACTGGCTTTGCCCAAAATGTAAGCGTTGGGGAGAAATTCGACAGCGCTACGGGTTATAATAGTTTCTTTTTATCGGACAATCGTTATGCCTCAACCAAAAGTCATAGTAGCTCTCGACTATCCTAGCGCAGATGCAGCGTTGGAGATGGCAGATAAACTCAATCCAGCACTTTGTCGCGTCAAAGTGGGCAAAGAACTGTTCACTGTAGCGGGCCCCGATGTTGTGAAAGCGCTAATGGATAAAGGTTTTGATGTCTTTCTGGATCTAAAATTTCACGATATTCCCAATACTGTGTCGGCGGCAGTTAAGGCCGCTGCGCAAATGGGGGTCTGGATGGTGAACGTTCATGCCAGTGGCGGTAGTCGCATGATGCGTGCTGCTCGTGAGGCAGTAGATAGTGTTCCAGGGAATAAAACCCACCTTATTGCCGTGACTGTTTTGACCAGCATGAGTCCTGATGACTTGGCAGAAACAGGTATTGATAAGTCTCCTTTAGAACAGGTGTTGTATCTGGCCGATCTTGCTAAGCAATCGGGTATGGACGGTGTGGTATGTTCAGCTCAAGAGACGTCGGCGATACGTGAGCAGCTGGGCGATGACTTTTTATTGGTGACACCAGGTATTCGTATGCCCGGTGATGATGCCGGCGATCAACGACGGGTGGTGACACCCCATGATGCACTTGCCAATGGTAGTAGCTATTTGGTGATGGGACGGTCGATTACTGGTGCGACTGACCCTGTGGCCGTCTTGCAAAAAATTTAAAATAGACTTGTCCAAGGTCGCTATAAGCGGCCTTTTTTATAGTCTATTTTCTTCTAAAAAAATGTCATTTCGTCTGCATTTTAAGTAAAGACATTCTCAGTGTAGCGTCTATATTAAGGATGTGTCTCGGTGGTGTGCTGCGACAGGAGGTTGTGGTTACCAGGGAAGGTGTGCCAATAAGGATGTTGGTAGTGAGTAGGAACTCGACATCACTGGGATGCATTTTTTCATCAAACAAGGAGTGTTTGTTATGTTACATGTTAAACAATGGATGTCTGCCCTGACGACGGGTATTTTGCTTGGGGCTTCGGTGATGGTGATGGCTCAGGAGCCGGTAGATATAAACACAGCAAGTGCTGAAGTGATTGCTGAGTCGCTCAATGGTGTTGGCTTAAAAAGAGCTCAGGCTATCGTGCAATATCGCGAAAAGCACGGCGCTTTTCAAAGTCTTGCCGATTTAGAGTCGGTAAAAGGTATTGGTTCTGCGACATTGAGTAGAAATCAAGAGCGCATCATGTTTGAGTAACCCCTGTGTTCGGCTCGGCTACGCCGAGCCATTTTCTAAGAGTTTTATTCTATTAGTGTCAGTGAGCCAAATACCGAAGCATCGATATAGCCAAGATTCTTGTCACCGTTACGGGCTTCAATTTCATGTGACCCTATAAAATGCTCCCTCTCTGGGCTGCCATCGTTGTCACAGTAAGCCAACATAAACCCCATTTTCTTGCCTGTCATCAGTCTCGTTGGTTTACTTGGTTTGTCCATCGAAAAACTGTCTGGATAAATGTTAATAGCAACTTCCCAGGTGATGTCATAGGGTGAATCAATATTTCTGGTCCAGCGACTTTCTACGTGATCATTTAATAGCACCACGCCTTGTTCTTGTGTATTTCCAAAATCGGCAGCATTCCCATCCAGAGCAATATGGTAGGCAAATGCATTAAAGCTATGAAGGTGATTACCTCCAGAGGCGTCTTCATCAATGAAAACTTCTAGAGTATCGTCGTCCCAGTATCGTTCATAGGGGTTGGGATGACTGTCTGTGAGTACATCATCAACAATATTGACCAGTAGGTATAATTTGTCGTGGTCCCAGCTGATTTTAAATTTGCCGCTGAAGTCATCGGCGGATGGCATGTTACCTAACATCAAATATTTAATAGGGTGCCATTCAGCGTTCTGCCAAATTTCTTCGTTGGCTAGGCCGTCAATCTTAATGGGCTGGGAAGTTTTGTGGGCCTGTAGCGCGAAACTTGGCGAGGAAAACAGTAGCGCATAAAGGATTGAGTAGCGGTAAATAATGTCCATAGGAACTCCAGGATTTTCGACTCATTG
>Ga0209962_1000175_pt1 | contig 20857 bp, 14 predicted proteins | sample SalPonA_C_H2O_MG_FD_185722 | JGI IMG/M metagenome (GOLD analysis project Ga0209962, IMG submission 185722) | Water microbial communities from South San Francisco under conditions of wetland restoration - Salt Pond MetaG R2A_C_H2O_MG (SPAdes)... | ecosystem: Environmental > Aquatic > Non-marine... | reverse complement strand
TCACCTAGGGTAACCGCTCGCTCTACTGCATCACATGCCTCTAGCCACGTTTTGCTGTCACCCGATGCTGAGATGATGTGTCCGAGGTTGTGATAGAGATAGTCCCAAAGGCTGTCTATCCGGTACAAACTCTCGAACGCAGTAGTGCCAAGGGACTGCCGCTTAACATAGTCTCTGAAGCCATAATTTTCGTGAGTAGCAATGAAGCTAAACAGACTACGTTCGTTTTGGGAAAAGCTTCGTTTCGAAATAGGACCAAGCAGCAAACCTACTACGGGGTCGAGAGGTAACACATTCTCAAGAACAGAGCGCTGCCCAACAGGAAAGTGTTGCGTGACCACCTCAAGTGTATTGTCCGCCCTGTCGCTAAGCGTCTTATGTAGCGAGGGTTCTACTTCGAAGGACTTAGAGACAAGATATAGCGACTCCTCAAGACTAGGGTTGAAACCAAAATCCTTATAGCGCCCCTGAACTTTTCCCCATTCATTTTGAGTGCGAGTGTCTCGCCCCTTCGCATAGGCGGCAAAAGACTGGTGTAAAAAGCCTAATACGACAACATTTTCAAACTCTTGAACCAAGTCAGCGAAAGATTGAAAGAAGTGAAGGTCACCGCCAACACTCGATAGATAATCGAGCGCCTTACCAAGCTCATCAACAATTATCAGTACGCCGTCGTACTGAGCGGTCGCTTGTTTTAATCCATTACTGATAGCTGCTAGACACTCTTCCTCAGAAAGCGCTTCAACACCGTCTGTTTCTAGCCCAATGGTTTTTAGAATCGAAGAAGTTAGTCCATGGACAGGTGAAGTGAGCGCGCACAAGTGCTTAACAACTGACCAACCGCTAGCGCACTTGAAGCTTTCCTCGAACTGACGATGAGAGCTAGAGCCAAGCCCCATCAACTCAAGCGCCCGGGAGCGAGTTTTTGAATCCGTCGATAGCAAGCAACTTAGATACAGCGCTAACGTAGACTTACCTGATCCATATGGCCCCGTCACTGTAAACGTGCGCTGCTGCGTCCCCGATAGTTCTGCACAGAGGTTGTCGATGGTCTGTAGCACGGTGCCATGGGCAATAAAGTTATCAAGGAATGTCCGGGGCTGAAAATTTGACTCTGTGACTCGCGCAGACGACTTGAACTGATTACTAATATCCACCAGTTGCTTCATGACTTAAGCACTCCGTAGTAGTCATCCAGCAAGTCTTTTGGATTATCTAGAAGCGTGCTGTCTATAGAGACCTGCTTTAGACCTAGAGAGTCCACCCAAACAATACTTCCATTCGATTCGGCGACAGCTTCATCTATAAAGCGGCCGAGCTCAGCCTCAGACAGCTTGAAGATACGACCGGGAGATAACGGCTTCGAGAGAACATCTTCAAAGCTAATCTGCCTCGCCTGCGATTCAGCATTAGCTAACTTGAAGAACTCAACCAACGCATAGGTAAAGATGTTTAGTGGCAGAGACGGCCTCTCGTCGAGATCACATTGAAAGAACCCTCGCCCCAGATCTTTGACTAGCCCAAGTTCGGTAAGAGGTGAAGCAAAATGATCTTCGTCTACTGCTTTCTTCTTCGCTCCAGCACGATACTTCTCTGCATAGGTGGCGAGGAAACAGTCAACATCCTTCTTAATCGTCGCTTTGTTCACAGAAGCGCTTCCCGTCAGGCGGACGAGGTCATCGAGAAGATCATCAACAAGCTTGCTCTTCTCGAAGTAGATGCTGTTTGAGTAATTGTAGAAATAGCGATAAGCAGTCAGCTGCTCGTCATCAAAACACAGAAGAAAATGAATTAACCACAGTGTGCCTACATCTTCTAAATATGGATCGCGTCCGGACTCGGGATCGAAAATATACCTACCAATCGAAGTTATCTCATGTACCGAAGTTCGTTTAGAAATACGCGTCTCGACTACCTTCGAAACTTCAGCCCAGTAGCGGATCGCGTTAACCATATTCTTACCCACACCCAGAACTTCGATTGTGCGAGCAGCCTGATCATTATCAGATACAGATATTAGTTCATGGTTGTTTACCAAGTTAACTGCTTTGAATAGCCATCCATAGCGCAAAGGGAATGTATCGTGACCGGTGAACCTCGGTTTCATTTAGATTCCAATATTATACAAAATATTTAAAGATGCCCATAAAGGCTGTTCATTTATACAGTCAATGCTAACTAATCTTAGGTAGCAAATCTATTCCCAAGAAGTTTTGGCAGCGCTTGCAAGATCAAATATCTCTTCTGTAGACGCGAAAGGGACTTGAACTACGAAGAAGTCTTGGCCCGGCGGCGGACTTTGATTTCCTAGCATACATGCCATATGTCCTTTCCCTAACATTCGCTCAGCCCCTGACACACCGAGTACCATCCTGGAACCAATTTGATTCTGAACCTTCAAACAGAGGCGATTGCCCATATTATCCCGCAGTCGCGGTGGCACAGCGTCAGCGTCTGCCCGCTGAGTAATTAGAATGAGATGAATACCTGCCGCACGTGCTTTCATACCCAAATTTGCAACCGACGAGAGAACCACCTCTTTGTACTCATCAAATTGTGCCATCCAGGCACCTAGTTCATCGTGAACTAAGTATATCCTTCCCAGTCTTTGCTCGGTCTCCCGGTTTTTGTTGTAGTGCGTAATGTTCGGAGAACCGCTTTGCTCCAGTAAGCGGTAACGCTCATCCATGATATTCTCTAGCTCAGTAAAAACTTCGGCGGCTGCCTCAACATCGGTTATGAGCGGACGCCTCAGGTGTGGTGTCCCCTTTATCCAACCGAAATCCACTCCTTGTTTCGGGTCAACCAAGATAAGTTCTGCATTCTTGGGCGAGTTGAAGGTGATTAGTTGAAGAAGTAGGCTCTGTGTCAGCACTCCTTTACCGCTGTTGGTTTCCCCCGCAATGAGGGTGTGTGGTGAATGTTCTTCGTAGCCAGCATACTCACCGGTAAGGTTTAGATACAATAATTCGTCAACATCTTCTCGGGCGCCTAGTATGAAGTGTCCAAAATCTCCTTGAGACTCATGACTAGGCCAAATCGCCTGTCGCCAAGTAGAAGCCAGAGGCACCATTGCTCGCTTTTCTCTCGTCACAAAGAGGGAAATTGAACCTCGACCCGGCCGAACGTCCGCTACTTCAACACCATATGTTGTTAGCATTTCTTGAACCCTACGCTCAATCGAGTTAACCGTCAGTGATGCATGCCCTTTGAAAGAGATCAAAACGCCATTCGGGGTCAAGCGATATGGTGTACTCGTAAGCTCACAATGCATACCAAAATGGCTCAGTGCCCGTTGAGTTTCTATTACCATTTGCTTAGCCCATTCGACTGAAGCGGTATCGTTTATACTCGACGCCTCATTATCCAACATTGTTCCCAAAATTCGCCTGGTGTTGAGAGGTATAAAGTTCGAAAACTCCGTTTCAGATTCAGATTCTTCATGCGCTCCCTGTTCAGCATGGGTATCCGTGGATTCTGCATTCTCGGTGACATCCGTGGTATCCGTGGTTGCTGTGGTATCCTCACTACACGGAGTTTCAGTCGTACCCGCTGCACCCGAAGTATCCGAAGTATCCGAAGTATCTGAAGTATCTGAAGTATCTGAAGTATCTGAAGTATCTGAAGTATCTGAAGTATCTGAAGTATCAAAAGGTATAGGCGTTACTGGAACATCGTTGGATGATTGATCTTTTAGATACCAAGACAAATTACCGCAATTCTCCTCCCGCGCAGTGCCTACCAAATACGCCTTAACTTGTGGAGTTGTAAGAAGAAGAGGGCGAACGTATTCATTTTCAGAATTGACTTTCTGATCAGAAACGGTCTCATGATCATCAGAGACAACGGTAACTACGAAGCCGGTTAGCTTTACAGTTACCTGATCATCAATTAGAAGTTGCAGAAATTCTGCCCTTCGCTTTGAACTTGGAATCTGCTCAGACAGGCTCTCTCTTTTTGTAAGAAACTCAGCCAGTCGTTTAAGCCAAGCCTTTCTTGAGGTTTCATCGGTTTTCTCGATAAATTTCTCTTTGAGCTTTTCACTGGTTTCTTCAACCTGGCAAATTCCGTCTTGGGTCTCAGCCACAGCATTTACTCTCTTCACACACTTTGCTTCACAAACAGCAATTAAAAGTTCGTAAACACCGTCTTTCTCTGCGGCAGTTATAGCAACAGCATCAGCAACCTTACCTTTTCCAAAGTTGAACCATGCCCTATCGTCATCAAGCGATATCCAGGTCGGATTTATGTTTGCTTGAAGCTCGCAAGCTAGAATCGTTTGCACCTTAAGCTGCATCAATGCAAGTCCAAACATTTCTAACGAAGCGTTAGCATACTGCGCCGCCGACAAAAGCTTTTTCCCAGAAATATTGGCAACACCTTGAAGCATCTCTTTGGCTATTTCTGCTAATCGAGGCTGATCGAAGTTGCAGATAGCCACTAGATCTTTTTCAAGGTTTTGCTTCAATCTGCCGTCAATTTTTGAGGCAGATACAATTACACGAGACGATGATCCCGCAAGTGATACATCTCGGATTACTTGAACACCACACCTCTCGAGTAAAGAGCGCGTAATAACCTGATCATAACTGACCACCCATTCCGCTAGTTCGTGAGCTCGCGCAATAGCCTCCTTCACTCGATAATCATCATATGAAACTTGCTTTACTAGCGCCGCATGTGCATCTCGGGGCAGTAGTGCGTTTTTCTGTAGTTCATAGATGCAGTTATAGTACTCCGATAGCCAGAAGTTAGGAGACGGTAAAGTCAGGTAAACCCCTACGGAACCGTCACTCGCTTCTGGTAACCTTTGCCGCGGTTTTAATTGCCACTCTGGGTCAATTGTTCCCTGGTAATTTAGATCATCCCGATACTCAGCTATCCAAGATACCTCAGAATACTGTGAAATTGATTCATGGAGAAAGGCTAAGTCCATGTCATTTACCGCAACTTGATCTACAGTTGTTTGACGACTAGGTTGAACATCGACCCGCAGTCGTGACAAGAACCCTCTGGTTGCTTCTGTTAGGTTTTCGGCTGATAACCTAAGGTTCTGATTCTGATAGATTTCACGTAATCGCGACTGTCTATTGTGAGTGATAACTAGATCAGCACGTAACTCGGGCGAATTATTGACTCGTTGACCTAGCAGACGGGCTATATTGTGGGGAAGATTGTCGCTGTTAGAATCGAAAATCGCTGCAGACAAGTTTGCCGCTTCATGAGGGTGTACCTCCAAGTATTGATCAGCAGCAGACATAAAACTCTCAGCGGCATGTCGAGCGGAGTTTTCTAGAGCCTCTTGAACTCTAGATTCTGGATCTACCAACAGGCTATAAGCACTTAAATGTTGCACCGCTTCCAGTGATTTACCTTTCAGGTACACTACTTCGGGATATATCCATTCGTCATAGAGCTTCGCTCGTTCCTGAAAGACCACCTCTAGATCCGTTGAGAGAGCATCTTTCTCAAAAAGCATTCTCGCAAAGAAATTTCGCGTATTTGCGACTTTTGCCTTGAATTCAGCCATCCGTAGAGGGTGCCATGGCGGAACTATTGCCATAGTTCCAAGATCCCTTTCACCAATTACCGCAACTTCACATAGCAACTGACGAAGCGCATTTCGGCAGCGCTCTTCCTTAGCATGCTCTCTGACTAGTCGACAGAGCAGGCCAAATGAGCTCGCTTGCTCTTCAATCAAAGAGGACTCTAACAATTTACTTGGTTGTTCGGCCCACAACAGCAAAGTTGAAGAGAACTTTCGCTCAAAATCTGAGTACGCAGATTCGATTATTGCGGCAGCTTCGGCCAATATCGCCCCTGAATCAGCAAACCTTTTGAGTAACTCACGAAGTTCAGCTCCCAGTTCTTCATGCTCTACAGATGATGCATCAAAGGTCCGCCCGTCCTGCATGCCGGAAGTATCAGTGAATGTCGCGATATCATACAGTGAAGCAGATTCGGTCTTCGCACCAGCAGTTTGCTGGCGGTCAGCAAAGCGACCACGAGTTACTACCGATTGGCCCGCCTTGATTGCAATCCCAAATGCATCTAAATCAGCCCTCAATGCAAAGTTTATGGGTGTCATTCTTGAAGAATGCAAAGGAGTCCAAATACTTCTGACTCGCGGTACTGTGGTTGGAATTGCTAAGGAACTCAGCTCTGTGACGGTTTCTTCATCGATCAAATAAAACTCAAGTTCTACTCTCAAGCTATCGGCTGATCGAGAGTTGTTCGTTGACTCCGTCCTCAAGCAACTTTCTAGATCTAACAGTACATGCTCACCGAACGCATTTTTGAGTATCTGATACTCAAATTTGAATCGCTCAAGTACCTCGTGGTTTATGTCTTTCCAGTACAGTGCTTGGTTATGTTTGGGTATTCGGATCAATACAGTGGGGGTAGTGTAATTCTCCAAACTGTCGATTGACGCGTACATCAGCGCCTCAAAGCCTGCTGCTACCGTAGACAGCAAATCGACGCCTGTTACCTCTCTTGCGAAAAGCCGCTTCTGCCACCCCTTGTAAACCTTCATTATTTCGGGATGGCTCAATCGCTCTTTCCACTTTTCAAAAAATTCTACCTCCTCTTCGCTCGGTTCCTTGGGGATTGTTCTCGGCAGCCCCTCGAGGACAGCCCGGTCAGAGTCAGAAAGATCTGATAAATAATTTTCCTCGATGAACTCAAGAGTTTGCACCCCTAAACTTGGGGTCGATGCTCTACGGCCTCCGGTAAAGACTGCTGCGCCTAACCTATCCCAAGGAACGTTTTTGCAGAAAAGATGTTGAGCATTCGTCCAGCTTCCTGGCCTTATGTTTTTTTCATCGTCCAGAAGTTTTGTAATTGCATCCAGCCCCTTAACAATGTCAGCATCAACCTCCCCTGCCTTGTATTCATCAAGAGCCCGGCGTAATTGTTTAGTGTCTACCGGTTCTTGTTTCGGGGTCATCAAGGTAGCATATACCCCGACGTCGTTGCGCCCTGCAAGGAATGACTTCCTGAAGTCTTTGGCTCGGTACTGTCCCTCGAGGTCATGTCGAAACCGAGGTAGTTTTGGGCAACCACCAACAGGGATTCGAAGAGCATACACAGCACGAGAAACACGTTCATCAACAGGAACCGAAAATTCCTGAACTCGTAAAGCGACAATAAAATCTACCCACATCTCTAGGTCAACATAGATCTGAGAACTATTGAGCCCCTGAAGCATTGCCTTTAGATACTTCTTCGCTTCACCAGTTTCGTTAAGCAGTTCTAACCATGAGTCGAGCCTGTCAATAATTGTTAGGTCTTCTATTCGTTCTAAGGGCCCTAGACCTGCTCCAATTCCTTCTCGTTCCGCATCAGATGGAGCAAATAAGATCACGTCAGCATCCGTGCTATGTCGCCAATGAACGGCAGATTCATCAGACTCCACTGCAGGAGGTGCTATCTCTAAACCTGGAGCAGCCGACGAGTTGTAAACGAGAAGAATAGAACGGGAGTCTAGTAACCCGTCTTCGGGAGCTTTCCTCGATATTCCCTCCAAAAATATCCTATTTAGCCCGGTGAGCATAAAAGTCGCTCGTTCACCTTCAACACTAGCCTCAACAGACTCCTTTACTAGATCCCAGACCACACGACCGACTAGATCAGCTTTACTGATACATTGACAACAAATTGACAGTGAATCCGATCTTTCTATAGCTCCACAATTTGTGCATCTTGACATCACGGGTTGACTCCTGGGGCAGTGGTCGGATAGTGAGGGTTCACAACAAACGCGCAATCGTCGGACAAACGCTGTGTTAAAGCCAAACGAGTGAGTCTTCTCTCGAAGGCTTGAAGATTAGCCTCAAAACTCTGAACGCCTACTGGCAACCGCTCATAGGCCTTCCTGGCTTCTTCTGGCCCTATTACCAATGAGTACTTTTGAAATAGAGTCGCCAGAAACTCTCTCAACTCCATCGTTTCCTTAACGTTGGCCATAACAAGTGCGTATAACAACCTATCATCCAGTCCAAACCAAGTACCTACCCCCTTACGAGCATGCGCAAGCCCTATTGATTTGATCATTGGAAGGAGATACCGATGAGGATGGTTCGAAGTTCTAGAAATCGCGCGATCAATAATTTCGTCGAGCGCTCCCTGAGGAGTTCGGGCTCTATCTGATGCCTCGTACTTAAACAAATTCTTGAGCACAGCTTTGGCACCGTTGACGTCACGCATTTCCTTAGCCCTAGCCCAAGAAGAATCTTTATCTACACTTTCGTTGATAAAGGTTCTAATCGCGCGATTAGTATTTTCTCGCATTCGATTCAAATGCTGTTTTGCAGATTCACGTAGCTGTTTATCCGCACCACTCATCGCGTCTACTATTATTGGGTCGACTTTGACATCGCCGAGCGTAAGGTGTGTTCTCTCTGCTACATAATTAATAACGTTTAGGGCAGTAACGCGGAACAATGGCTCGAACAAATGAGACTCTGGAAGCTCCAGACTTAAAACCGATTTCCAGTCCTCTGCTAAAAAGTCAAAGCGAGGCATAGATTTGACAGGCAAGTACCCTATATCTGTCCTAGAACTCTTGTCCTGCGCGCTATCACCTAGTTTTTCTGCAATCCGGTTAATTGGTGAGTAGGTGTTGAAAAACTTGCTTTGAACAAGTGACTGAACGTCTTTAGCAAGACTGCTTCGATTGAGCATAAGATACACAAGTTCACCACCTCGTCCGAAGAACCTGCGATCAATTGACCACTCACCTCGCATGTCCTCACGCATGTCAGGACAAACAGTTGCAGGGCCAGACGGTGCAATGAACCTAGAAGTCCATCGGCGGTTATTAATAACATCCATCTCTTGTGACCTGAGCAACCGAACTGCCTGATGCAAGGCATCGAGGTCCTCGCTAAAATTCTTGTCGAGATAGTGAAACTCGTCTTGTTCCGGATCGGCAATCTGCTGATATTGGCGGTTTACTAGATCTTTCCAATATTTCCATTTTCTATCAGCCGCAATCTCCTGGTTACAGATAATATCTTCGAGCGAACGATCGGCGAATAGAAGAAATCTCAACTTTCGATTGTGTCTCAATCTGTAGTCAAAGGACTCGTGAGAGTTCAGTTCTGGCAGTAACGAGCCTAGAGGTTTTGACTCGCACACCGCGAGAGTTTCGAGAACTATCATGAAGGGGTCTTGGTCCGCATAAAATCGATGCCCAAAAATCACTTCTTGGACTTGCATCTCAGTATTATCGAGAAGGCCGACCGGTGGAGGCAGATTCTGTGACATTACCAAACATCCTCATCATGCAAAATTGAAATGGGACGGCTCGTAAGTTGGCCATCATCGTTTTTTACCTCCTCGGGCAGGATAAAAGCTCCCGTGTCACGATTGACTTCAGCAAGCAACCTCAGCTGAAATCTCCTGATTTCTAAGTGACTTTCATCTGAAAAGCTGGCGGGGAGCGCTCCATTAGCTATGCGCATAATGTATTCAAACAACGATGGGCGTATAGCAAGGTCTGCGTGCCTAGTTTCGGAAAAAGTAACCCTTAACAATGGAGGGCCACCATCTTCATCAACATCAGGGAACTCAATATACCCGGATGAAGCCATTTGCTGTCTGCCGCCTATTCGAGCTACCACTAGCGGAGTTGCATGACCATTGAAAACACCTGATGGTTCAATCAGCCAAAGTTCCCGATTTGAATCAGTTAATCGTCCCGACATTATACGATTGAGTCCCAGCAGTAATTTACGGGCAATCTCAGGAGGTATCCGACTACCAGGGACTGAATGATCTGCAAGCTTTAAGTAGGAATCCCCGTATTTAAAGACAGACAAATTCCACGGGGATTTCGAGTTCGCCACTGTTTCTGGGGAAGACGGCATTGAGAAAAACAATCGTTGCCTTTGCGTCAACAACGCACTGATGAACCCCGGCGCAGAAATTGCGGGCGTAGAAAGGTATACGGCTCGGACCCCAGAAAAAAGATACTCTCCGTAATATTTGTCTTCGATGAAACTATGGCCACCTGAGAGCAACGCATGATCAAAATAATTATTTGTCTCTTGCCCTATTGAAAACTGCTCAAGAACAGCAAACGCGGCATATCTTCGCCTTTTACGCTCGCTAAGATTTCCACCCAAAGCATTTACATAGGGGTTAGTCTTATCGTAGGAACCTTCTCTAGCTCTTTTCAGTGCACTTGCACAGGTCATCAAAACTCTCTCTGTGTTCGTGCGTTCCCCTAAAATGATGTTTACGACAAGAAGGATTAACTGCCTCACCGAAAGGTGTAACCCATCCGATGCTGCGATTCGAACAACATCATTTACACGTTCCCTGAAGTGAGGGTTTGTAGTCCCCCGCAGAAGGTCTCGATTGATGCGAATTGGGCAAAGCTGTTCATTATTCGTAAGTCCTTTGCAGCCTCCGCAAGCCTCCCAACCATCGTGAGTGGTTATCTCGTCGATTATTTCATTGACAAGTTGTTTATGGGAGCGCCGTGACATGTTGTAGAGACGGAAATCTCCACCATCGACTTCATCAGTTCGAAGCATCTCGGATATCATTCCGTGAAACTTACCAGGCCCCTCTTCTCGATCTCTGAAAAATTTCAATAAGTGACCGTCGTTAACACAAATAATGAACAACGGCTGAGCAGAATCTGATGCTTCTGTAAACGATGCTATTACGTCAGGAAACTGTTGGTCCTTCTCCGTCTCTTTTAATTCACTGAGATCTTTGATGAACCGTAGCTCCCTTCCATTCAAAGTCATCTTGAAGACTTTTTGGGTGTTCGTCCATGAAACGGGGCTATCCGAAATTTTCTCTAAAATTTTTCGTGCGGTGTAAGTTTTCCCATCGCCCGCTGTACCGGTAAGTACTACCGATACGGGGTTGCTTGAGAGAAGTTGCGAGCTGAGTTCGTCTATCAGCGGCTGAGTTATGTCTAGCGGTGTACACCCTGTCTGTTTGGCAGCAGTCGCGACGAACTCGTCATACATGTTATTTGAGGATGCTTGTGGCCCGTAGGAAGCCAAAAATGGTATCAATACATTCGAGTTCGTCATGCCGATCCTTAGTTACGCTTTTATCAACTGCGATTCAACTGAACTACAGCAACGAGAAGCTCCTCTGATGTTTAACCTGTCTTTTTTACACGTATCCCTGTACGAAATATTCCTCCTTGGTCCAACAACATACTCCAATTCAATGACAAGAAACGTCCCCACTGCAGAGGGATGAGAAGCGATATTATCAGTGAGCTGTGAGAGGCATTGTATTCTTTGACGGAATTGTTCTTGTCTTTCACAGTGGTCTCCAAAACAACACTTTTATCAATCTAGAGAAAATTGGTAAAAATTCAAGAAGATATCCGATTTTTAGACTGAATCCTTACCAACGAAACGAGAGTCGAAGCTCGGGGGCTTTTCCCGACCCGCAAACGCAGGGATATCGTTAGCCAATGTTAATTTTGGGTATAAGTCGAATGAGAAACTCAGCCCATACGCTACTGATACTCTCTCATATGCGGATTGACTAATCCCTGCAGATTCCACCTCCCTTGATCTGCTTGGGATACGCACGTCGAAACCGATGTTGGAACTCGAATTTTTGGTCATCTTGTCTAAAGATTTTGAGTACAGCGGCTCATTTCGGCCTCCACCACATAGAATTACTCGATGGTTTTTCCAATAAGAGGGTCCGAAATTCCCATCTTTAATGACGGTTGATCGGCTAAGTTCTACGTCTTCTAGAAATGTCATCGCAAAATCGTAATCCGGATCGAAGCTCCCTGATACCCTTTCAGAGCCAGCAAGATAATCTCGCCAAGTGTCAGGAAGGCGCTTATCAATCGCCGTATTGCGCTTTATCGAATCGAAATAGATTAATTGCTCTTCAGAGAGGCCGGTAGCATTAGCTAGGATAGCGTCGACGCGATGGCGGTTGAGCATCGCCGCTCCGTGATTGATCACGGCCGTGTAGAAGAAGCTCAAGCTAATATCATTTACTTTACCAGTGACACTGACCACACCGATATCAACCGTACCGGCACCGACGTCGATCACGGTAAATAAACGAACACTGCTGTCCCATTGTTCTGATCGCATAATGGCATAAATCTGAGCGGCGATTTCGGGCACCAATTGCACTAGAGTCATATTCAAATCTTGATAGATCGGCTGTTCCCACGCTCGCTCTTTCCATGCCTTCCGAGCCGCCTGCACACTCAACAGCTTCGCGGGTTGGACCGCTAGATATGCAGCACTATCGAAAACATCTCGGAATCTGTTCTGCAGGTGTTTTTCATCTTGGAACGAGGCAGGAACACCGAAATTTATTAGCCAGAAGATCTGCTTGTTAGAAAGCAGACGTTTATGAGTCTCATAGATGTATGCCCGCACACGTCTGACAACCAGAGCAATAAAAAGGCTCGCCCTAACCAGCGATTCTGGATCAGGAGACGCCTCTAACAGTGGTAGCTTTAAATCTAGAAACTCGAGGTGATTTGAGTTATCGGATGGCGCTTCTAGACTTGCATACCCGTTAACAATAAACAATCTGCTGGGAAGTACGAGTCCACCTGGGCCCTTACGAAAATAAATTGGAATCAGGCTATTGTCACTGTCCAGTCTCGCTACAACTTTTACTGAAGACGTTCCAAAGTCAAAGCCAAGTTGTATCTGCTCAAAATCCGCACTATTCGGACTAAGCGAGGTCACATTTCCACGCTGGGTTTGCTCGAGTAGGGGAGTTTCAATCAGAGCATTGGGTGACCATGCTTTTTGAATATCCGAGCCAACCCGAATAACTGTAGGGATAGGCTTTTGGTTTTCTAAAGCGGGTTTGTTCTGCTGTTTGGATGGATCGGGCCCACCAAACGCCGATCGAATTGTCTCTTGAGAGAAATTCGGTGCTGAGCTTGCAGGTTTTTCTGCTTTTCTCTTTTTAGGTCTATTTCGCCGACGCTGTTTGATAAGTTTGTGGTGTCGAGCTTCCCCCACCTCCTCTTGCCCATTTTGGGGACATTTCTGCATCTGGCCGATCTCCATTTTTTGATCAGGCTTTTTGAGCTCCCCAGACTTAACAAGTGCCTTGATTTGGCTTTTTAGTGAATTACTCACAGGTATACCTATGACACCCTGATAACGCCCATACACACGTCGCGTGGATCAAAACTGAAACGACGTTGGGCAGTCAGTTGATCTTTCTTAATTTGAAGCAGTTCTCTGTTCTTTCTGATGCGTCCCTCATTTGCAGGTATAACCCTCAACTTTTTCTCTTCTCGCAGCTTTTTAATAACCGATTCGATCTCTTTGATTTTAGAGTTGATGAACTCCTCAAAGCTCACAATCTGCTGATTAATGAAATCATTGTTCTGGATTTCGGCTAGTTCGTGATACTCGTACCCTTCTGTGTCTAATTCGTTTCTTAAATGCTCGAGCCGGTCGACCGTTTGAGGTAGGTCGAGTTGCCCCGCACCACCCACCATATTGCGTCCCGAAACTGATGTGATATTGATCAGTTTTTCGGCCTCCTCCTCAGTTAGAGCCCTACCAGTCTCTATATCCACTGCTCGCATCACTAAAACTTCTTGAGTTTTTGCCCCGGCAAACGTCCACCGTCTAATCATGAATGCATAGTCTGAGGTGGGTAAATCCGTTTGATTCTGACTTACATCTACAGTGATTACCGGGAATCGCGGCGCTTTCCCTTGCTGAATTTCATTGGCAACAAATCTGACTAGGGAGTGGTTTTGGTCGATGACTTCAGTGTCGGGAATTTCAATCGCTTTGTTATGGAATCGACATTTGATGGGACCTTGATTTGCTACAGTAACTCGACTCCTGCGTTGCCGTGGATTATTTTTTAAATAACTAGCATAAGCATCTACCGCCGCAGTAGTCAGGCGAATTGTCCCCGACAGTGTTTCACCGTCGACAATTTGGATCTCACATCCAGGATATTCAACCTGAAAGAAATCTCTCACGTAGTAGAGAAGATCCTCTCCCTTGATAAAGCGTCCCAACTCTTTTGCGGCCTTTACCTTCTGAAGGATTGTGTCACCGTGGGCAACTAAAAATGTTGCGTTGTCTTCAAGTTCCCTATTTTGACGCTCCAAGTTAGCGATGGCTTGTTGCGTTTGGATGATTCTTTGTTCCTCCTGCTCAGGGGTAAGTTCATGGAGCAGAAGGTCGCGAGTCAGATCCTGAATTCTTTCACCCAGGACAGCCTCCATGTCCCCAATGGCGGACGCCGAGGCTTGAAGCCGCGAGGCCAAACGATTGTAAATTCGCTCGTCGATCGTATCCTCATAAAGCAGGTTCCAGATAAGAATACGTTCTGCACTCTGGCCAATACGGTCGATTCGACCTATGCGTTGCTCGACCCTCATAGGGTTCCAAGGAAGATCATAGTTGATCAAAAGGCTAGAAAATTGAAGATCCACCCCCTCGCTGGCCACTTCAGATGAAAGCATAAGTTGAGGGCCATCCGGTGTTTTAAACCAATCGATAGCACTCTGTTTTTCATCAGGACTTACCCCGCCCACAAGTTTTACCGTTTTGACACCGAGTTTTTGGAATCGTTCCTCTAGATAGCTCAAAGTCTCTCGGTAGTACGAGAACAGCACAATTTTAGCGCTGGGATAGGTCGCCCAATACTCCAAGATTTGGCGTGATACAGTGTTGAACTTTGAATCTTGCTCGTACAACTCAGACAGCGATAGATGGAGTTCTTCAGCAGCTGCAATCAATTGAGCTAGCAGCGGTCCAACGCTTTTTTTATCCGGTGCAGCAGCGCTTTCAGAACGAACTCCAGATTCGTACAACTCCTCATCGAAGGCATCTGAATCCTGCCAAAGGTCGCCCTTTTTGAGCCAAGACCTCAGCGCTGCAGGTATCGAACTGGATATTTGGCGTTGCGGGATCGTCTGAAGTAACCCCTCGCTGACATCGTTATCAAGGGCGTATCGCCTGACTCTTGCAGTTACTAAATCATAAACATGTCGTTCCATCGGCGTCATAACCGCGGTAAGGGCGTGTGGCTCACGAACCACTCGCCATTCTGTTACCTCTCGTTTACGCGTCCGAGTGAAACTACGACTAAGAAGGTTGATTCCGTCTAGTTGGAAAGCTAAACGTGCTCGCACTTCAGATCGACCTAGCTCATCCTCTGAAGGTGGATTTTGGATTAACCCTGCTATTTGTTGGTTCTGTCTCAAAATATAGTGTTGTTGTGCCATCTCCAAATACTCAAGAAACTCAGCCTGTGTGAGTGAGTTAGAGAGTATTCGTTGGCGTAGCTCTACTATTGGCTGGTTGGCGTTGAGAATCGCCTTAAAGCTATCCACATTATCAAAACTGCTCTCGTCAACAAGGCTCATAAGTTCAAACAAGTCGTCGGTCTTTGTTTGAATTGGTGTAGCTGAGAGTAATACCAGGCCATCGGTCACGGGCCGAATAAGACGACCCAGTTTAGAGGTCTGACTTGTAGAGTTTCTGAGGTAATGTGCTTCATCTATAACAACGAGATCAAAGAGATTTCGTTCGTACGCATTTTTATCTAACAGACGGGCCAGTTGCGACGCGCCTGTATTACTTTCACTATCTTCTTCGTCCCAGCCACGCGGCGGCCTCAGCCCCTGCATGCTTACAACGGCTGTGAAGTTCTGAATTAGCCCAGCGTCATAATCGTTTATTAATGTGACTAGTTCCTTTGCTGAACAATCCCGAGCAGTCTCTCCGAATCTATCCTTTAGCTCTTTGATCCACTTCGGTTTCAACATCGCGGGACACACGATCACCAATCTGCGAGCCTCCTCACGGGCTTTCAGCTCAGTCCAAACTAACCCGGCCTCTATTGTTTTACCCAGACCTACCTCATCGGCTATCAGCAATCCCTTCGAGGGCGAGTCGAGAAAATTAAGCACTGGCTTGAATTGGTATGGATAAAACTCCGTATTGGTCGTATCCATCGAGTAAACAAGATTCGCAAGCTTGCCCGAAAGGCGGCTATGGGTGAGAGCCCCACGAAGATGCTCGACTCCCTTGGATATGCCGCGGCTCAAAATATCTATTGGGTCATCACTGAGCCCCTCATTGTCGAGCGCGACCAACATTTGACCTGGGTAAGACTGAGTACCATCGTTAAATCTCACCTGAAATCGGACTATTGATCCGGTTTTACGCGGCTGCCCAACAATGACTCCAACGCGAGTTGGATCGGTCTTGAGGTGCACTTCTTGGCCAACAACGAACAAGAGCAGTCTCCATAAAGAATAGACAGAGCAGTTAGGTATTGTTTTTGAAACTAGCTGACTTTGTTATCAAAATCAAAGATTCAATGCGGTCTCCGATTTAACATTGCCACGCGACCGGTCGATGAACCTTACCGTTTAGATCCGCCCATGGTAAAAAGGTATCTCTCCATCAACCCAGGAAGCTCCTCGATAGCTGTCTCCACAAGGAGCTGCATTGCTTCAATATCGAATCGGTTGTGGTTAATCACTTTAGTTGCCTGCCTTTTTTGATGAGAGGTCAATTTGTTGAAGTCACCACGATTTGCAAGTAAACCAGCCCTAACCTGTTTTATTCTTTTCATAACAAGCCCGAAACCATATGAGCTCCACCCGTCTATCCCAACTAACCTAGCCATCGATATTAGCGATTTTTTTTTAGGTCTGTTTTTTCTGCCAATGTTTTACCCAGAGTAGGTAGTAGGTCAAAGATGGCTTTCCGGCAACGCCCAGCCCATATAACTGAAACTTTTCGAGCATCAAGGTAACAGACTGAACTACTGAAGTGATGACCGTTATTTTCAGCCATATGTTCTAGAATAAAGCGCTCAGCCTGAAAATAAGCAACAACGACGGAGTGTTCATTGATTAAATCCAAGACCTCCGTCTCTTCAGCAAAATGATATCCCTTGGCTTGAGCCCAACCCCGCAACTCCTCGTTTAAGACCCAAACCTCGTATCCCTCGCCGCGATCAAATCCAAACAGGAACAATTCACCGGCTTTATTCGCTTCGAAATCGATATATAGCAGGGGTTTTTGAAGTGAATCGCGATTAGTCATGACTCGAACCTCCGCGTTTCGCGATGGGGTTACCGTACCGTTGATCCAACCACTCAAAATATTCTGCCAAATCCGCAAAGCCAATTCGCAGAAGGCGATACATGTAGACCGTCTCCTTATCTGACACCTCGCCTTTCTGAACAGCAGAGGCCAACGAGTAAATTGCTGAAATTACCTCGAGCCCGCCGGCTTCACTCGGGCGTTTCTTCGCATTCACTGTTACCCAACGAACCAGAAATTTCATCAGCATCGCTTCTCGAGCTGCTCCTAAACCTGAACCTGCCATTTCTCACCTCATCTTGTTTTGAGCAGCTCCGCTCGCTGCCCCTTTTTCAGAATTCTCAGAAGAAAACAGATGAGTCAACAGGCCTTTTGGTGCGGATTTTCGTATAGCTTTAGCTATAAAAAATTTCTATCGGATAATTTCATTGATTACATACCGGATGGTTTGCTTGTCCAGGCTATGCCCCTCGCCGGGAATGACACCTAATACCCTTTTGCCAAAATAATTACTGACTTCACTAAATTGCTCAGCGTCATATAGAGGGTCCTGGTCACCGACTAAGATTCGCATCCAATCTGGCTTCGCCACGAGTTCTTCTGAAAACGCGGACTTGAGGCGCTTTGTGAACGGTGGGCGACTCATATACATCCGGTCTTTCGCCGCAGCCATTCCAAGCACCGGTGCCAGAAGCAGTAGCTTCTTGGGGGGTGCCTTAAGATCCGCCAAAGCCTGCAACGTCAGATATGCACCGTATGAGTTCGCGATCACAATCCGATCAGGATCGCTGGCCAGCCGTGTATAAATGGCTTCAACTTGCTTTAACGGATCTTGCCTAAGAAACGGCACGTCGACGGCAATCCCCTCGAAATTTTCTGTGATGGACGCAAGATAGACTGCCAGTCCCTTGTCCAAGCTACCGCCCCGGCCGGTTATGTAGAGAATTTTGGCTTGAGTGCTCATCCATCAATCTCCGACGTTAACTTCAGCAGTGTCTCAGAGTCTGTCGCACAGCCAAAGAACGCATCCAATACTTCCTGAAAAATGGGATCGTCCGGTGAAGCCGCATCAAACAAGGTCATACTCGACTTTAATTTGAGATTGTCTGGATACCCCAAGACTCGATCAATCGGTTGACCAGCGTGTATGAGGAGCAAATCACAGCACTCGACAAGGCGGTCATACAGTACTGGGTCATCTAGGTAAGCTTTGGCCTCACTGAGCGATCGAATGGCATAGCGCTCATTCATCAAACTGGAGCCGAGCCCTTGAATCTGCGGAAAGATAAACCAGATCCAGTGGCTGCGTTTGCGCCCAGCTTTGAGCTCAGCTACTACTTGCTCATATATATTCGCCTGCGCACGTTTGAAGCGTTCCAAATCGATAGCTTCACTCATAGATATCCCGGCATTTCATCAGCGGATAGATACGCACGATTGAACGTGTTCGCAATACCGTTTTTCACAATCTCGGCGTACGTAGGAAAGTAACCACCACTGGCATCTTGTACACCCGCTTGCTCAATAAACTCTGGAGTCGCGCCCAACCGCATCAGCCCTTTATCCCGCCAGCTGTCATAAAACTTAAGGTCCGCATCGGTATAACGCTCGCCCTCCTCTAACTCAACGTAGGCTGCGTGAAAACCAACCCAAGCGCGAGGGTGAACGTAACGTGAGTCGCTGGACATAAGCGCAAACGTGCAAGCGCTGATACATTGACCAACCACCTCAATATGGATGTCGTATAACTTGATGAATTCGCCGATCAGTATGCCGACCTGAGGACTGCCGCCCTCTGAGTTAATTTCCAGAACAACAGGCTCATTCCAGTCTACGCCCTCAGCACCAAGGACATACTCAGTCAGATCAGTGGCTGCGCCGATCTCCATTGGACCGGTGAAGAGAAAGTGATTTGGATAGATTTTACTCTGCGTAATGAGATAGTCAGGCTCGACATAACCCGAGAAGCTGTCGTAGTTGTACCACGCATTATTGGCGACCCAGCCGACCGATACGGCGCTTGCGATCCACGCAACAAATGCGAAGGGCGCGAGGGCTCTGAATTCGAATGTTTTCGCGGCGATACGGTTCGCATACGTGAGGTACAGCGCACTGCTGAATACGGTAATTGCCCACACAGCGGCTGCCCAATCATCCGCCCAATACTCAATCTCTAGATAAGCACCGAGCATGAATCCGATGCCAGGCATTAGGATCGCTAGAATCAGCAGGATGACGATGTTTCGGTTCGCAGTGGTTTTTGATCGCATGACTTGAGTCTAGAAGAGTAGACCCCTAAAGTGAACAGAGCATGCGGCTGGGAGTTTATTGGGAATGACGGAAGATCAAGCACTTGGGGCCATCGTCGGTCTCGCGGTTGGAGACGCGCTTGGCACAACCTTAGAGTTCTCACGCAACCCCTCCCCTGACCGCTCAACCTGGCACACCGAAATGCTGGGTGGCGGCCCCTTCGGTTTACCCCCTGGCGGTTGGACCGATGATACCTCGATGGCGCTAGCGCTTATGCAGGCTTACCTTGATGCTGGAGATTTTGAACCCGAGCTGATTGGACGGTATTTCGTGAACTGGTATCGCAACGGTGCCTTCTCGCATACGGGTGAATGTTTCGACATCGGAAATGCCTCACGTGAGGCGCTAGACAGAATAGATTTAGGGCACAGAGGTCCCTCACCCTTTCAGGGATCGACAGACCCCTTTTCGTCTGGAAACGGCGGCATCATGCGACTCGCGCCAGCAGTTGTAGCAAACAGCACCGATCGTCAGTCAGCAATTTTGGAATCCGTTGATCAGTCTCGCATCACACACGCAAGTGATGAGTGCCTCCTGTATGCCGAGTTGATGGCACACGTGCTCTGGGACTGTGACCCGTATATCGATGAAGTCACGGACTTCGTACTGCCGGATGATACATCCTGGGACGAACTGCTCTCAGGCGGCTATGTCAAAGAGACCTTTACGTGTGCAATGTGGGCTGCACGCAATACCAATACGTTTGAAGAGTGTCTGATTCATACCGTCAACCGGCGTTACGACGCGGATACCACTGGCGCGGTTGCAGGGCAAATTGCCGGCGCGATGTACGGACTTTCTAGGATACCTCAGCGCTGGTTGGATACCTTGATCGGATTTGACGCCATCCTGAGCTCGGCTAAAAAAATTTACCAACTTGGACTGACACGGTAAGGATCAACGGTGAACTATTCAGAACTAAAAGAGTACCAGCGAGCGCACAGGGACAACTTCCATCCCAACCTAGCGCTACGCACTCATAGGGCGCTCAGTTGGCTTGATCGCGCCGAGCAGGCTCAAGATGACTTGGATGCAAAGTTCATTTTCCTTTGGATAGCGTTCAACGCTGCCTATGCGGTCGATCTAGATCAGCAACATCGTGAACTTGAGACTGTTCGGTTTAACCAGTTCTTCGAGAAGATCGAATCGTTGGATGCTGAAAAGCTAATCTACAAACAGCTCTGGCAGACGTTTCCATCTACGATTCGCGTGCTCTTGGATAACCGCTATGTATTTCAGCCTTTCTGGGATTTTCATAATGGCCGCGTAACAGCATCAGGATGGACAGAGCGTTTTAAAAAGGCCAAGGCAAAAGCGGGATATGCGCTTGCCAATCAAGACACAGTTGAAGTCTTATCGGTTGTATTTAACCGTCTCTATACACTGCGAAATCAGCTGATGCACGGAGGCGCGACGTGGAACAGTGGCGCAAACCGAGATCAGGTTCGTGAGTGTACAAAGCTGTTGGGAACACTCGTGCC
>Ga0209962_1000171_pt1 | contig 21005 bp, 14 predicted proteins | sample SalPonA_C_H2O_MG_FD_185722 | JGI IMG/M metagenome (GOLD analysis project Ga0209962, IMG submission 185722) | Water microbial communities from South San Francisco under conditions of wetland restoration - Salt Pond MetaG R2A_C_H2O_MG (SPAdes)... | ecosystem: Environmental > Aquatic > Non-marine... | reverse complement strand
CAGAGCTCTGGCTCAGCCTGCCACCACTTGCAGTACTGCTGTTTGTTGGCATCGGCTTCGCACTGCGTTCGCCGCTACGCATCGAGCAGTGCTACCACATTCTCAGATCCAAGAATTAGGGAACCTGAGAACACTCTTTAGAAAGCGAGTTCGACGCGCGGTGCACCTTCGGTTGCACCGTTTAGCGCGATACAGGGGAATATCCGCTCGTTCTCTACGCCAACACGCACCAGCACTGAACGAAGCGCCTCAACCCGTCCAGCAGCCAACTCACCAATACGCTGATCCCAGAGACCGCCGAGCTCTTTCTCGGGCAGTGGCGACTCTGATGAGGCTTGTTCCTCAACGAGACGATCCCAAAGTAGGCGCTCCTCATCGACTAGAGTGACCGGACAGATCTCCAGTGTGAGTGTAGGGCGATCTTGCATCATGCCGGCGAGTTTGGCTGCGTAGTCACGCCCTGTTTGGTTAAGCTCGCTACTGCCGGGGTCAAACTCTAGGGGTTGTAGCTGAATAAAACGGCCCGACTCGTTGGCATCCTTCACCACGTTGTAGACCATAAAGATCGCCCCAAAAGGCTGCAGCGAGTTGGTTAGATAGGCCATCGCCCCCTCTTTCACCCCTTTGGTAACAACAATCTGAATCACATCCTGATAGTTGAACTTCGGATCGTTGATATTACCACTCACCGGCAGATCCAACTTGATGACACGTTCATCACTCTCCAGCAGTGATACCGCGCTAGGGAGCGGCATAGTGAAGAGCCTGTCGGTCTCGCTAGCTGCATCACCCTGAGCGCGCTGTACTTCTAAGCGTTGAATGCGAACCGCATTGTTGCCCTTAAGCTGACCCTCTTCGAGCGTGCCGCTTGAATCTAGATTGAGCGAGCCACTGCGAATCTGATAGCCGGCAAAAGTCTGTACCAGCGGGCTCAAAATCGGCATCGGCAGGGCAGCAATTTTTAGCTTCCAATCCCCTGTGGGGTTGGTGCGCAAAGGTGTGAGATTTGCATCAAGACTGATATCCGCAGAGTCGTTCAATGTGGCTCGCAGCGTGAGTGGCAGCGCTTTACCCGCGCGCGAATCCCAAGTACCAGCGCTTATCTGCGACGCAACGAGTTTAAGAGCCAGAGGAGCCGCCAGACTTGCATCACGGTAGTTCAACTCCGTGCGCCCCTGTGCGCTCCAACCTTGTAGACTGATATCGACCGGCAAACGCTTCTCGCTAGGGGTAGCCATGCCGGGCGCTGACCCTTTGGCTTCTGAATTTTCAGAAGCACTCTTAGACTCCGCGTTCTCCTCAGCAGCCGTCAACTGGGTCTCTAAATTTGCTATGAGGTCTTGAGTTACCAAGCTTCCCAACTGCACAAAACTATCTGCATAACTTGCCCGATCGAGCTTTAGACTCTCAAGGCTGAGCAAAGGTGTCTCGGGAGAGCCAACAAGTAACTTACCTAGCTCTAGCTGCTGCAAATTAATCTGCTGCCGGGCATCAACCAATAGGCGCTCCAGATTCGTCTCAGCAAGTTTTACCGGCTGATCACCCTCAAGAGTGAGATCCGCAATACGGGTTGCTCCCACCTCTAACTGTTGCAGTGACAGGTCACTCTGTGAACTGCTCGCTAAACTGAGGGCGATGTTGGAGCTGAGACCGACCACACCCGCCCGCTGCCCTTCGGACAGATAGCTAAGACCCTGGATACTCAAGGGCGAGCTAATATCAAGCGCGCTCGCTCCTCTATCAATCGTCGGCTTGAGCTTGAGTTCATCAAGCTTGAGATTAACCTTTGCATCCTCGAAGCTCAGCCCTGTCGTGGACAGCGTTCCACCTACACGCTGCTGCAGAGGCTGACTCTGAATACTAAGTTCGGTGTCTAGCGTTGCCAGATTGACCCGCCGATCGCCAGACTGCAGCGCCAGCGTTTGCAGAGCTGCTCCAAGAGAGCCGCTTACAGCAAGGGGGTCGAGCTGACCTAAAGTATCCGCAAAGTTCAGTTTTGGCGAAATCTGAGTGCTACTTAGAAGAAGGCTCTGCCCAGTGCTTTGAAGGCTCAAACCTTTGGCACTCAAATTAGCATTTAAGCTAGCGCTATCCTGCTGGGTAAGAGCAGCAGCACCACTGAGCTCAGCAAGAGTCAGCTCAGTATTATTGTCCGCTCCTGTAAAGCTGAGCTGACCCAAAGTCACCTGTGCGTCAAGGCTAAGGGGTTTGTCGACCGCGTCTGGACTGAGACTAACTTGCAGCGGCCCAACTAGACTAAACCCGCTCCAAGCCACACGATTTCCCTGAGCACTCATATTAAGATTATCTGATGCAAGCTCGACTTGCGCCGAGAGCTTCTGCAAATCGTTGCCAAGAGCCCCATTAACTTGCAGGGAAGGATTGGCACCTTTGATCGAGAATGTCGGCGTACTCAGATCCACATCCTTCAATCTTAGGTTCAAATCTAGGTCGCCAACCTCCTGATCAACTCTAGCCCCAATATGGAGCTCATTTACCAAGGCATTTAACGCGCTACCCTGCGCTTTGAATTGCGCGAGTTTCAAGGCAAGGTCGCTACGCAGAAAATTATCAGCAGACGCCGGCTCGCCACCTTTAGGAAGGTGCACTGCAATAGGACCAGCCAGACTCAAGCCCGAAAGATTGAAGCGCTCATCAGCCAAGCTCAGATTAAAGACGCCCGACTCCACTGACAAATCGGCTTGGAGTTGCTGACGGTCTTCGCTCACTGTTGCGTTAATATCGGCACTGAGCCCAGGGCTATTTAGGCTGATCCTCTGAGTCAGGCCAGTTTGATCGAACACTAGCCCCTGAATCTCTGTTTTCAGCGCTACCTGATCGAGCGCATCAAAGGATGTTGAACGCCCACTCAGTTCCAGTGCCTCCATGGCTAGATAGAGCTCAGGCATATCCACATCAATCTGAGTGATACTTAGTTCAGCCTGCGCACCGCCCGGTTGCCAAATGGGCGCTTCAGCTTGGGGCAGCAGACTGACGACTCCAGAACCAGCGCCCAGACGAATGTTTCCGCTAGGAGGATACTCTGCCACCAGATCTTCTAGCGAAAAGCCAACCGCCAAGGTTTCAGCGGAGGCGATAAGAGGCGCCTCTACCGTTAGCTTGAGCAGTTCGATGCGACCTTCTTCAGACTCGATACCCAGCTCATCGATAGTTAGTGAGGCACTACCCTCAATCAGCTGTTGCACGAGTGTTAGAGTAAGGCTGGGCTCTGCCTCTAGGCCGCCAAACTGAAGATTCTGACTACCCTGAGCCAGCGCCACACCCTCAGCGGTGAATACGCCGTCGACCACAATTTGTTGAAGTAGCTCAGCACCCTCATTCAGATCCAACTGCTGCTGCGACTCACCGCGCCAAAAAAGCCTAGCCGCTTTTAACTGAGTATCATCGACACTTACGTCGACCTCGCTAAGCCCCAGAGAGCCGGACTGGGAGACAGATGCCCTAAACCCTTCAACAGCGATATCAATACTCAGATTTGCGTCGAGCCTGGCAGCGATATCGGGCTCTAGGACTGTTAACAACGGCGTCAACTCGAGCTCGCGCAGGGCGATATTAACTGAAACCGTCTTTCGCTCTGGCAGCGGCAGCGCTGATGAATCTATGGTAACCGGCGCTCCATTGAGATGCCCAACAAAACGTATATCAGTAGACTCGAGCGGTGCCCATTGATAGAGGCCACCAACATTGAGCCGCTCTATACCCAAACGCTGCGCGCCGGTGGGTTGAAGCAATTCAATATTTAGATCGACAAGCTCTATTCGGTCTGAACCAAACTCCAGTGAACTCTCACCCGCCTCCTGCTCATCAGCACCAGCACCCCCAGCAAGAGCAATGGGACCCAGAAGAATCAGCTGATCTTGCTGCTGCAACACTACCTCTGCGCCCTCAACTCTTAAACCCGAGAGACGAAGTCGGTCGTCAAATAACTCTTTTAGGTAGATATCAAAATCGAGGCGATCGACCTCAAGTACGCTGGCTTCATTGTGACGAACGGCTAGCCCCTGAAGTCCAACCTTAGCACTGAGCCAATCGATAGAGACGCGCTTTAACTTAGCCTCTTGTGCGCCCTGCTCCAGAAGCGTGAATACAATAAAGTCTCGAGCCACGTAAGGCACAGTATGAAGAGCAAGCGACACTAACAGCACCAACGATGCCGCCCAATAAAGTAATCTCATAGCGAATATCACCCAGGTTTTTCGAGTGTAGATACTGAAAGTTTAGCCCAGCATGGCGATTTGAACAGGCGCTGTCGCTCAGCTTGAAGAGCTACAGATTGAAGATGCATCGCCTCAGCACTCCTGTTAAAATCCGCTCAAATTTTGACCTACATCATTTTTGGAGCAAAAAATGGCACACGAAAACTTTGACGGCGACAAGAGCGGCTGGGGCTGGGTCGCAATCAACCTAGTTGCAATGGCTTGGATTACAATGCCTGTAAGCATTGCACTGGTAAAAGTCGTTCAGTGGTAATCGTCGCTTAGAACACAGAGACGGGAGCTTTATAGCTCCCGTTTTTTTTGCCAGAAAGTGGATACCTAAACTAGGCTTAAGGTACTTAAGCTGAGGTTCGAATGAGTTTTCAAATACATCACGACATGCAGGGTAGCCTGCACGAAATTTTGCGCGCACTGCTGGAAGCGATCAGCCATCTTAATTTTGAGTTGCACGGCGATACAGTAACGGTTCGCGATCATGGCAAGCGACTTACTATCGACTTGCACTACGAGGGTGAACGTCACCTCGGCCTCTGGAATCTACCGATGACTGGTGTCACCTACGAATTCATAGGCTACACCGAAGAGGAGAAGGATGCGTTTATGAAGCACCTGCAACTGCATATGCAACGCTGCGGCCAGTGACTAAAAAGCGGGGCCAGGTTCACCGGGCGATTGAACGCTTGAGCAAGCGGCAACTATTACCCGAGCGTACTCAATCCGCCATCATCACCTCAACTCCGTCTGGAGTCGACATCATAAGAACATCAGCACCACGCAGGGCAAATAGCCCTACAGTGACCACGCCCGGAATGTTGTTGATCTGATCCTCAACCCGTTTAGGATCCAGAATATCCATGTTATGGACATCGAGAATGATATTACCGTTATCAGTGATAACGCCCTGACGGTACTCCGGCTCCACACCTAGCTTCGCCAACTCACGCGCTACATACGAGCGCGCCATGGGGATCACCTCGATAGGTAGGGGGAAGGCACCGAGTATCTGCACCTGCTTACTCTGGTCTACGATACAGATGAACTCTTTAGATGCGCCGGCAACAATCTTCTCGCGGGTCAGCGCAGCACCGCCGCCTTTGATCAGATTGAGATGCGGGTCAAATTCATCGGCACCATCAATGTAGAACTCCAACCCACCCGTTGCATTAAGGTCAACAACCTCAATGCCGTGCGAGCGTAAACGTTCAGCTGACGCCTCGGAACTTGCAACGGCAGAGTGAAACTTCGATTTATGCTCAGCCAGTGCATCGATAAAACAGTTCGCAGTTGAGCCTGTTCCAATACCAATCACATCGTCCGATTTCAGCTTAGGCACGACGTAATCGATAGCCGCTTGAGCTACGGCGCGTTTCATCTCATCTTGGGTCATCTGATCAATCCTCAAAAAAACTGCAGCGATTATACGGGAACACGGCTGTTATGTAGACGAAATTAGCCCAAATCTATACCATTTGCCCCCATGAAATGATCAGCCCCAGGTATCCCTGACTATGCAACGCTACATCCGAAAAATCCTTGAGGCACGCGTCTATGACGTTGCCATGCAGACGGCACTGGACGAGGCTCGTGGCCTCTCAGAGCGTCTGGGCAACAAGGTGCTGCTAAAACGTGAAGATGAACAGCCAGTCTTCTCGTTCAAGATTCGTGGTGCGTACAACCGCATGGTGCAGCTCACTGACGAAGAGAAAGCACGCGGTGTGATTACCGCATCTGCGGGCAACCACGCTCAGGGTGTCGCCTTCTCAGCACGCCATCTGGGGATCAAAGCAACTATCGTCATGCCCAAAACGACCCCTTCAGTAAAAGTCGACAACGTGCGGCGCATGGGCGGTCGTGCAGTGCTCCATGGTGATGCCTTTGATGATGCGCGCATCCATGCTGCGAAATTGATGGAGGAGAAAGGTCTTACCTACATTCCTCCATACGATGACATGGACGTAATTGCCGGTCAGGGTACAGTGGGTATGGAGATCCTGCGCCAGCACACCGGCCATATAGATGCGATATTTGTTCCAGTCGGCGGTGGTGGCCTCATCGCGGGAATAGCCGCATATGTGAAGTATCTGCGCCCAGAAACTAAGGTGATCGGTGTTGAGTTCGAAGAGTCAGCCTGCCTCGCGCTAGCCATGAAAGCAGGCCATCGAGCTATACTCGATCAGGTCGGCATTTTTGCCGATGGCGTAGCCGTCGCGCAAATTGGCGAACACACTTGGGATATCTGTAAAGACCATGTCGACGAGGTGATAACGGTTAGCGTAGATGAGATCTGTGCAGCAGTAAAAGATGTCTATGACGATACGCGAGCTATCTCAGAGCCCGCCGGCGCACTCGCTGTTGCCGGTATCAAAGCGTACGTTGAGCGTGAGAAGTGTACAGGCCAAACCCTGATCGCCATCAGCTCTGGCGCCAATGTGAATTTTGATCGTCTGCGCCACATTGCAGAGCGCTCTGAATTGGGTGAGAAGCGTGAAATGTTGATCGCAGCTCAGATCCCAGAGCGTCCGGGGAGCTTCAAGAACTTCTGCAAGGTACTCGGCAGTCGCAATATCACTGAATTCAACTACCGCTACTCGAACAGCCAAGCCGCAATGGTGTTCGCGGGCGTGCAGATCAATCCGAACAACGGCGGGCGCGCTGAACTGCTGTCTGAGCTGGAAACAGAGCTCGATCAGGTCGTCGATCTTACCGACAACGAGATGGCGAAGCTGCATATCCGTTATATGGTTGGCGGACACAAACCGACCCACGTTGAGCACGAACTTCTCTATCGCTTTGAGTTCCCCGAGAGACCGGGCGCCCTGATGAAGTTCCTCAACAAACTAGGAGGTCGCTGGAACATCTCAATGTTCCATTACCGTAACCACGGTGCCGCTTATGGCCGTGTACTGGTTGGCATGGAAGTACCGCCAGAGGATCGTGAAAAGGTAAACCACTACCTCAACGAGCTAGGCTACACCTGGTTCGATGAGACGAAGAATCCCGCTTACACATTATTCCTCGGCTAAAAAGCCAACCCTAGGGTGGGTGGGGTCGTCGCTAGGCGCCCCATTCTTATCGACCTTAGAGAGGTCGTTAACGCCCATAAATGCACCGATTTTACAGAGCTTAGGCCTCACCACTGCCCCTTTGCCTACCGTAGCTCAATGCCAAAGAGCATCCGCTCTACTCTTTCGCTCTAACGCACACATTTATGGCGTGAAATTTGCACGCCACCAAGTTAGTCGAATGAGACAGAGATATCCCGTAAAAACAGAGTGCGCTCTTACTTTTTAGCTTTATGCGTTGCACTTTGCATCGCATTTTAGTTGCGCGGTTGACCTCAAGTCATGTTTGGATTGATAGTGGCGTTAAATATTCAGTTGAGGTTTTTATGCTGGGTTACAAACACAGCGATATTACGATGGAAGAACGGATTCTTAAGGTAGCTGGCCTGGGGGCTTTTTTGTCCTCAGCACTTGCTGCTGTTTCAGTTGCATTAGGGGAGTGGTCAGGATTTTTCACTTCGCCTCTTCCGCTGGGGTCCATTGCTGCAATCGCCTGCGCTCTTGTTGTTATGGCTGCGCTGTTTTTTCGCTATTTTGATAAGCTCTACATCAGAAATACCATCTTAATTGCTTCCGGTTCACTCGCGCTGTTTATTACCTATAAAGCCGGTGTGTATGGCCTAATCTTAGTAACGGGCGCTGCCGTGCTATCCATCGCGGCGGTACCAAACAAATACCGTCTACTGACTGGCTATAGCATTGCTGCGCTGATGAGTGTCACGCTTCTACTCAGTGAAGCTTTGAACCCTTCGGCTGAATCTTTGCGGGTATTTATGACCTTGGCATTAATCCCGTATCCAATCGCACTGCTTTTAAATACATCATTGCCACAGGATGCGGCACGCCTAAAGGCCCTTAATTTTTTCCTTATTTTAGGTGTTATCACTACTCTTTTATTGATGGCTGAAGAGGGTTTCAAAGCCAACCTTGTTGTTTCTCTTGTGGTAGCAGCGATCTCTCTTAGCATTACACGAACATTGAATCGAATACCTCTACCTATCGGAATCGCTTTCTTAATTATCGCAAGCCTAGTCGCTCTGTATAACAGTTATTCTGTGGGCACCATATTTGCTCCATTTTTGATCGCGTATTTGGTTGTTCCTTTTTTATTGTTCGGGCCAATTTTAAATTTGAGTGGGGCTTTCGTGATTCTTATCGGGGCACTGATCGGTTTTAGTCAGTACCCGGGTGCGTTGGATGTAGGCCTGCTTGTTCGCATGTTTTTTGCGTCGTTAATTTTAGTCGTCTGCCTTTTTTACGTTTCGCTGGTTCGCTCGGAAGACGAAGAGAAAGCGGAGTCTTTAGCCGACTTTTTGAAACGCTCTCGCGTGGTTACCAATGCCGTTTTAGCGATCACTATAGCCACAACCACCCTTTTGGTTTATCTCGTAATCAATTCTTATAACGTATATAAAGTTGAAACTGAGACCAATACAAGGTTACTCACACAACTACTTGCCCTAGAAAGGCTTATCATCGATAGAGAAACCGGCCATAAGGGTTATCTGTTAACGGCTGATGAAGATATATTGAATCTTTATACAGATGCTGAAGTACCATTAAAAATACTTTTAGGCCAAATTACCCTATCGAGCGAATCAGATTTTTCTGACAGGTTTGCAGTACTGCTTGAATCACAAGATGCCTATTATCAGCATACCTTTGACCTGTTGTTATCAGGCAACAAGGCAGCCGTTATCAATTTGGTTGCGAGTGGGGTAGGCATAGCCTACAACAACTCGCTTCGAGGATTGATCGAGCGGGAAATTTCCATTGTTAGCTTTCAAACGAGTCGACTAAAACAGGACTTAGTCTACACGGATCTGACCTTAATACTGGCCATTTTCCTGATGCTGTTTTTATCGATCATTTTAGGACGTAATTCTAGTCACAAATATAAGCAATTAGTTTTTGAGCCACTTGAGCGCTTAGGCTATGCCTTTGCGCAGTCTCGAGCTAACGAGCCACTCAGCGTTGAGCCCTATCCAGCTGCAGCCACAGAGGTAGATTATGTGGTCCGTTCTGCTAAAGAGATGGCTCAGAGAAACAGCGAAAATGCTAATGCTCTGGATTTACAACAACGCATACTGGCCTTCGCATCCGAGAGTGCGGGGCTCTACTCCCGTGTGGTTAATATACAAACCCTGGAGTCAGAGCTCTCATCAGGAATACTCGCACTGGTCGAATATGATGATCCCGATGAGTTTGAACAGGCCATCACCTCTGCAGAGATATTTCATCCAGATGACCGTCAAACCGTGATTGATTACCGGTTGAAGTGTGAAGCGCAATCGGTTGAACACGAGGATACTGATACTGGGATCATTGTGAGAGTAGTGAGTAGATCGGGAAAGGTTATCTGGATTCGGCACAAGGCGCGTTTTATGCAAATTGCCGATCAAACCTATCGAGTGGGTACTTGGCAAGATATTTCGTCACTGATAGAGACTCAGCAGGCGCTCACACTATCTGAGCAGCGAGTACTCAAAGCACTAGAAACGGCAGAGATCGGCCTTTGGTCATGGGAACTCAAATCTAACAAGCTAATATTGGACGTTAGAACTTCCCAAATATACGGTCTAAATCGAGAAGCGGATGGTCAACTCAGTTACCCAGTTTGGCGAGATTCCATTCACCCTGAGGACATTGAAGAGACCGAGCATCGATTGGAACGCACTTTAAATCAGGGAGAAAACTATTTCGCTACGTACAGAATTATTACGCCTACAGGCGAGATAAGATACAGCGAATCATCCGGTTACCCCGAATATAGCGATGACGGGTCACTTGTACGGATTGTTGGATTCTCAAAAGATATTACGGAACAGAAAGGTGCCGAAAAAACGCTAAGACTTGAACGGGCTAGATTCAGAGACATCCTAGAGGGAACCAACGCAGCTACTTGGGAGTGGAATGTTCAGACCGGGGTGACGGTTTTCAACGAGCGCTGGGCCCAGATCATTGGCTACACCTTAGAGGAGCTGGCTCCGGTCAGTATTGATACTTGGATAAAGTTTGTACATCCAGATGATGCAGTGCAAAGCGCAAAATTGCTTGAGGCGCATTTTAACGGAGAGTCTGACTATTACGAGCTGGAAGCTCGAATGCTTCACAAGGATGGGCACTGGGTTTGGGTGATGGACCGTGGACGCGTTCACTCATGGACTGAAGAAGGAGAGCCGGAATGGATGTCGGGTACCCACATAGAGATTACTGAGTTAAAACGCGCTCAACAGGCAGCAGACCAAGCGAACAGTGCTAAGTCCCAATTCCTAGCGAACATGTCACATGAGATTCGCACCCCAATGAATTCAGTACTGGGTATCGCTCAACTTCTTGCAAGGAGAGACCGCTATCCCAAAGACGTGGTGATACAGGCTGATAAGATTGTTCGTGCAGGCCAGTCTCTCCAGCAGATACTCAACGATATTCTAGATATGTCTAAGATTGAAAGTGGCAAGCTCGAGCTAAGCCCAGTCACCTTCAGTCTCTCCGAGATGTTAGAGAACGTTGCAATATTGATGGGTAGCGCTGCGAGCGAAAAGCAGATCGAATTAGTAATTAGCTGCAACGAGCCAGTAGACAATCTCTATGTGGCCGACCAACAACGGCTAGAGCAAGTTCTAGTTAATTTGCTGAGTAACGCGATTAAGTTCACCGAGCACGGCTCAGTTACCTTGGAGGTTAAGCGCGTCAGTGGTTCAGGCCCTGAGACATTGATGTCATTCAAGGTTATCGATACGGGTATTGGTATTAGTGAAGAACGTATCAACAAAATTTGCCAGCCGTTTAGCCAAGCTGACGAAACGATTTCTCGCCGATTCGGAGGCACTGGATTAGGTCTGGCGATCAGCTCCGAACTTTTGCATCTGATGGGTAGCGATCTCAATATTGACAGCACACTGGGGCAGGGCTCCTCTTTTGGATTTGAGGTATCGATGCCCGATTCATCTGTTGACTATCCAGTTCAACACGAGGCAAATCAACTATGCGTGCTGATTGCAGAGGATGACCCAGCCACACGGGATGCAGTTGAATCGGCAGTTTCATCTCTTGGGTGGCGGGCCACTGTGGCCAAACAGGGAGAAGAAGCGATTCAGTTATATCGTGACAGCCTGAGAGCAGGCGTCGTGATTGACCTACTGATACTGGATTGGCAGATGCCGGGTAAAGACGGTTTGAGTGTAGCAAGCGAGATTAAACAGATCAGTCAGCAGGCGCAGCTTGAACATCCTCCTGCGGTGATAATGGTCACCGGATTTTCGCGTGAGGATGTATTGAGGTCGCCACAGTCACAATGCGCCGACTTTGTGATTAATAAGCCGGTAACCTCAGCGGGTTTGCGCAACGCGTTTTTAACCATCTCTCGGCCTCAGGACGACAACACTGAAGCATACATTGACGCTAAAAATGAGGCGGGGCCTTTAAATGGGATTCGAATACTCGCAGTCGATGACAATTTATACAACCGCGATGTGGCAAAATTGGTTTTTGAGGCGGAGGGTGCGGTAGTCAGTCTTGCCGAAGATGGAGAGGATGCACTCCATTGGCTGTCGCACAACCTTGGCAAGGTGGATGCCGTATTGATGGATGTGCAGATGCCTAATATGGATGGTTTGGAGGCGACTCGAATTATCCGTAAAAACCCGTTAATGAACACTCTACCCATTATCGGTATGTCAGGTGGGGGTTATGAGTCTGATCATAAAAGCGCTTTAGACGCGGGAATGGATGCATATCTGACTAAACCGATTGACGTGCGTTTAGCGCTGGAGACGATGAGACAGCAACTGAGTATCCAGACACCCGTGGACACGCGCACTCCATCACTTCATGAATCGATGGCCCCAGATACGCTTTTTGATCGGCGCGCAGCAATAGAATTTTGGAAAGATCCGGCGAAAGTTGCACATTATTTAGGCAAGTTTAGAGCGGATTTTGGCGAAGTTCTGCTCCAAACAGCAGGAGACGGTTATCATCCAGATCCGGCCGAACTGCACAAAATTAAAGGTGCAGCGTCGACACTCTATCTCTACGGTATATATTCTGTTTTACAAAATCTTGAAACTGAGCTCACACTCGGTGTACCAGAGGGGGGACTCTTTGATAAGCTAAACGAGACTTGGCGAATGACCTGTGCTGAAATTGATAAGTTCATAGCTGAGCATAGCCCGAATGTGAAGGTTGATCCGCATCCACCAAAGCAGATTCAGACTCTACCAATCGCCGCGTTAGAGCATCTATTAGCAGCGGTCGAGCAGTATGATCCTGACGAGGTCTCTAGGGTTTTGAGCCCCTTGCTTGCGACCTATGACGCTGCTCTACTCAGGGAGGTTGAACAAGCTGTCGATAGTTTCGATTTCACTGAGGCAACCTCTATTTTGAATACTGAATTGACCGTGCGAGGAGTGGCTGAATGAAACTCATTCTAGTTGTAGATGATGATGAGTTTTCCCTCTCGGCAATGCACCAATTGCTATCGTCTCGTTACCGACTCGCTTTATGTAAGAACAGTGCAAATGCCCCTGCTCTGATTGAGAAACTCTCTCCTGATCTTGTAGTCACTGATTACAAAATGCCCGGAATGAGCGGTTTTGAACTGCTTGCATGGATACGGACCACTGAGGCGTTCAAAGAGCTCCCTGTCATAGTCCAAAGTGGTACTAACCCGCGGGAGTTTCAGGATGATCATCTCGATGAATTGAAGGTCGACCATATGATAGAGAAACGGCTCTCTCATCGCGAACTTCCGGGAGTGATAGAGAGGCTTTTAGGGTAAGGTTTCGGCGCGTTATCTGGAACCTCAACCTAAATACCCGCGCTTAACACAAGCTGGCATTTGCTCACTCGGTGTAACTTTGGCTCAGCTTTACTTAGGTCCGCTCATTCAAACCAAGACCGCGTGCGATTGGCGAACCAAACTAAAGAGAGCATTACCGGCACCTCTACCAACACACCAACAACTGTTGCTAGCGCGGCCCCTGAATTCAGTCCGAAGAGTGAAATCGCGACCGCCACCGCCAACTCGAAAAAGTTTGACGTTCCAATCATGCAGGCGGGGGCTGCGATGTTGTGGGGTAACTTTAATCTTTTAGCCATCCAGTACCCGAGTGCGAATATGCCGTAGGTTTGAATGATGAGTGGGATCGCAATCAAACCAATAATGAGTGGTTGATTAAGGATGGTTTGAGCTTGGAAGCCGAAAAGTAAGGTTACCGTTGCCAAAAGCCCTATGACTGACCAGGGCTTTAATCTCGATAATAACGTCTCAACACGTGAATGGTCTTGAGATGACTCCAAGCCTTTACGAGTCAACGCACCAGCAATCAGGGGCAAAACAACGTAAAGCACCACGGACAAGAGCAGCGTTTCCCATGGGACTTCAATATCGGTAACGCCCAATAGGAAGCCGGTGATAGGCGTAAAGGCGAAGATCATGATTACATCATTAATCGATACCTGCACCAGTGTGTAGTTAGGGTCACCTTTCGTGAGTTGACTCCAAACGAACACCATTGCAGTACAGGGAGCAACGCCGAGGAGGATCATACCGGCGATGTATTCGGTGGCTGATTGTGGATTGACCCAGTCCGCGAATAAAACCTTGAAAAATAGCCAGCCGAGAAGCGCCATGGTAAACGGCTTTACGAGCCAGTTTATGATGAGCGTGAGTATCAGCCCCTTCGGCTTCTGTCCAACATTCCGAATGGCGGAGAAGTCCACCTGTATCATCATAGGGTAGATCATGAGCCAGATGAGCACGGCAACGATTAGATTAACCTGAGCGTACTGGAGCTCGGCTATTCTCGCGAATACTTCCGGTAAGTAGTTACCCAAAAGCACGCCGAGTGCAATGCATCCGGCAACCCAGACAGACAGGTACCGTTCGAAAACTCCCATCGACCCTGCAACCCTCTAATAGGATATTTTGAAAGCGCTCGAAACGTCATAGGAGCCAAACGCACTGGACTAACCCCGCCAAGTAATATATCTGTGCAAAGACAAATAATAAAACTGAGCTCACAATGAAGAATAAATCACTCTTTTTAATCGCGCTATTTTTTCTCGGTCACTGGGCATCGGCGGCCTCGTTAAAAACAGTTAAAGTTACGCAAGACATCTATGCCCTAGTGGGGCCTTTGGAGCAGCGTTCCCAAGAGAACCTCGGCAATAATGCGACCTTCGGGTTTATTGTTTCCAACGAGGGAGTTGTACTGATTGATTCGGGGGGAACTGAGATGGGAGCGAAGGCGATTGAACTGGCGATCCAGCAGGTTACAGAGCAGCCTATCGTAGCCGTGATTAATACCGGAGGCCAAGATCATCGCTGGTTCGGGAATCGCTACTTTGCCGACAAAGGTGCTGAAATAATCACCGCGCGCGCAACTGCTGAAGACCACCAAGCTCGGCAGGCTTCACAAACAGAGCGCATGCAAACCCTGACACAAGACGCTTGGGAAGGAACCGTACCGCAGGTAGCCAGCCGGCTGATTGACGAGCCGTTTGAGATGCAGGTTGGCGAAATTATGATCTCCATCATACCGGTTGGCCAGGCGCATACTCCGAATGAAAATATAGTTTGGGTTGCTGACGCAGGAGTATTGTTTACCGGGGACTTGGTCTACGTCGAACGCATGCTGAGCGTTGGGGCACAGTCAGCGCATCTTTCGTGGATTGAGGCATTTTCCGAGATAGGGGCACTAAATCCTGACGTTATAGTACCTGGGCACGGACATCCAACCACGTTAGAAGTTGCTAGGCGTGATACCTTGAACTACTTAGTCTTTCTTCGTGAAGAGGTCGGTAAAATCTTGGATGAAGGCGGTGATATGCAATCCGTCTCTGAGATAGATCAGAGTCAGTTTAGCTACCTCGCTGTTTACGATGAGTTACAGGGGGCGAACGCGCAACGTGTTTTCGAGGAGATGGAGTGGGAGTAGCCGTTGATTCGAAAGTACATGCATAATGAATACACCCAGAGAGCGACAGGCTTGCCAAGAGAGGTAGCGCTGTTCAGGTGGCTATGAAGCTAGCGGGGCGATCTGAGGTACAGCTGACTGTATAGTCAGGAAAAAGTCAGACTATACCCCTATCTCGCATGCTTAAGCTGCATCAGGTTTAGCTGGCCCCGTGAAAGGCTCTCTAAGACTGACGTTTGCCCATATATTAGCTAGGATAGAGCTGCATTGATTGCCGCTTCACAATGGATGAGCGTTGTATCAAACAGAGGCAAGCTCACATTCGTCTGGTTGAGCAGCATACCGACCTCAGTGCACCCTAAAATTAAGGAGTCAGCGCCCGCCTCGTTGAGCCGCTCGGATATCTGAACGAAGCGTGCTTCACTCTGGGGAATGATACGCTCCTTACACAGCTCCTCGTAGATAATTCGGTGTATGGTTTGACGGTCGTCTGCATTTGGGATGATTGGAGATAAGCCCGCAGCCGCCAGACGGTCGATGTAAAAGGACTGCTCCATCGTAAAAGCTGTAGCCATAACTCCGGGTGAACTCAGTCCTCGTGCCTTGATGGCATTCGCCGTCGCATCAGCAATATGAAGCAGCGGTATATTCACATCTAGCATCATCTCGCCTGCCAGTTTATGCATAGTATTAGTGGCTAAAACCAAAAGCTCTGCGCCACCACGCTCTAACGCGAGCGCCTCCCTATTTAGTACTTTTCCAGCCTCAGCCCAGTTACCTGACATCTGCAGCCTTTCAATTCGGGCAAAATCTATAGAACGAATCAACAACTCTGGCGAGTGCAGCCCTCCCAACCTTTCGCGTGTCAGGCGGCAGAGCTCTTGGTAATAAGTTTGCGTTGAAGCGGCGGACATACCACCAAGAATTCCTATAATTTTCATACGAGTCTAAACCCAGACAGCAAGGGCTGCTGCCAGCATACCGATGAATAGCGTCTCAAGAACAATCAAACTGAGCAGCGGTCGGCTCATACCCCTTAGTTTAGCGGGCTGAGTCCTCAAGCCAATGGCCGCGATCGCTGTAATTAGAAGTGCTGTTGAGAGTGTCTGAAATAGAGAAACGACTGTAGGTGGCAGATAGCCTAGAGAGTTGATGACCATTAGCAGGACAAAGACCCAAAGAAAGCCGGGAACACTAAAGCTTGGCTTACCCGTCGAGCGACCTGAGCGGCTGTAGAGTGCCCCGAGCACAAACACTATTGGCGCCAACATCGCGACCCTAACCAGCTTAATTAGGGTAGCATCATCACCTGCTACTTCAGATACGCTGTACCCAGCGCCAACCACCTGAGCCACATCATGAATTGAGGCTCCCAAAAACAACCCCATCTGCCGATCATCTAGCCCTAACCAATGCCCGATCAATGGATAAGTCACCATGGCGATTGCGCTCATTACGGTTATGCCAATAATAGTAATTGCGGTGGCACGCTCCGACTGTTCATTGCGCGGAGACACAGCGGCAATCGCAATAGTTGCCGACGCACCGCAGATCCCGACCCCACCACCAGTCAGCGTACCTAACTCACGCGAGACCCCTAGGAAGCGTGAGGCGAAGGTTCCAAAAACGATGGTTGCCAGCACAATAACAACGAGAAAAACGAGTGTCGTAGCACCGAAATGGGCCAAAGCATCAAAAGAGATCCGCGCGCCTAATAGCGCCACTCCGACCCTTAAGAGTGAGGTCGCACTAAAATTCACCCCCTCAACTACTTTGGGAGCTTCATAGAGAAAGTTACAAGCAAGCCCGAGTAAAAGAGCAAGCAACAGCGTTGGGGTATCGTAGTGCTCGCCCAGAAAAGCCGCTGCCAGCGCAACAACCGCTGCCAGCAAAAGTCCAGGTAGACGCAGCTTTACCGCACTCATCGCGTTTGCAGCCTAGCGAGTAACTCAGGCTCATCGAGAAGTTTCAAGAAAGCCAGAATCTGATCAATTTCCACATCACTGAGCTTGAGCGGTTGTAGGTCAACCGAGCGTTTGATCCGCTCAAGCTCGCGCTTGTCAGCGAAGCCAATCCAGTCGATCACCTCTATATGGGGTGCATTGGGAAGAATTGCTTGGGAGCGGTCGTAGCTCTCTAAAGCCCGAATTGGATCATTGTGATGCTCAATCATTGCGCGCAGCGTTGCATAAGCGCCGTTGTGACCATAGGGAGCCGTGAATGAGAGGTTTCTCAGCGAGGGCACTCGAAAAGCGTAGGCATCTTCTGCACGATTACTGACGCCCATGCGACCTACATCACGCGCCCAGGGGTCCCATTGCCGCGTCCGCCCGGGTCCCATCGGCGGCAGAGCCAAAGAGTAGTAGTTGCCGTCAGTGAAAAGTGGACCTGAGTGGCACTCTCCGCACTGCCCTTTGCCATAGAACAGTTCCATCCCTGCACGCTGCATCTGCGTTAGAGCGATATCCTCACCGCGTGAGAGACGATCAATCGGGGCATTGAAACTGCGAAATTCAGAGTTGATATAGTCGCCAATCGCGTTCGCTAGATGCGTATATTCTGTATCTCTACGCCGCTCTAGCTCAGGGTAGGCCTGGCTAATAAGTTTCCAGTATTCGTCATCAGCAATGACGCGCTCAACGATCACCGGCCAGGCGTAATCAATACGCTGGCGAACCGCGCCAATGACTTCGTTCTCTCCAGTATTCCCCGCCATCTCAAACTGCGCTGTCACTGGCAAGGTAGCCTGCACCGCTGACAGGCTTGTAAGGCCATGCGGCAACCATGACTCAGCTGGGCTGTCATAGCCTGATGGCGCTTGAGGGTCTATTGAGACGCGTCCGTCCCAAAACTGTTCGGTAACGGATTTATGTCCCAGGTTAAATAGATGCGGGGAGTGGCGCGGAACACGCTTGCGCACGCCCTCGTTTGCTTCGCGCTCGGGCCCAACGCCCATCGCGCCTTCCCCCAGCCCCAAAGAGAGGCCATCGGCGGTACCAAAATCGGGATGGTGACAGGTCTGACAAGAGATATTTCGATTACCGCTAAGTATCTCATCGGCAAAGAGTTTTCGTCCAAGCTCGACAGCCTCAGGACGAGTGGTAAGATAATCCTCGACCCCAATAGGCTGCCAGGGCAGCTCTGCATAAACAGGTAAAGAGATAAGAGTAAGAATGCTTAAAAGTTTAGTTTTAACAACCTGCATTGTGCTTTCAACTCCGGTCTTGGCTATCGATGTTGAAGATGCGAAAAATATGATGGAGCGCGGCGAATATGAGCAGGCCTATGAGGTGCTCTACCCGATGGCACAGACCGGTAACGCTGATGCCGAAGAGTTGATCGGCAGTATGTATGCGTTGGGGACTGGTGTTGAACGGGACGATATTCGTGCCTTTGAATGGTACCTGCGTGCCAGTATGCGGGGCCATGCGGGCGCGCAATCGGGAATCGGCTGGTACTACGAAGTCGGACGCGGCATGCCTGCTCCCGATCTCGTGAGGGGTTACGCTTGGTACACCTTGTCCGCCATTGGTGGCGATCCGGATGCTGCAATTAGCCTCGAGGAGATCGTTAAAAAGATGTCTCCTGAAGAGATTAAACAGAGCCTGATATTGGTTAAAGACTACCGCGCGCATATCTACCCGTTCCAATAAAATGGGGGACGTTTGCGTCCCCCTTTGAACACTCTGCTGACTTACATCAGGTCGCGTTCGTACTCAGCAGCAAACTTAGCTTCTGCTTCCTGAGATGCCGCCTGGAAAGCTTTGAAGAAACGGTCGCCTTCACGAACGTTGGACTGGAACCAGTCGTACACGGGTTTAGCTGCTTCAGCCAAGGCCGCTTTCTCATCAGGGGTTGGCACGTAGAGTTCACCACCAATCTCTTTGAACTCCTGGTAAGCCTGAATCGATTTACGCTTGGGACTTGCGAACGTTGCCTGCTGCAGCGCGGCAAAGCCGTCTACCACTACACGACGCATATCTTCTGGCATTGAAGTGAACACTTCATTATTCATCATCCACAGCGCCGCCATGTAAGCGTGGCCATCCAGAGTGACGTACTTAAGACCTGCCTCTGGGAACTTCATACCCATGATGTCGGTGATACCGTTCTTAGAACCGTCAACAACGCCGGTCTGAAAGCTAGAGAAGAGCTCTGGCCATGGGATTGGCGTTGGGCTCGCACCCAGCGCTTTAACCAGCTCCTGCGGCAGGTCAGCGACGACGGTACGAATCTTCAGACCTTCAAAGTCAGCCGGTGACTTCAGAGTGCGCTTAGTGTTTGCAAAGTTACGCCAGCCACCTGTGTTACCCACCGTCATCAGACGCACAACGCCATCAGAATCTTTGAGCATCTGATCACGCAGATCACGAGTAAATGGCCCTGTCAGTACCTCTTCCGCTACACGGTCGTTAGACATTACGTACGGCAGATCGAACATCTGTACGTATGGGAAGGTGCTAGCCACGCCACCTGAGGTTGATACATAGATATCAACACTGCCATCTTCGATTGCCTGCAGACACTCGGTACCATTGGCACAGAGCTGCGTACCGATGTAGAGATCAACTTTGATCGCACCGTTACTTGCCGCCTCTACGTAGTCTTTGAAGACAACCAGACCATCGTAATCTTCATCGTTCTCGTTCGAGTTCGCTACAGCACGCAGATTGAAATCTGCTGCTGTTGCAGCGCCAGATAGCGCAATGCTTGAGCCGATAAGGGCCGCGCTCAACATTTTTTTTGTTTTATTAAACATGTTGCTTCCTCTTGCTTGCTTCTTGATGAGGCTTTGCCTCGTTTAAATCAGGGTTAGTTCGCTAGCCCTAACAATCTGGGTACTGTCATTGAGATCGCCGGGAAATAGGTGATCAGGAATATCACCAAAATTTCAACCGCCAAGAAGGGTAGTATCGCTTTGCTTATGGTCTCCACCTTCTCACCGGAGACTGAACTGGCGACGAACAACACCAGCCCCATAGGCGGGGTTGCCAGGCCTACCGTCAGGTTGACGGACATAATGATGGCGAAGTGCACGGGATCGACGCCCATCCCAATGAAGACCGGTCCGAGAATAGGACCCAAAATAATAATGGCGGGGCCAGCATCCAAGAACATGCCAACCACAAACAGCAGAATATTGATGAGGAACAGCAGCAGGTAGACAGAGTCACTCAGACTCAACACATACTCAGCTAGATTCTCAGCAACGTGCGAAAGACTCACAACCGTTTTAAATGCGATCGCCGCGCCGACTAGCAGTAGCACTACCGCACTGGCCATTGCGGCCTTGTTAAAGATCTCCGGCAATTCACTAAATTTCAGCGTCCGCGTGATAAACAGGCTTAGGATCAGAGCGTAAGCCACGGCGATAGCACTCGCCTCCGTTGGAGTAAAAATACCGCCGAGGATACCACCAAGAATAATTACAGGGGTCAGCAGCGGCAGAAACGCACCGCGCGCAGCTTCGCCTCGCTCGCGCCAGGTAGCCTTCTTACTCGCAATCGGGAAGTCGTACTTGCGCGCCATGACTGAGGTTATTGCCATTAGCGCAGCACCAACCAGCACACCAGGAACAATACCTGCAGCAAACAGCGCGGCCACCGACACCTCCATGGTGTAGGCGTAGATAATCATAATGCCGCTCGGCGGAATAATGGGCCCGATTACCGAACTTGCTGCTGTAATAGCCGCAGCGAATTTACGCTTGTAGCCGTTCTTCTCCATCGCAGGAATCAGCATCGAACCCAGCGCACTGGTATCCGCTACAGCACTGCCGGATAGAC
>Ga0209962_1000167_pt1 | contig 21284 bp, 10 predicted proteins | sample SalPonA_C_H2O_MG_FD_185722 | JGI IMG/M metagenome (GOLD analysis project Ga0209962, IMG submission 185722) | Water microbial communities from South San Francisco under conditions of wetland restoration - Salt Pond MetaG R2A_C_H2O_MG (SPAdes)... | ecosystem: Environmental > Aquatic > Non-marine... | reverse complement strand
AGCTTCAATTCAATTTCAAGATGACGGTCTAAACACTTGGTTAATCTCAACTGACGGTGAACATGACCTAATCGATATCAAGAAAGGCTCTACGTTCTTCCGTGTAGATGCTAGCACTGGTGAGATAACTGGCTCAACTGACTTAACAATCTCTTCAGTACTTATGCCTACAACAGACTCTATTGATGAAGGCACGTCAAACAAATACTATTCAGATGACCGAGTCCGTAACGCTTTGAGTGTAGCCGAAGGCAGTTCGATTCAGTATGATCCAGAGTCAGGCGAATTCGACTTTGTTCTACCTCATATTCCAGAGTATGGAGTTACTTCCAAAAAAGCACTTACTCGAACAGCGGTAGAAGACGGTGATAATACAAACTACACGTTTGGCGTTAACGTTGACGATTCATCTATTAAGATTAACACTACTAGTAACCAACTATATGTTCCTGATACATTCATTCGAGGATTGTATTCTGAGGGCACCGGAGTAAGTATCAGCACTGATGGCGAAATCTCTATCGGGCAAGCAGTAGGTACCAGTGACTCGGTCACCTTTAGCAGTATAACTTCTACCGGAAGCGTATCATCCGCTGGTGTAACTTCTACTAGTGACGTTGATGTTAAGAGTGGTACTGATACTAAAATTCAGCTTAAAGCATCTGACGGCTCTATTGTAGCCGAAGGCGATATCACAGCATTCGGTACAGCGTCGGATGAAAGACTAAAAGAGAATATCGAAAGTATTGATGGCGCTCTAGAAAAAGTAAATTCTATTGGTGGTTACACATTCAACTACATTGATACTCCTGATGTTAGAATGTCTGGTGTTATCGCTCAAGAAATAGAAAAGGTTCTACCTGAAGTTGTATATGAATATGAGCAAGATGACGAAGTGCATAAAGCCGTTCGTTATGGTAATATCGTACCTCTTCTAATCGAAGCTATCAAAGAATTGAAGGCTGAAGTAGACGAGTTGAAACGTAACAAATAAATAGATAAAAGAATTACTGTAAAAGGCAACGAAGCATGGCAATTACAATTACAGACCTGAATCCAATTACTTCTCCATTAGACGAAGACGTACTGGTTTTAGATGATATCTCCGAAGGTACTACGAAACATATTACAGTCGGAAACCTTAAAGAGGCTATTCTCAGTCAAACGGCTTTCACTGAAAACGCAGGAGAGATTGTAACTGCCTTAAACCAGTATATTTTAAACAACAATAATAATGGTTTAAGGTCAACAACGCTATGGGCTGATGAGGCATATCGAAATGGAGAGTACTTCTTAGATTATGCAAACTTTGATAATACTCCAGATATTCCATCGAACCTTGAAGACCTTGTTAACAACACCGGCTTTGTTCGTCTCGATTTACAACTTAATCCTCCACGTCTAATATACTACAACACTCAAGGTTCTAGTGCAACTGCTGTTGGTGTACATACTGGTAACGTACCAGAAAACACTTCAGTAGATGGATCAGGAAATCTTATAGGTCCATTGTACTATACTGATGACCGTGTTAAAGATTATCTTGACGCAAACTTCTCGACATACTATAATTCATTTACATCTACATTCGATGATGGTAATGTTCGTGATAGTTTGTATGGTGTGACTGCAACTGTTGTTGATGCTAACCTTGACTCTGCTGACTATCAAGGTAAAATCCTACAAGTCAATGACGCTGACGTATTCGCCAACTTCTCTGCCGGACAGACTATTCGCATATACGGTGCAGATTCTGGTACCACACCAATTACTACAACTGGTGCGAATCTAGTACTAACTAAAGTGGGCTTTGCTGACAGCAACACAACAACTGGTCACCAAGCAAATATTGAGTACCGTATTGCAGAGTTCAACTACACTGATGGTAACATTGCACCTGCTGGATCAATTCGCCCAGTTACGATTGCTACACCACCAGCTATATTTGATAGTGTATCAAATGTTTACGAAGCTTTCAACACTGATAACTTCATTCGATTGAGTATTTCTGGCGTAACTGCTGGTAACGGTATTCTTGTATATCGCAGAACCCCACTTACCAATAACCAGTTCGTGTTGACTGCTGTACTTGGACCAAAAGAAGTTGCTGAAGGGCAGTGGATCGATTACTACAACTTTGACTGGACAGAATGGTCTGGTAAAGTAGAAGAAGATAATACTTACCCAACATCTGTTATTCACTTCCCATATAACCCGCCTAGCATTCCTAAGCGTGGATGGGTAGATAAAGTAATTGAGTCTGTTACTATCGCAAACGGTACTCTACGTATTACGCTAGACGATATTGTATTCATCTCTCAAGACCAGAATACGGTATCTATTGCACACAACGATACTCAGAAGATTCGACAAGCGATTTCGCAGAATGCTTCAGTAGATAAAAAGTCTGTGGTACTAAACGCTAAGACCTACGTTGCGTCTGCAATCACTATGCCTGAAAACTTCGGTCTTACTGGTACTCCATACATTACTAAGATTGTTAAGTTGCCTTGGTCAGGCGGTGAAGCATCTGTTTCATCCGCTAAATTGATTAACACTCCATCTTCGTCTGGCGCTAAGAACGTTTCTATTGTTGGCGTAGATATGGATGGTAATGCGCTTAATCAGTTCTTGTTCCCAGATTCAACTGATGCGACACGTAACTACATTGTAGACTTCGGTATCAATGCTGATGGTCCTCTTGTAGATAAAGTTCGTATTCGTAATGTGATCGGTGGCGGTATCTTTGCAGATCGTCCAATCGACCTACGTGTAACTAACTGTGAAATGGTTAACAGTGGTGTATCAGACAGAGTTGGTTACTCTCCTCTATATGCATACGGTGGTCAAAGAACAACTGTAACCTCTAACAGATTTGAAAACTTCGGCGATTCTATTCACGTAGAGAACACTGATAAAGGTATCGTATCAGACAACCTAATCAACAACGTTGGTTCTGGCTTGACTATCTACGGTTCTAAATTCTTCATCTCTTCTCAGAACGTATTGATTGGTCCTGCTGGAGAGTTCTTGCCTACACCAGATATTCTAAACTCTGAATTCGATCTAATCAACATCGATTTGGGACCTGCTTATCTAGCGCAAGGCGATTACATCTCAGATAACATGACTTACCAAGAAGATGGTAGACTGTATGATCTAACTCAAACTGACGGTACAATCTCTGACATAACCTATGATGCGTACTATGTTGAGAAGCTACCTAACGGTGGAGAGCAGTTCTGGACACCTGCTAATGTAAACGATATTGTATTCCAGCCACGTACTCTACTTGCTTATGAAGGTCAGTTCGGATTCACTATCCCAGCGGCTGTAGTAGCAGATATCAAAGAGCGTACTGGTACAAACTCTTACACTAGCTTGACAGAAAATACAATCATCTGGAATAACGTTGAGGCTGATCTAGCCGCAATCGCAAATGGTCTTCTCACATCTGGTGCGACATACGACTTCTTAACTCAAATTCGTGGCGGTTACGCAAGAGGTGACGTTGATTCTAGCGGTAGCATTCAAGCAACTGATGCAGCAAGAGTATCAGATTTTGCGGCTGGCACAGCAATCAGTGAAGCAACTTACTTCCGTATTAAGCGTTGGATCGAAAACGATTTGCTTGACGATGCTCTTCGCACTGTTGACAACCAAGCATACGACTCAGAAGTACACGCACGTTATATTCGTCTAGGCAATCCTAATCACCAAGGTATTGTTTGGAGAGCAAGATACGAACACGAAGTAGACACCGGTGGTATTACCGCAGTTATCGTTCCTAATGCTGATAACGGGTTCGCTCCACTATCTGGCGGTAACTACACTATTCTAGTTCGTAACATTAAACCATACCTATCACTTGGATCTGAAGTCAAGTTGGTAAATCACGGCGGGGCTGTTGACGGGCTTGTAGGCACTGTAGCGAATATCAATACAGTGTTGAATTCTAGCCTAGGAACATCTGACACAACAATCACCATTAATTACTCTGGCGTTAGTTTGACAGAAAACGATATTGGTAGTAACTCAGGTTCTATAAATATTGTAGATAAATTTATTCTGGCGCAAGGAAGGATATTATAAGATATGTCTAGTATCACAAATATTAACAATAACTCGTCGGTTGTTAACGTCGGTCGCACAACACCCGTTGCGCCAGGACAGCAACCAGCATCTCGCTCAATTCCAGTTGTACTCGCTTCTGACCAATCTCCTGTACCTGTTGAAGAGCAGAACAAAGTACAGTCGGAAGTTGCACTATCGCTACTTGGTATTCCTCGTTCTGAGGTTGCTCTTGGTATCTTCGCAGACGTTAACACTTATGACGTTAACCCAACTGAATGGTCAAGTGCTCCACAATACTACCTACAAGGTCACGGTATTAAGCACTTGCCTAACGAAGCTGGTGCGCTTGTAGAAGCTCCACGTGATAAAGTATCAGTACTTACATCTAAGCGTTTCTTCCGTTACCAACCTGGTCGTGTATCTGCCGCTACATTCGGTATTAAATCAACTGTATCACAAGCAGACTTTGCTCAGAACCCTGTTGTACGCAAGTTCGGTATCTTTGACAACTACGATGGATACTACTGGGAAAACAAAAATAGCGGTCAAGGTGATAACTTCTCTGTTGTTCGTAGAACACAGTCACTACTTAAAGCTCCTACATCTCCTTTCGGTGTTAAAGATCAGCCTCTACGTGGGTCTCAAGTAGATCCTGCTACTAACAAGCTAGACGTAGACCAGCTAGATGATTATCGAATTGTAGGTAAAGCGGCTACTGCTCCTCTAGTATCTCCTGATCTACTCAAGAAAGACCGTAAAGCACTTCAGGAAGATCGTTTTAGCGTAGCGGCTGATGCTATCGCAACTGCTGTTAGTAATCACTCTATTACCGGCACTCAAACAACTACTGGTGGTAATACATACGAAGCACAAGGTGCATTCTACGTTGACTTGGCAGCGGCTATCAATGCTGACACTGGCGGTAGCACTACTGCTGAAGAAGTTGAAGCTAAATGTGCCCGTGACGTAGATTACTGGATCGATATGATCCTCATGGACTTAGAGTGGGGCGGTGACGCACACACTGTATACAATACTCACAACTTCGAAACTGCTGTACTACCACAGCCTAACGTATTTGAGCTACCTATCTACCAAGCTCTACGTAATAGAATCGACAATGCACTCACTGAAAATCCAGCTAAAGCGCAAGCTCTAGTTGATATCATCATTGACAGATTTGATCCTCAACAAACTAACCCTTCTATCGCAAGTGCTGACATTGGCTCTAAGCCTAAACTCGACACTATGTACGATGTTAAGAAAAACTTCTGGGGTTACTTTGCAGCTAAAGCTATCGCTTACGATATGACTAACGTTCCTGCTGGCTTTACTCAACAAGATATTGAGTACAAATGTCAACGTGACGTTGGTTACCTAATCGAAGGATACAAGAACGATATTCAAGGTGGCGGTAACGCTGAAACTGTTTACAACATGTCTATGTTCATCAAAGATGCTGGCATGTCTGTTTACTCTCAGATTAATCCTGCTACAGGGCAGCTATGGGAAATCACTCGCCATACTGCATTGAAAGCACAAGTTCTAGCAGATTTGGTAGAATTCGGGTACGGAACTGGCTCAAGCGTTTACACCAAGCAAGCTCTACTATTCGATAAAGTCATTGGCAACTTTAGCGTAGAAAGCACTGAAGCAATGGAAGTAGGTAACAGAGGCTTTGCCGGTAACCTAGTTGCTCTACGTGATGGTCTAATCATGATCCATGCTGGTGTATACGATGCCAACTTGCTAAAAGATCGTGAACAAATCTTGACAGTAACAGCCGCTAATGATACACTTAAACTATCTAAAGGTGTTGTTACATTCGGTCAACATGTTCGCCACGTAAGTGGTATTGTTGAACTAGACGAAAACGGTATCTACAAAGTCGCTAAAGTGATTGGTCCTAAAGGCAATGAATTCACTCTAGTAGACGAAAACGGTAACGATATATCAGTCGCTCCTGGTCAATCTGGCTATCTAGAAACTGTTGTTCCGTTCATTACTCCTAACACTTACAACCCAGAGTACTACGCTGGTGACGGTGATAATGCTACTGCCGTTTATCCTAACAATGATACTCTAGCTGATGTAAGCAAAGATGATGACCCATTTGAAAAAGGTATGGCATTCCCATACATGTACTCATCTAATAGCAACTTGCTAGATGACTCGGATGCAGCCTTCTATGTTGGTTACATTAACACAGCTAAGACTGATGTATCTACTATTCGCAATCAGATTGACCATCTAAACTTTATTCCAGAATACATCAACTGGATCAAGAATAACGTCAAGCCTGAATTCTATGGCGTATATGAGTACCGTGTTCCACGCTCTCGCTTCTCGCATGACCGTCTAGATGGTGTTGTCGATACCAGTGCGGCAGCAACTTACCGTGTGTTCTCTGATAAAGCAACCGGCGAAACTGGTACAGCTTACCCAGGACAGATTGTAACTGAAGAAGGTGTAGGGCAACTAGCTAACTCTGAATACAACTTCGACTTCACCAAAGTATCGATGCTCAAGATTGAGTTCTCATGGTACGGTGCGGTAGGTGCTCTCTTCTTAGCATACGTTCCAATCGGTAACGGCGAAGCTCGCTGGGTTCGTGTACACCATTTACGTGCATCTAACCAGCTGAAGATCGCTTCACTTGGTAACGCAACTCTACCTATTACTTACAACGTGTACGGTGGTGGTACTGCTGCATCTCTTGGTGACGGTGAAGAAGCTTCTACTCCTCCAGGTGCTAACTACTCTACTCAGTCGCATAACGTTGTCAAGTACGGTGCTTCGTACTACATCGATGGTGGTGACCGTGGTACAGTTCGCTTGTACTCACACAACAATGATGATACAGTACTAGCATACGGTAAACAGTTCCAGGTAAGTGGATACGCAGTATCCGGTACTGGTTCTAACCAAATAATCACTGCTGATTCTCCAACAGGAATCGATCCTACATTCTTCATTGGTGCTAAAGTTTCTACCGCATCACCACTCGATCAGAATGTTAAAGTGACTTGGGCTGACCCGACTACTGGTAAAGTGTTCTTGTCTGCGCCACTAAACAACACTTCGTTGATTAGATTGATTCCTGATCGTGCGAACACTGTTTACGGTATCGAAACTAAACGTGAGATTCTATCAACTGTTGACGCAAACGCAGTTCGTAACCGTGTACAGGTTTACCCAACTAAGCTATCTACTTCTAACTTGGGTGACAATCCAGTTCGTCTACGTATGAAGAAAACTCCAATCTTCCAGGTAGACACTACTTACAATGGTAACATCTCACTCACTGCTGAACATGAGGTTACTTCAGAAAACAACCCATTGCCTACAACTGAAAGTCAAGTCTTCCTACAGAACGAAGAAAGTATTTACGGTTGGTTTAAAGCTGTTGTTGCTGATGTTAACTACATTACAGCATTCGGTAGACTGTACAAGCAATCTGGTCAATACTACTTCGAGTTGCTAGAAAGCTATGCTGGCAGTGTTGTACTACTCTCTGGTCAGAACTTCCTACCAGATAGACGCTTCGATGCGCAAGGCAACATTCTAACAGGTGTTAGCAAACTAACAACTGAGAAAGAAGGTCTAAGCTCTGTTAAAATTGCTACTGATGTTCAAGTACCTATTCCTGGAACAGGGATAAATATTGCTACACTCTATTTGCAAGAAGGTACTGAGCAAGTCGACCTGTTGTCTTACTTTGATTATAACAAAGAGTATTTGTCATTCCCATTGACTGACATTGCTGATACATTATATTTCGCTGTTGACTCAGATCAGCCTTCCTCTACTTCAGATCAAATCAGTTTGGGTGTAACATGGGAAGAACAATAGGGTCATACAATGCCAAAGCAACTAAAGATTGGATTTGACAAGGTACCATCACCGGTAACGAAACAATATCCACAACTTGTAGACATTCAAGGCGCAAGACTATTTGATGCCGCAGGGAACCCTCTTCTAACAGAAGAAGAGGGCGCTCTCGGATCTTTTACTCAAGCTGAAAATGCTCTATCACTTCATGCGAATAACAAGGGCGCAAAACAATCTGTGCCCGTTGTTGAACAGTTTCCAGTTGAATCTGAAGTATCACTTACACTTCTAGGTGTACCACGTGCTGAAGAGCAACTATCGCTTTTCTCTGACGTAGCCGTATATGGTCTAGACGAAGAACACTGGAACTTTTACACATATGATGGCGGGTGGAATTATCCATACTCTTGGTACTATCGTAATAATCCTACTTATGGTATGCGTGGTAGCCCATCATTTGTAGAAGAGTCTAAAGAGCAAGCATTGTACCTGAAGACGTATCCAGTGCAGTACTCTTATCCCTTTGGACCACAGTGGAATGAAGAGAAAGAGCCTAGTACCACGTTCAAGCAATACATGAACTTTATTGGTATTGGTAAATATCTCTATTCGTTCTTGTCTGGTCCTTATCCGCAGTTTGCTAAAGATAACCTTATCACTCCAAACATTACAATACGTGATAGACTTTACCAAGAAGTTGTGATAGACTCTGCTTCATTTGCGGCTAACGGCGATTTCTCTCAGTTGGTAAACGCTGGCAACTTCTACGATATTGACTACGGTGATGATGACGCTATAGCATTTGAACAAATTGAAAAGTTCACACTATTCTTTAGAAAGATTCTTAACAACGTTGCAGCTTTCCCTACACCATCTGCATCTCAAGCCGTAGCATATGAGTCTACGCAAGAATACCGTGATTTACGTGCATTCTGTATTAACAATGCTCGTCCTGGCGCAAGCACACGAATTGAACGTTTTGGTGTTCTAGAATCTAAACGTTCATTCAGATATCAGCCAGGTCGTGTGTCTGGTTTCACATACGGTATTCGTATGAACACTGACCCATCTTCTTTGTCTAACTACATCGAATGGGGCTGTTCTAACAAGTCTGACGAATACATGTTCCAGTTGCGTGGTTCTGAGTTTAACATCATTAGACGCTCTGTTATTCCTATGCCAGCTACGCTACTCAAGCGTATGGGGCTAGAAGAAGATGATCAGAAACTAGTTTATCCTATCAGTTTGGATGGTGACCAGCAACTATACGAGACTGTTATTCCTCGTCAAAAATTCACTGGCGATGCTCTTGATGGTAATGGTCCATCTGGTCGTATTCTTGACTTCAAAACTGTTACCATGTTCAAGATTGAATTTTCATGGTACGGTGCGATTGGCGCTAAGTTCTATGCATATGTTCCTAGTGCGGCTGATGAGGCTCGCTGGGTACTCATTCACACTCTCGTTATTGAGAATGGTCTAGAGCAACCAATTCTTAAAAACCCAGATTTCAAATTTAAGTACTTGTTGTACAGTTCTGATACTGCTAACTTGCTAGAGCCTGTTTACGTTTACAAGTATGGTTCGTCTTACTACATTGATGGTGGAGACGAAGGTACTATTCGACTCGCAACAAGTACCTCAGACACTAAGCCATTTACAACACAAACTCCTGTTATGGGCATCTTACCTAAGAATGTTATTCTTAACTCTCAGGGTGATGCTATTGACAATAACAGAAAGACGTATCCTAGTGTTATCTCTGTAAGTTCTGATAAAGCAGTTCGTATTGACGTTGAAGAATTATATGGCTCACCAGACGGTATGCACTATCACTACTCGCCTTCTTTGCATAAGGGAATTGGCGATACAAGTGAAACTGTAGACTTGACATTTAGCTCTGATGGTGGTACAATACAACTTGCAAACACAGAATTGACCTTTACTGAATCTCAGTATGGGGCTAAAATCATTGCTGACGGCATCTACAACGCCTATTTGGGTAGAGACGATCAAAGCGAAACGTCTGCTCCACTTCAACGTCACACGGGTGGATACACGCTCACAAATAGCGAAATAGGCGATCAGGTTCTAAAATCTGATGGAACAGTCTTTAATCCACGAGACGGGCAGCCTATCACTGCAAGACTATCTAAGTACACAGTAGCGGCTTCCACTAAAGGTATCTACGCTAACGAGTTTAAGATTCACTGGTTGAATCCTATTCCAAGGGATAATAATGGTCGTGTATATGCTGACTACTTTGTCGGAGTATCATACGAAGCTCCTGCAATAGACGTTGACGGCAATCTAGTATTTGGTCCAGATGATCAACCTTATGATGTTGAGAAGTCTCTTAGCGTACAGTGGACAAACACTAACACACTACTTGACACTAAGAACAGAGAAATCCGTGACTTAGAGAATGGTTACTCTACACTACTTCAAGTTGATCCACGTCTACCTGCCCCAGTTGGCGCCAATTCTGGACGTATTTCAGCCATTCACGGTAAAGTATCGATCATCGATTATCCTATTGATCCTAATATCGTGGACAATGGTGACGGCACATTCAGAGTCAACTTCACAACGGCTGGCTATCCTCCAGTTGATCCACGTGACTTAGGCGTAGCTGAAGTTGGTATCAATCGAAACACTGCCTTCAAAGCCGATGGCGTAACACCTGTTCTTTTCACTGATGTTGTTAAGCTTGACCCTGGCACTTCTCAGTACTATGCGACTATTGACTATGACATTTCGAATGGCGGTGCAGTAACGGTTACTAGTATTCAAGCTAAAACTCTCACACTCTCTGATGATTGGCAGCTAAACTCTTTCAACCAATCAGGTGGTGCTAGATTCGGCAACCGTAAGTTCAGCGTTTCACGTACTCTACGATTCAACATTCAGCCTTTATATCCTGTTGTTGGTCTAAGAGATAACGCAAAAGTTAATAACATTATTATTGAAGAGATAACTCCTCAAAACGTATCATCATTCACTCCTTCGTGGATTACTGATGACACTGCTATTACGATTGAGACTGTGGCTGGCGAGTCTGACGTTCTTGCTCCATCTGCCTTCAATTCAGAAGATAGATTGTCAAGTATCCGATTTGACTCAAGTACACTACAGCCTCTACGTAGACCTGCAGGTAAGACTAATGTTGTTCACTCGTTCTTTGTCGGTGCTAATCAACCAGAGCGCATTGATTTAGAAAGCGTTTTCAATCAAGATAGAAAGGGCGTAACGCCAGGTCAACTAAATAATAAAGCATACTTCTTCACTGCTACAGGCGTAGACGGTGGTGGCAATATCGAAATGACGTTGACCGTAAAGGAACAGTAACAATGGCTATCTATCGTGGCTTAAACACACAGTTATATCTAGCAGATGTTGACGATAAGGACACTGCGCTAGAAAGTCTCGGTTTGAATATCGATGACTTTGAAGTTATTCGTGGACTAGATGCGGGTGGTATGACTCAGGTCGAGCTACGTACAATCTCTGGTCTAGACTTGGATCAAAAGAAAGAGCTATACGCACTATCTCGCACATCGGCTACTATCGGTAACCTTTTGCGAGATATGAAAGATATTCAGATACCTCTTGATTTCAATATGCGTATCAATAGTCAGTTACGTGCTGGTGCGATCAAATATGATTTCATCGATTGGTCAAATCCAACATCGACTAAATCTGCTGATATCTCTACTTCACGTATCTCTTCTTGGTCATCTGCTGACAGTCCAGCGACACCTGACTCTGATATATTCTACGGTGGTGAAGTTGAAGTTATTGGTAATAACGTAGAGGCTTCTTCTTTACATATGCTAGAAGCTCCTATTGCTAAGAGATATCCTGCTGAAGTGCCTACGGACGTAATCACTGTGAATATTAATGGCGTGGCAAAACAGATTCACGCTATGAAGGGTATTCCTCTGACCTTTGAAGGATTCTTTAAGAATGCTAACTTGCGTGGTAAAGTCAGTCAAATTGGCAACATTCAGCCAGTTTGGACAATCACTAATGAAGACAACGGAAGATTTTACGAAACTTGGAACGGAACAAACTCTACTATGGGTTCTAACTCCACTTACTACTTCCGTGACAGTCTAGCTCACCCTAGAAAGATCGACTTCTATTACAATCCAAATAATATTGAAGAGTTCGATTTATACAGTTTGAACTTGACTTCATTGCCTAATGTGTCTTTGCCTAATCTTATCACTTACAACCTGTACTTCAACGATTTCTATGAAGTGCCTAACTTCGCTAGTATTGCTCCATCTTTACGCAATATTAACATGACAGGTAACAACTTGTCAAGAACGGGCGCATCAATTAACACCCAGCTTTCTAGATTCTCGAATACAATCACAAATCTAGTATTCAATGGTTGTTTCACTGATAACGTCACTACAGATTTAGACCTTTCAGGATACACGAACCTAAACACATTATATCTAAACTCTCACTATAGTAGATATGGTGTAAGGCAATTAGCTGGCGCTACAACTACACCACACGTCAACCCTGGCTCTATTGCTACATATTCTATGACATATCAGCCATTCACTAGATTGTCGCAATCAGTTTGTGACTCTACGAATACGCTATCTAAAGTGTACATCAACGGTTGTAACATAGTAGCCGCACGTGATAAAAATGGTGTGGATCGTGATATAGAATTTAGCTCAACATCATTTAAAGAGTTACACTCATATTCTAACAACCACAACGTTGTTAAATTTAACGTACCTGCTACGATCAACAGTGTGACCCACTACTACCATACATACTCTAGTCCTGGTGGTGTTATTGATGACGCAGCTGGTCGAAGCGTCTCCGGTAAGTTTATCGGATGTGGTAATCTTCAAGTTCTTCACTTCTACGGCACCTCTATTCGTGGCAACGTAGGGGCTGACTTTAAGAATTTGCCTTCATTGGATTATCTAGATGTTAGATGGTCACAACTTGGCGGCAGTTTTAACGCAACATCATTTGAGGGTACCGATTCTATTCGTTGGTTGCTTCTAGCCGGGTCTTGGCACAATGATTCTAACTTCTTTGGTGCGACTCTAGACGGTGCAGGTAATGTACTTGAGCGTGGTCAGGTATTCAGAAACAAAGACAATCTACAGTACCTATACTGCTACAACAACAGAAACATTCGAGGATCGTTCCCAGATGTATCACGTACTAAGAAGCTACGTGTAATCTATATGCCTAATAATGGCTTAAATGGAACTATTCCTAACTTTGGTAGCAACGATCTTCTGTACTACATAAATTTACAGAGTAACTACTTTAGTGGATCAGTTCCGTCATTTAACGGAAATCAATTCTACTATATCTATCTTGGTGGCAACAGTTTGTCAGGCAACTTGTCAATTCAACAAGGTGCAAACATTCGTAGATTCTATGTACATTATAATCAGATATCTGGCACAGTACCTAGCTTCGAATTTACTCCAAGAATGGAATACTTGTACATGTACAATAACCAGATCAATGGATTCAGCACTGGAACATTGAATAACAATATACGTCTAAGACGTTTTGATATCTCAAACAACCGTCTATCTGTAGGATCAGTTCGAAATATCATATTTGATATGCTAGAAAACTACCAGAAGAATGGTCGTGGTGGAGTAACAATTAACATCCTAGGTCAGACAGATACTAGTGGTAATCCGGTTACAGAAGCAGATGTGACCGCAGATGAAGCAACCGCAGAAGCACTACAATTCCTACGTGGTGTTGGCTGGACTATTCTAATTTAAGGGAACGATATGGCACAGGGTTTCGTAAAATCATTAAACTTACTAGAGTCCGGATCTGAATCAGATGCAGGTATCTTTGAGAACATTGGTGGTGCAGGTATCGTTCCTGACTTGCGCTTGTTCTCAGGTAACTTACGAAAGACCTCATCTCTTCTAGCGAGTGAGTTCACTGTTGTAGGTGACGATGTTGTAGTCACTGGCGATGGTCGAGTGCCTTTCTCGAACAGAACAGAAGTTTTAGTTGGCTCAACTTTCTACACTGTAGGCGAATCAAACGGCATTGATAGATTTAAGTTGTATGCATCTAATGGTAGCATATTTGATCCTACAGGTCAAGATATTATTCGCTCCGATGCCGTAAGTTTTCAAAACCTTGCTAACATGTCTGTTGATAGACTTCCCACTAACCGTGATGCTGGCACAGGAGCAACAGTAAGTGGTGTAGGTGGAGGTCAAGATGACGAAACTGGAATTTACGATTTAAGAAGCATCTCTGCCAACTATGCAATCATCGAAGAAGGTCTAGGGATATATCGCTATAAGAAAGGTCGTATTCCATTAACGTTTGAAGATTCTTTCTTTAATCGTAGAGTAACCTTCAATGGCAACATTCGTATCACCAACGATGCTAACTTGACTCAAGGACCAGATACTCCAGGACTATTCATTCAAGGTCCTGACGGTGCAGTACGTGCTTTCTCTGACACTTCGAATCCATGGGAAGAAGTAGCGTCTGGTGCTAAACTAGAAACTACAGCGAATAATTCATCCGTCTTTAGATTGGTACTCAACTCGCCAAACTTGATAGTTCCTACCACAGAGATTGGTCCAGAAGCTACAGTAACAAACGCAGGAGACTACACCCACAAGATGAAAGTCGAAGTGAATGGTGAAGTCTTCTACGCTCTACTTACTACTTAATAAGCATTCTATACTGAGTTCCATTGTGAGTTATCGTAAGTCTTTCACTGACACTGAAGTCGGTGTTAGTCTGTGCAGTAACTCCATTTAATACAAGATTAGTGAACTTAACGCCCTCAAACTTTATATTAGGAAATGCGCTTGTAGTCGCTAGACCTGCTGTTGTACCAGCAAAAGGTGGAGCAGTGTTCAATGGCAAGATACAATATTCTTTGTTGGTTGATACAGGTGAGAATACGATTGTTGCGCCAGATTCGATAGTGCCTAAAATATTCTTATCAAGCGTGATTAGCGCATAAGTAACTTGCTGACCATTTTCAGTTATAGTCGTTGTACCTATGGCACTAACTCTAGTGCTAGTCGCAGTTCTATTAGGCGATGTGGTATTTGTTAAGAATTGAACGTACATTCCTGTGGTCAATCCTTGGCTATCTGTGACAATCAATTGAGTGCCGCTAGACGTGCCTTTAGCTTCTTTACCAACTACACCTTGACACTGTGCTTCTGAAGATAAGTCTTGAAGACCGGTAGACGCATACACCATTACATAATTACTGTTATCAAACGTCTCTGATTCGCCATGTATGCTTACGGCTGTGATAGAGTCGTTAACGCCATTGTAATCTGATGCTACTGTAATTCGCTTGAATTTAGTATTATCATCTCCAGCAACAAGATAATCCGCTCTAGTCTCAAATGCACTATTACCAATTAAGCTTGGAGTTACAGTTGTTCCTAGTCCAGTTGTGATATCGGTATTGTAGATATCGATAAGACCTAGATGCGATACAATATCAAATGTGAACGTGTCTCCTATAGCCGCAGAGGCATTTTTAGCACTAAATGTATCAGCATTTACGAATACATGTGATGGAACATTTGTACTAGCCGGTGTGATTTGAAACACTTGATAGGCATATGTTGGTCCAACTAAATAGTCTCCAACTTCTAGATTATCGATACTGCCGAAAAGCTTACCTTTACCATCGAATGTGAATGTCCGACCCTTTGTCTTCAACTTGGTCGATACGTCTACTGGAGGCACATATTGAATCGCTATAGTATCGGTAGTTGACAGTACAACATCTGATCTCTGTGCTGTTGGGCTAGCCTTCTTCTCAGCAAACTCTTGATATGTGTATGGCGCTGGGTTATTGCTATATGGATATTCTTTGTAGAAGTATGAGAAAGGATATCTCTCAGAGTCTATATCATAGAATTCGAAATTTTTATTAGGTAGTCTATCACCATCACCACGATCATTCCACCAAACAGTAATTCTGATTTTCTGCACATCACCAGTAAAGCTAGTGCGTAGATTGATTACAGGAGATAATATAGAATCTTCGCCCGACATTTCAAACTCAAGATTAATGGTACCTGATGCAGCTAATCCAGTAATCTCACTATCGAATGTTAATGTAGTGCCTTCAATCTTTTCGACAACAATTTTATTAAACCCTTGAACAATATAGTCGCCTATGTTAACATATTTAAGATCGGACTCTTCTATTACAATGAACGTCTTACCTTCTGAAACACCAGTTGAAGTGTATGTAACATCTCGCACTTCGGCGTAAACATTGCGTATAGTCTCGTAGCCTTGACCGTAAGGATCAGCTTCGATCATGTACAAGCCTGTAGTTTCAATGCTGAATCTAGTTAAACTAGTGTAGCCTTCCCACTGTACACCACCGTAGGTATCATCGAATTCATCATTGATCTTGATGCCGAAAGCAAACGTTCCGTTGTCCCAAAAGTCAACTGGACCAATAACACCGTCTACATTTTTATTTACAATATCAGCGCCAGTTGTGGTCTTAGAAGGAGTGTTCAGCCCACTAGATGGAATGAACCAAGCATTAGGACCATCACCCCCGTTGACGAAGTTTGGAGTACCAGTGATAATCTTGTAGTTTTCGATTCTGTCTACGATGCGAACAATTGGCTGTACAGGTCTATTTACTCCTGGCTCATCTAGAGGAGTATAAGTAACTATAGTATTATCATCTCCCGCTTGGATAAGATCGGAGGAAGTAACGTCTGTATTACGCAGTCCATTGATAACTGTAAGGTCGCCTGGGACATAGCCATTATCGTCTACAGCTAGACCTTCTAACATGTTGGCAAGTGCTTCATTTCTATTGTCGAGATCAGTCAAATTTCGATCAGCACGTAGACCAAACTTTTGATATTTTGTACTCATGTTACATCCATTCTTGGTAAGGTTGGGAAAACTTTCTATTCTCTATATTTATAAATAGAGATAGTATAGAATTGGAGAAAAACTAATGGCAATCAAAGCAAATTTGGTTCTCGATCAGGGTACGGACTTTTCCGCTACCATTGACTTGACAGACTCAAACGATAATGCATACGACTTAACAGGGCATACAGTTGCTTCCCAAATGAGGAAAAACTATATGTCGTCTTTTGCTTATACGTTCGTTTGTACCCATAATAGTACGCAAGGTCAGATTAACCTTTCGCTGTCAAAAGATACAACTAATGAAATCGAACCAGGACGTTATATGTATGACGTAGAAATCACTAGCTCGGGTGGTACGACCACTAGAGTTGTTGAGGGTATCATAACAGTAACACCAGGAATCACAAGATAACAAGAGTGTAGGAAGATGGCACAAAACAAAATAAAGGCAAAGGTTACACCTCAGAACAAACTATTGGTAACCAACTACCAGATTAACGCCTCTACCATTCAAATGGGAGACTTGTTTAATGTTGACGCCAGCGGGCAGACCGATGGTGCTGTGCTTCTGTATAATGGCGATACTCAAAACTGGGAAGCGACAACAAAAATGGACAACATAAATACAGTTATTAACGGAGGCAATTTCTAATGTCAATTATTAAGATCAAACGATCCCAGCTACAGGCTGCGCCCGGTTCCCTTGCACAAGGTGAATTAGCGTATACCTATGGCGCCGGTACACTGCTTAACGGCGGTGACAGAATGTACATCGGTACAGGGGATGAAACAAACGGAGAAGCGGCAAATATAGCCGTCATTGGTGGTAAATACTTTACTGATAAGTTAGACCACACGCCAGGCACACTAACAGCAAATAGCGCAATCATTGTCGATGCTAATAGTAAAATCGATGTTCTATATGTCGATGACTTGACGCTAGACGGTTCAACACTATCTATCAATAGTGGATCAGCGGCTAACACTAACTTGATTCTTCAAGCTGGTAATACTGGATCAATCGTACTAAAATCAACAGTTGTCTTTGAGGCAAATACTGACTTCGCTGGGCAAGTAACAGTTGATTCTATTAACGTAGAAGACTTGACTGATAACCGTATCGTTATCGCAGGTTCTTCTGGCGAACTAGAAGACGATGCTAATTTCACCTTTGATGGAACTACATTCAAAATTGGTGCAAATGCTGAGTTTACAGTAGCAGTTGGTACTGGCAACACTCAAGTAAAAGGCACTCTTGATGTAGATGGTCAATCTACTCTTGCTTCTGTGAAAGTAGAAGACCTAACAGCAACTAGAATCACTTATGCAGGTACAGACGGTGAACTTGTTGACGATTCTGGTCTTACTTACACTGGTGCTGGCGCAAATGCAACACTTACAATTGCTGGCACACTAGACGTTAACACCGAAGCACTACTAGCAACAGCTAAGATTGAAGACCTTACTGATAACCGCATTGTAATTGCAGGTGTCGGTGGCGAGATCGAAGATGACGCTAACTTCACGTTTGACGGAACTACATTCAACGTTGGTCAAGATAAGTTCACTGCAACAGTATCTACTGGTGATATCTACACTGCGGGTGACATTGCAATTGAAGGCGACATTACAGTAGGATCTAATACTGCTACTAAGTTTAGCGTAGATTCTGCAACTGGTAATATCGTATCTCAAGGCACATTGACACTCCGTGATGACATTATTGTAGGTAACACTACAGTAGACGTATTCACAGTACAAGGCGACACTGGTAATACTCAAATTGCTGGCACTCTAGACGTTGACGGTCAAGGTACTATTGCGTCTTTGAATGTTGAAGATTTGACTATCACTCGCATTGTGTTTGCTGGAACTAACGGTGAGCTAGAAGACAGCGGTAACTTCACTTTCACAAGCTCTAACAACACACTAGCACTAACTGGCAGTGGTGTTGTAGATGGTGACTTTGCAGTTGATAATCTTAAACTAGACCTCAACACAATTTCGTCTACTAACACAGACGGTAACATTCTACTTGATCCTGCTGGTAACGGTTATGTTCAAGTTGTAGGTACTAACGGTCTTGTAATCCCTGTAGGCAACACTGCACAGCAAGGACCAAGCGTAGCTGGTGCGATTCGCTTCAATGACGAAATCAATCAGTTTGAAGGTTACTCCGGTGTTAACTGGGCTTCACTTGGTGGCGTAAGATCAGTTGATGGTCTCACTTACATCATCGCTGAATCTTCACCTGGTGCTTCAGATGACACATTGTACTTCTACACTGCTGACTCTGATACAACCAATATTCAAGCGGCAACTCTTGATTCTACCGCATTAACTCTAAAACAGAATACTGCATCTGTTGACACAACAACTGGTACTCTAGTAGTTGACGGTGGTGTAGGAATCAGCGGTGACACTAACATTGGTGGCTCTGTTGATGTAGACGGAGACTTGAATGTAGACGGTGGTGATATCACTACTAACCTAACATCGTTCAATCTTCTAAACGCTACAGCGACTACCATTAACGCATTTGGTGCGGCTACTGATATCAACATCGGTACTGGTGGAGAAGGTGGTGGCGAGACTACTATCGGTCATGACCTTTCTGTTGTTGGTGACTTCTCTGTAGGCAACACTAACTTTACAGTTGACGCTACTACTGGAAACGTAGAGACTGCTGGCAGTGTCACCATCGGTGGCGATCTAACTGTCAATGGTAACACAACTACCATCAACGTTTCAACAATCGAAGTAGAAGATGCTCTGATTCGTCTTGCATCTAACAATACAACTTCTGATGCTGTTGACATTGGTATCGTTGGTAACTACTTTGACGCTACAGCAAATACTGCTAAAATCACTGGTATCTTCCGTGATGCATCTAGCGATGAGTGGTTCCTATTCGACCAATATGTTGATGAAGATATCGATGATAACGTAATTGATACATCATCTAATACTTTCAGTAAAGGCGTTCTTAACACTGATAAGATTGCATTCTCAACCACTACAATTGAGTTGACTGGCGATGTTGCTGGTACAATTGATATCTCAAGCTTCGGTGGTGGTGACGGAGATGCAAACACCAAGACTACTTACTCAATCACTACTACAGTACAGGCTGACTCTGTTGCCCTAGGTACTGATACTACTGGTGATTATGTACAGTCTATCTCTGCTAATACAGCAACCGGTGTTTCTGTAACTGGTACTGGTGAAGGTGCGGTAGTAACTGTATCTGGTGTGATTGCGAACACTGCCGGTCAAGTCGGTGTCGCTAGCTATGATGCAACTAACTTCGATGTATCAGCACAAGGTCTAGTGACTATCGATACCATCGATGGAGGCACTTACTAGAGCATGATAAATAGTAGAGTGGTGACGAGTATATACTTTTAAGCCACTCTATTATTCAAAAGCTACATAGCTATTATACACATTGTGAGGACATATGTCAACCATTAAGTTAAGACGAAGTGGCATTGCAGGTAAGATACCTACAACCACCCAGTTGGACCTAGGAGAAGTAGCACTTAACACATACGACGGACGCTTGTATATTAAGAAGTCTGTTAATAGTGTTGAGTCGATTGTCGGCATCTATGGTATGCCTACAACGGAAGAGACCATTACAGTAGATGCGTTCACTGGTGATGGATCAACAACCCAATACACTCTATCTAGAATACCAAAAGCAGACCAATATGCTTATGTGTCGTTGAACGGTGTTCGACAGCACATCACTGAGTATTCTCTTAACGGTAATGTACTGACATTTAATGAAGCTCCTGAAGTCGATGACGTAATCGAGATTCGGATACATGATGTTACTCCTAATCATGTCGTTGTACGTGATTATCAAAAATATGTGTATACAGCTAATGATGCAACCATCTTTGACGGCGCAGACGATAACTCTTTAACCTTAGAATATGATGTAGGCTTTGTTGAAGTCTATGTCAACGGTTCACGATTAGTCGATGGATCTGACTTCACCGCCACGGATGGCTCATCTATTACGATAGCTGAGTCTGTTACCGGTACGGTAGAAATAGTTTCGCTATCCCGTGCGTCTTTCGTAGACAGTCAAGGTGGTATTCCACTCACTGACTCAAGCGCACTACTTCCAACTGCCGCTACACCTCAAGTAGCGGATACTTTTCATAAGCTAAAATATCGTACGGCAAAGTATATCATACAAATGACTTCTGGTACAGATTACCATGCTACGGAAGTTCTTCTTATTCACGACGGCACTAATGTCTATATGACAGAGTATGGATCGATGTTTACTAATGTTTCGTTAGGAGACATAGATGCCGACATTTCCGGTAACGATGTTAGATTGTTAGTTACGCCTACCAGCATAAATACTACAGTTAAAACTCAAAGAATTACGGTGACGGTGTAAGATGGCTACGAAAATAAAAATATCGAATCTCGTACAGCCTTTA
>Ga0209962_1000165_pt1 | contig 21316 bp, 18 predicted proteins | sample SalPonA_C_H2O_MG_FD_185722 | JGI IMG/M metagenome (GOLD analysis project Ga0209962, IMG submission 185722) | Water microbial communities from South San Francisco under conditions of wetland restoration - Salt Pond MetaG R2A_C_H2O_MG (SPAdes)... | ecosystem: Environmental > Aquatic > Non-marine... | reverse complement strand
GTAATGAGTCTCTCTCTGTGAGTACCCAATTTGTGAAACGTACACTTGGATTTACGTTAAATCGCTCTAAGCATATGTTTTTAAGGATTAAAATTTGGCGGATTTGGGACGGTTCAAAGCTGATATTTCTAGGTTATTGCACTATTCTGGTGCGAAGTGAATTTTTTGCATTGTGCCAACGATAAGCGATTTTATTCTGAGCAATTCAGCTCTATTGAACTAAAATGACTTATAGAACTTTTATCCGCGGTATGGAAGCCGGTCTTAGATTTTGACTAGTGAAGGTGTAAACCCGATGCTCCATTCCAATATGAACAACATCGACCGAGGGGTTCGTGGTGCCGCGGGTCTGTTATTGGTCATTATCAGTCCGCTAGGGCTCGACCTGATCCCGAGCTCAGTAATGGGTTGGTTTTGTCTATTTTTTGGCGCCGCCAATTTAGTCGCCACGCTCACCGGCGTCTGTTTTATGTACTCTTTGGTCGGTATCAGCAGTGCACCCGAAACTGATGCGGAGTCAAACTCTTTCGCGACGCCTCAGAAACTAGATTACAACTCTCTACGTCGTAAGGCGGTTTTAGGTTTTGGTGCTATCGCGCTGGTCGTTTCGGCTCTTTTCACCTTCCAGTCGATTGAAGCTGCAAAGCAGACTGCGGGGCTGTCGGAAACGCGCGCTCTGCATGATACAACTACCTTTGTTGTTGATGAGATAAAAGATCACACCGACAGCCTCCTACCTGCCATACCTCCGTTGGAGCAGCTCTCGCGAGAAGAGTTGCTGGAGAGTCTCTATCACTTTGATGAACCAATGTTGGTGCTCGTTACAGATGGTCAGACTTGGACGGGGGCTGGTATCCAGCTCGACTCGGGGGCGGAGGAGAGGCTATCCAGCGCAGCAAAGAACTATTTTCCCCAACTGTCTCAATCCTCGCATGCAGACGCCAAAAGTCACGCAGCTGCGTTAAAATTTGGTGACCTACCGCTAGTTGAGAAAGTGCCAGTCTATGGTGAGCTTTACAATTTAATGGCGCACAAACTGAACCTAAACTCGGGTGTCGACTTGACCGTTATTCTTGCGCGTAGAAGTTCCAGTGGTGAAGATGCGTTTAGTACCGTAATCAAGAGCCTATCTGTCTCATCATTTATAGTATTTTGGTTAGCTATTTGGGGTGCTGTGGGGGTTGCCTACTTTATCTCTCGGCATGTAATAGGTGCCAACGAGCGCGCTTATCAGTTAGCAACGACCGATAGTTTTACCGGTTTGCCGAACGAAATCGCGCTGCGTGAAGTGATGCTTCAGGACGGGCGCTTCAGCCCCGAGCGCGATTTTCGGGTTGTTGGGATGCATTTGCGTGACCTTTCAACTATTGCATCGAACACGAGTTTCGAAGTTCTCTCGCAGATGCTCAAGGGCCTGGGGGACAAGCTTAAGTCATTCGGCTGTGAATCCTGTCAGTTGGCGCGCTTAAGCGATGGTACAATTATTCTTATCGCACCGGAGGAGGATGAGGACTCTTTTTGCGCATTTCGTGATCTGCTGAATGAGACGCAGAGCGTTGGTGATTACCGATTTAACCTGGAACCCACAGAAGTAGAACTGCACTACCCATCTGACGTAGACAGTTTTGAGAGCCTACGCATGACAATCACTAAGCTGGTCAGTGTGGCGAACCGTTTACGCCTTCCGATACTCCGTTTTGAGCACCTCGAAGCGACAGACAAACGCTCAAAATATGCACCAGAGATTCGTCGTGCGTTAGAAAAAAGAGAGTTTGAAGTCTACCTTCAACCGAAAGTGGATCTCTCTTCGTTGGGGGTCTGCGGTGCAGAAGCACTTGTCCGTTGGAATCATCCTGAGGATGGTTTGCTCTCGCCTGTTCATTTTATCGATATCATTTCTAGTTCAAATGTCCGAAGTCAGTTTGCCTGCTATATCATCGACGAAACCTGTGGGTTAAGCCGCAGGTTAAAGCGAAGCGGGCGAGATATTCTACTCTCCCTCAATTTGAGCGCAGAGGATATTCTGGACGCAGAAGTCCAGGTGAAACTCTCCGAAGCCTCTAAAAGCCTAGACCTTAAGAACAATCCTGTTTTGGAGGTTGAGCTGACAGAGGGTGAAACGGGTATAGATCCCGCGCGCATAAAAGAGGCGCTCAGGATCATTTCATGGCTGGGTTATCGTATAGCGTTGGATGATTTCGGAACTGGAATGAGCTCCCTATCCTATACACATGAACTGCCTATCAATACGATAAAAATAGATAAGTCATTCATCGACAATGTCGACCGATATGAGAGTGCAATAGTGCCGATTAAAGCCATCTCTATGCTGGCACAGGGCTATGGCTATGATGTGGTGGCTGAGGGGGTAGAGAGAGCCTCGCAGCTTAAAGTGCTTCAGTCTCTAGGGTGTACTGTAGTTCAAGGTTATATCTTCTCTCAGCCTCTTCCGTTCAATGAATTTGAACGCTACGAACCTAAAGCAATTTTAACCGAGGGGTCTAATGTGCACCAAATTGGTGCGGTAGATCGCGGTTAAGAATAGGAAAGAGTAGGCATAAGCCCAGTATCTTTCTGTTTTTATTAGGGAAAAAGCCGCGCTGGCAGTGATATTGCTTTTCCCCTTACATGAGCAATACAACTAAACCGCCACAGGAGAAGCAGCAGCTTCTCCTGTTTACCGATCTCGATGGAACACTGTTAGATCACCATAGCTACAGTGCGGCTGCCGCTGCCCCTGCGCTTTCTGAACTTGAGCGTTTGCACATTCCTTGGATACCCAACACCAGCAAAACTTTTGCAGAACTTCAGCCCCTGCGTCAGTCGCTTGGGCATAGCGGTAGCTTTGTTGTAGAGAATGGTGCTGCCATCTACCTCCCAGCAGACTTTAGCTGTGAGGAGACGCTTGAGATGGATTCGGGTTATCAGGTTAAGCGCTTTGGACAGCGACGCGACGATCTTTTAGCGGCTCTTAATCCCCTGCACAGCCGTTACCGTTTTCACAATTTCGCTCAGATGTCAGTTCTGCAGTTATCCGAACTGACCGGGCTCAATGAGTTGGAGTCATCCGCTGCACTGCAGCGAAAATACACTGAACCTATGCTCTGGCGTGACACTGAGGCCGCCTTAGTGGATATGCGGCTTGAGCTTAAATCGAAGGGGCTATCGCTTGTTCGTGGTGGACGCTTTGTCCACCTCATGGGGCAGCACGATAAAGCCGATGCATTGAGCTGGCTAAAGCTGCAGTACGAAAATCGAGGTATATCTGCAGTTACAGTTGCCTTGGGCGATGGCGAAAACGATATCGAGATGCTCAATGCAGCTAATATCTCTGTGGTTATCCGCTCGCCAGTTCACCCGCTTATCCAACTCGCCAAATCAAAAACTGTTCGTGTTAGCACTGCGATCGGCCCAGAGGGTTGGAACCAAGAGGTGCTGCAAATTTTGTCTGAATTCAATCGAGACTCAGCCATCGAGCGCTGATTCAAGGGCCGACTATTTAAGGAGCGACTATGGGCGATTTCTATCAGAACGGCATTATCACTACACTTCATAACCTCTCTAACCGACCGCTGGAGGAGCTTGAGGCTGAGCTCGTTCGCTTCTCACGCAAGCGGCCAATGGCGCTGATTCTCCCCTGTCTTTACTCTGAGTTAGAGACAGAGGCGATGCCGCTTATTCTTAGCCATCTCAAGCAGGTGCCCTATCTTAAGCAGATAATTATCGGCTTGGATCGCGCCACTGAGGCGCAGTATCGCCATGCTTTGGAGTTCTTCTCAGAGCTGCCTCAGGACTTTAAAGTTCTCTGGAACGACGGACCTAGACTGCGTGCAATTGACGCCAAATTGCAGCGCGAAGAGCTCTCACCCGAGCAACCTGGGAAAGGGCGTAACGTCTGGTTCTGTATGGGCTATGCATTAGGTGCAGGTGAGGCTGAGTCTATCGCAATGCATGACTGCGATATCCTAACCTACGACCGTGAGCTGCTTGCCCGTCTTATCTATCCGGTTGCGAACCCTAACTTCAACTATGAGTTTTGTAAGGGGTTTTATGCCCGAGTTGCCAGCGGCAAGATTAATGGACGCGTCTCGCGTCTGCTTGTCACACCGCTTCTACGTGCCCTTAAAAAAGTTATTGGCCCTATGGATTATCTCGAATATCTGGATAGCTATCGCTACCCCTTAGCGGGTGAGTTCTCCTTCCGGCGTGATGTGATGAGTGATATTCGCATACCGAGTGATTGGGGTTTGGAGATCGGGGTGCTCTCTGAGATGACCCGAAACTACTCCAATAACCGCCTCTGTCAGGTCGACATTGCGGATATCTACGACCACAAACACCAGGACCTCTCGCTTGAAGATGCCACTACGGGGCTCTCGAAGATGTCGATCGATATCACTAAGGCGGTCTTCCGTAAGTTGGCAACTAACGGCGTGGTCTTTAATCAGGAGACCTTCCGCACGGTTAAGGCGACCTATTTCCGTATTGCTCTAGATTTTGTAGAGACCTACCGCAACGACGCCGAAATAAACGGTTTGAAACTGGATGTACATGGTGAAGAGCAGGCAGTAGAGCTGTTCGCGCGAAACATAATGAGTGCGGGTAATCACTTTTTGGAAAACCCTATGGAGACGCCGTTTATTCCAAGCTGGAACCGAGTGAACAGCGCTTACCCAACACTGCAAGACGAGATTCTCAAAGCCGTCGAGGCGGATATGAAAGAGTATGGCACGCCACAGGAGTAATCTATGCAGCAGACAATATTGACGCAACGTGTCGCTGGCCACCTGAAACTGATCTATCCCGAACTCGAGGTGGCGGATCTGGTTGCAGAGTCTCTTGCCGTCATGGGGCTCAGCGCCGATACGCCATCGCCGGAGCCGCACCGCAACCTCTGGGACCAGTCCGATGTAATGATGATCACCTACGGCGATAGCCTTAAACGCGCAGGTGAGGCGCCGCTTCATACTCTTGCTGAGTTCCTCGATAAGCGAGTGAAAGAGGCGATCTCCACGGTACATATCTTACCCTTCTTCCCCTACACCTCAGACGACGGCTTCAGTGTTATGGATTACACCAGCGTAAACCCTGCACTAGGTGAGTGGGAGGATGTCAGCGCGATCTGTAACCACTACAAAGTGATGGGCGATCTGGTCATAAACCACTGTTCGGCACGCAGTCTCTGGTTTGAAAATTTCAAAGCGGGAGTGGATCCGGGCTCAGACTACTTTGTGGAGATGCCTGCCGATGCTGACCTCAGTGCCGTCGTGCGGCCGCGCACCTCACCCCTGCTGCGCGAAGTGGAGACTGTGAATGGCGAAAAGCGCGTCTGGTGTACCTTTAGCCATGATCAGGTGGACCTCAACTTTGCAAACCCTAAGGTGCTGCTAGAGATCTTAGGTATCATCAAACTCTACTTAGATTACGGCATTAAATGGTTCCGTCTCGACGCCGTGGCCTTCCTTTGGAAGGTGCCCGGCACTAACTGCATTAACCTACCGCAGACGCATGAGGTGATACGCCTGTTGCGCCTACTGATTGAGCATCACACCCCAGATGCCGTGGTGATCACTGAGACCAATATCCCTAATGCCGAGAACCTCACCTACTTCGGTAATGCCAACGAGGCACACCTGATCTACAACTTCTCATTGCCACCTTTGTTGATCAACTCGCTGGTAAACGGCTCCTGTTTGCACTTGAAGCAGTGGTTAATGACCATGCCCCCGGCGCAAAACGGTACCACCTATCTCAACTTTATCGCCTCTCACGACGGCGTTGGGTTGCGTCCCGCCGAGGGGCTCTTGAGTGAGTGGGAGCTAGAGACTCTGATTGCGACCATGCAGCGCTTCGGTGGACGTGTTAGTTCGCGCACCACCCCTGATGGCAAGGCTAAGCCTTATGAGATCAATATCAGTCTCTGGGATGCGCTCAGCGGCACCGTTGCCAACGGGCCTGATGAGTGGCAGTTTGCGCGTTATCTCTGTGCCGCAGCGGTTATGGCTGCGCTGGAGGGGGTGCCGGCTTACTATATTCACTCGTTTGTCGGAACCGAGAATGATCAGGAGCGTGTGGAGCATACGGGTAGTTTCCGCTCGATTAACCGGCATATTTGGGATGCTGATGAGTTAGAGGAGAAACTCTCTGGGGATACACATCATGCCCGGGTTTTTCAGGCGCTCACAAATCTCTTGAAGATTCGTCGCAAACAGAAGGCATTTCACCCCAATGCCACTATGTTCACGCTACATACCGGTGAGCAGTTGTTCGCCTTTTGGCGTCAGAGCATGGATAGACGCCAGAGCATCTTCGCCATCTACAATTTTAGTGATCGGCCGCAGAGCCTACCGCTCTCGGAGCTTAACTTGACGCTAACCGACTGTTGGACCGACTTGATAAGCGGTGAAAAGTATGAGGATAGAGGCGCACAGTTGAAACTTATGCCCTATCAGTTCGTTTGGTTAAATAATCTTTAGCGACCAGTTCGCTGGCTCGTCAGCTATACATTAATCGAATATTTGGAGCACAGAATTCTAATGTTCATAGGTTTGGAGGCGGGATATTATGCTCAGACCATTTAAGCATTAGGCTGAGCATGAATTTTTCACTCCAAAGGCTGCTACCCTTTCTCGTATGGGTAAAACAGGTCGATAAGGTCTCTCTACGAGCTGATTTTCTCGCAGGGCTGACCGGCGCAGTTATCGTTTTGCCCCAAGGGGTTGCCTACGCCTTTATTGCCGGCTTACCGCCAGAGTATGGACTTTACACAGCCATCGTTACGCCTGTAATAGCAGCCCTATTCGGCTCGTCCCATCACCTTATATCGGGCCCCACCGCAGCCATATCTATTGTTGTGATGAGCGTGGTCTCCTCCTTAGGTTATGCCCCAGGTACCGCCTTTATTGCTGCGACGATGATGCTTACGCTTCTCGCGGGTCTGATTCAGCTGGGTCTTGGTCTGTTGCGCTTAGGTACGCTAGTTAACTTTATCTCACATACGGTTGTCATAGGGTTCACTGCGGGTGCAGCGGTGTTAATTGGTACCAGTCAAATCAAGCACCTACTTGGCGTCAAGATCGATTCGGGTCTGCACTTTTACGAAGAGCTACTGCAGCTCGCAAGCGCACTGCCTGATTTAAACCCCCACTCCCTAGCCATTGGCGTATTTACGCTACTCAGTGCAATGGTTATCCGCAAGTTCTGGCGCAGTGCCCCCTATATGCTGTTGGCGATGTTACTCGGTTCGCTCTTCTGTCTCCTGCTTGACGGCGCATCTCAAGGGGTGAAGCTGGTTGGTGCCCTGCCGGGTACACTGCCGCCCTTTGCTGTTCCAACGCTCGATGCGGAATCTATTAGCCGCATGCTTTCAGGCGCTTTTGCAGTGGCTTTGTTGGGCCTGATAGAGGCGGTGTCGATTGCGCGCTCAATCGCTATCCGTTCGGGGCAGCAGATTGATGGCAACCAGGAATTTATTGGTCAGGGGCTGTCCAATATCGTTGGGAGTCTCTTCTCCTGTTACGCCGGTTCAGGCTCGTTTACCCGCTCGGGCGCAAATTATGATGCTGGGGCACGCACGCCAATGGCAGCAATTTTCGCAGCCTTACTCCTTGTGATTATTCTGCTCTTGGTACCGGATATGACGGCCTACCTTCCACTGCCAGCGATGGGCGGTATCGTGCTGTTAATCGCCTGGAACCTGATCGATTTCAAACATCTATTCGGTCTGGCTAAAGCGCACCGCAACGAGGCGATAACGCTGATTGTTACGCTGTTGGCGACACTCTTAGCTGAGCTGGAGTTCGCTATCTACATCGGTGTTTTCCTCTCTCTTGCCTTCTACTTGCGCCGCACTTCTCGGCCACGGTTAACGCTCATAGCACCGCTGGAGAGAGAGAATGGGCGCTACCTGCGCAATGTACAGCGTTATCAAAATGAGCAGTGCCCTCAGATTCAGATTCTGCGGGTAGATGGATCGCTCTTTTTCGGTTCTCTGGAGCATCTGCAGAAGCAGTTGCAGCAGCAGTTAGCGATGCAGAAGGGTGCAGTTCTGTTGGTGGCGAAGGGGGTTAACCATATTGATCTTGCTGGCGCGCAACTGCTTCAAGCCGAGGTTAAACGTCTCGAGCGTCAGGGCAGAGCCGTCCTCATAAGTTCCCTGAAAGGCTATGTGCGCGATGAGCTAGAGGCTATGGGGCAACTGCAGATTATTGGCGCTGGGCACTTTAAAGAGACAACCGGTGAAGCCCTGCGGACGTTGTTGAGTGGAGTCGATACCGACATCTGTCAAACCTGTAGCAAACGCGTATTTGGCGAATGTAGCAAACTCCCCGGTGCATAATAGACCCATCCCAGTTGGCCATAAGATCGACCGCGAGGCGGTCGTGACTCTTTTAGTGCTGTAGGTCAGGCAGATTCTCGAACAACTTCAGTGCTTCTGGATTTGCCAGCGCCTCTTGATTCTTCACAACCCGGCCATGCACCACATCGCGCACCGCGAGCTCTACCAGTTTGCCACTCTTGGTTCGCGGGATATCCGCCACGCTAATAACTTTTGCGGGTACATGGCGAGGTGTGGTCTTGCTGCGAATCTGCGCTTTTATTCGGTTAACTAGGTCAGCATCCAGCACAACTCCTTCGCGCAGTTTTACAAACAGGACAACGCGTACGTCGTTTTGCCACTGTTGCCCGATAACAATCGACTCAAGTACCTCATCGATTTGCTCAACTTGGCGGTAGATCTCGGCTGTGCCTATGCGCACACCACCCGGGTTAAGGACAGCGTCAGAGCGACCGTAGATGATGAGTCCATCCTCGGCGGTAATCTCAACGAAATCGCCGTGGCACCAGATGTTATCGAAACGTTCGAAATAGGCACTTTTATAGCGTGAGCCATCTTCATCATTCCAGAAACCGATCGGCATGGAGGGGAAGGGACGTGTACATACCAGCTCGCCCTTATCACCGCGCACGGGTTGACCCTCATCATCAAAAACATCCACTGCCATGCCCAAACCGCGGCACTGCAACTGTCCGCGGTAGACCGGTCGAGTTGGGCATCCGAGCGCAAAACAGGAGACGATATCAGTACCGCCCGATATTGAAGCTAGCAACATATCCTCTTTGATCTCAGAGTAGATGTAGTCATAGGACTCTGGCGACAGTGGACTACCGGTAGAGAGCAGCGCACGCAGATTCTGCAGATTATGGCTCTTCATAGGCTGTAGGCCGAACTTCATTGCAGCCTCTATAAACTTGGCTGAGGTACCAAGATGAGTCATACGTTCAGCTTGGGCGAGATCGAATATGAGCTGCTTGTTTCCGGCAAAAGGGCTGCCATCATAGAGCAGCAGGGTGGCTTCAGCGGCCAAGCCGGAAACCAGCCAGTTCCACATCATCCAGCCACAGGTGGTGAAGTAGAAGAGTCGGTCATCGACTTTCACATCGGTGTGCAGCAGATGCTCTTTGAGATGTTGTAACAGTGTCCCACCTACTGAGTGAACAATGCACTTTGGTACGCCAGTGGTGCCCGATGAGAACATAATGTAGAGCGGGTGGTTGAAGGCTGTTGGGGTGAACTCAAGCGCTTGGGTCGAGAAAGGGGCGACAAACTGCTGCCATGTCAGAATGCCGTTCTCAGGCGCGCCACTCTCGATGTAGGGGATCTCAACTGTTGCCAGCAGTGACGGGATCTTTGAACTCACCTGCGCGTTTTTGGCGCGACAATCCACGAGCTTGCCGTTGTAGTAGTAGCCATCTACACAAAACATCACCTTCGGCTCTATCTGGCCGAACCGATCTAGGACCCCCTCAACACCGAAATCGGGCGATGCGGAACTCCAAACCGCGCCGAGGGATGTGGTTGCGAGCATCGCAATGACAGTCTGCGGCATATTGGGCAGATAACCGGCAACACGGTCACCGGCAACGACGCCTGCCTGTTTCAGTGCCTGTTGGCAACGCGAAACTTCTGCATTCAGTTCAGCCCAGCTAAGGTGCTGTTTCACACGATCCTCGCCCCAAAAAACTAGGGCGTCGCCTGAATCCGAGCGGCGTAAAAGGTTCTCTGCAAAGTTGAGCGAAGCATCCGGGAACCAGCGTGCACCGGGCATTTTATCGCCATCCAACAGTACGCGTTCGCCTTTAGTACCAATCACCTTGCCGAAATCCCACAGCAGCGACCAGAACGCCTCAGGAGATTCTGTGGACCAGCGCCAGAGAGCAGTATAGTCATCCAGTATTTGTCCGCTCTGTTGTGCGGCAAGTTGGCCAAATTGGTGAAGGTTGGTCGCTTCTATTTGGGCTTTGTTGGGTGACCAAAGTGGGGCGTTTTGCATTGCAGGAGCTCGCTTCTCTAGCGCGACAGGCGCGTTATCAGGGCCTTCTTTATACCAAGAAAAGGTTTTTTGCTGAAGGTGGATTGCTTTCGGATGCTGGGAGAGCGTTATCGTTGCGGTCTAGCCAGGTTCTCTAGGACCTCAAGCTGACGTCGACGTAGCTCTACTCCCAGAGCAGGACCTGAAAAACCCTGTTCTATCAATGTTTTTGGAGCGATAGAGTTAACTGCCGCTACCGCACGCTCTATGGCGTTGTGATCAATTGCACTGCCGTAAAGCGCAGTACAGGCGCGGTCAAAGGCGTGCAGGCGCGCGCGTGAGCGGGTCAGTTTAAGGGCATCAAAGAGTTGAAACTGCGCTTGAGGTTTGAGTTTATCGAAGCGGCTTAATTGTGCGCCCCAGCGACTGAGATCTAGCGCAGCCTCGAGGTAACGTTTGGGGATGCGTAGCCGTTCGCACAGGTCGGTTAGCGCCTCCACTCCCGACTGGGCAACCAGACGCTCGGCTAGGAGCGCAAAGCGCTCTACTGACGTCTCTAGCAGCGCTCCGTCGAGCTGTAACCAATCATCCTGGGGTACAGCTAGGAGTTCGGGCATCAATTTCTCCAGTGCATCGCAATCACGCAGAACCGAGAGGAAGGTCGAGGCTGAGGGGGTATTAAGTGCTCGCTCAAACTCCTGCCACACCCGCTCTGCGCTCAAGTGCAGTAGTTCGTCGGTTTGGCTCAGCTGCCGCATGAGCAGCTGCGTCTCGGGCGCCACTTCAAAACCGAGCGAGTTGAAGCGCGCCGCGAAACGGGCAACGCGCAGTACCCTTAGCGGGTCTTCGCTGAAGGCTTCGGAGACATGGCGCAGCTGGCGGTTAAGGATATCCGCCTGCCCATCATAGGGGTCGAAGATATTGCCGGCTTCATCCATAGCCATGGCATTGATTCGTAGGTCCCTGCGAATTAAGTCCTGCTCTAACTTAACGCCCGGATCGGTGTGGAAGGTGAAACCTTTGTAGCCCTTACCCGACTTTCGCTCGGTACGAGCGAGGGCGTACTCTTCATGCGTCTCGGGGTGCAGAAATACCGGAAAATCTTTGCCGACAGGTCGGTAGCCAGCGGCGATCATCTGCTCTGGAGTGGCGCCAACGACTACCCAGTCGCGATCCTTCACCTCGAGCCCGAGGAGTTGATCACGTACTGCACCACCAACCAGATAGATCTGCATGTTAGTGCGCCCCTGTTTCGCTTGCGTGGTTTTTAGCCGCGCTCGACCTGGTCCGGCATACCTAGAGCCCAGCCCTCAAAGCCGCCATTGAGACTGTAGACCTTCTCAAATCCGCGGTCCGCTAGGAAGGCTGCAGCAGACTGGCTACTAACCCCGTGGTAACAGCAGACGATGATGGGCTTATCGAAATCAGCGTTGTCGATGAACTCTTGCAGATTTTCATTGCTCAGTGAGACAGCTCCTTTAACACGCCCATGGCTAAAACTTCCCGGATCACGGATGTCAGCGACAACTGCACCCTCCTCAATAAGCTTCAATGCATCCTGGCTATCTACAGGTGTAAAACTACTCATCATCTCTCCCATTATTCATGTTCACAGCTGCTCACGCTGAATATCTTGCCATCTTCTAATCTGCGCGCCGTAAGACGATTGCCCCAGACGCAGCCGGTGTCCAAAGCGGAAACTAACTCATCCTCGTAGAGACCCAATGCGGCCCAGTGTCCGGTAATTATACGTCTTTCCATCGCCTGCTGCCGAGGTTGTTTGAACCAGGGTGCAAATCCAGCGGGTTGAGACTCGAGGCCGGCATTGGCGTCGAACTCTAGGGAGCCATCGGCGGCGATAAAGCGCATACGGGTGAAGTAGTTGGTCAGGGTGCGCAGGCGCGTTGCTCCACTGAGGGAGTCACTCCAGTTTGCTGGCTCATTGCCGTACATTGCACTGAAAAACTCCAGGTAATGCCGCCCGCGCAATGCCGCTTCAATCTCGTTTGCGTACCCCTTTGCCTGCTCTAGACCCCAAATATGTGGGATGCCAGCATGCGTCATGACACACCCAAGGCTGGCACTGTCGATCAGAATGGGTTGCTGTTGCAACCACCCCAGCAGTTCATGGCGGTCGGGTGCATCGAATACCTGCTTTAACGTCTTGCCTGGGCTCTTCTGGGTCGCCTCATGGTAGATGGCCAGTAGATGTAGATCATGGTTGCCCAGTACGGTTTGAGCTTGGTCACCTAAATCCATAATAAAGCGCAGCACGTCGAGCGACTTGGGACCACGGTTAACTAGGTCGCCTGTTAACCAGAGACGGTCACCACTGGCGAAACTTACCTGCTTCAGCAGCGCTTTAAGAGAGGCGTAACAGCCTTGAATATCACCAATTGCGTAGGTTGCCATTGCGGGGCCTGGGTCAGTTGTTTAGGCTCAAAGGCTGAAGGATAAACGAATTTAGAGCCAGACCCAATTGTCCAACACAGCGCATTCTGAGATCGATCAAAGCTTCCTGCCTATCTACAACGAGAACGCTCGCGTATTGATACTGGGCTCGCTACCGGGTAAGCGCTCTATCGCCGAGCAGGGGTATTACGCGCATCCACAGAACGCCTTTTGGCCTATTATGGCGCAGATTTTGGGCTTTGATACCCAGCTTGACTATGCGATGCGGCTCGAGCACCTAAAAGGAGCTGGAGTTGCACTCTGGGATGTTGTCGCTCAGGCTGAGCGCCCTGGTTCACTGGATAGTGCCATTGTGCGAAGTGGGGCTCAGTACAATGATATTCCGGATCTACTGGGTCAGTGTTCGCAAATAGAGCTCATAGCATTTAACGGTGCTGCAGCGGCGGAGATGTTTCAGCGCGCGAAAAAATGTTGGGGGAGAGAACTTAAACTTCCCAAATCTGTGAAGCTGCCCTCTACCAGCCCGGCTCACGCAGCTATGAGTCGGGAGCAGAAGCTCGCTGCATGGCAAGGAGCCTTAAGCGAAATAGTGCGAGCTTAATTGCAGGTTTTCGCACGGCTTTGAACTGCATTTTCTGCGTTGCAATTTGCTATACTCACTCGATTATCTAACCCCCTGATTAGAGTCCCTTATGACAAAATCCGCAGTACGCCTCGAGTTCCTGCTCCTGATGGCGGCCATGATGTGCCTTATGGCGCTTTATATCGATGCAATGCTGCCAGCACTGCATGATATCGGTGAAGAGTTTAACGCGCTCGAGGGCAACTACTACCAGCTGGTTATCACCAGCGTCATGGTGGGAATGGGGGTAGGCCAGCTTTTCTACGGCCCATTCTCGGATGCGTTTGGCCGTAAGCCGGCGGTTTATCTCGGTTTTCTCTTAATCCTGATCGGCACAGTTATTAGTATTTTTGCCCCCAGTTTCGAGTGGATGCTGTTTGGCAGGTTGCTACAGGGGCTCGGGGCTGCAGGGCCGCGCGTGATGATGGTTGCCATAATCCGCGATGGCTACGCTGGGCCTGATATGGCTCGCATCATGTCGCTGGTTATGACCATATTTATCTTTAGTCCGGTGGTCGCTCCCATGCTGGGACAGGTCGTTCTGCTGTTTGCCGGGTGGCGAGCGGTCTTTGTGATGCTGCTGGTTATCTCTCTGGCTACTGTTATCTGGTTTGCCCTGCGACAGAAAGAGACGCTGGCGCCGGAAAATACCCGAGAGTTCTCTTTGCGACCCATTTTGCGCGGTACCCAAGAGGTTCTAGTGCACAAAGAGGCGCTGGTTTACACGCTCGCAGGTGGCCTGATTCACGGGGCACTTATCGGTTTTCTAACCTCTATTCAGGCTATTTTGCAGGGTATCTACGATACCGGCGCTATGTTTCCGGTCTATTTCGCGCTAATGGCGATAGGCGTCGCGGTCTCATCTTTCATCAACAGCCGCTTGGTCTACCACTTCTCCTTGCGCAATTTAGTGATGGGAGTACTAGTTTTCCTAAGTGTTACCACACTGTCAGAGGCTGCTGCATTCGCACTTTTCGATCTGCACCCCGCGCTCTGGATTTTTATTCTTATGATGTCGGTAACCACCTTCTGTTTCGGCCTGTTGTTCGGCAACCTTAACTCCCTAGCGATGGAGCCTTTTGGTCGCCTTGCCGGACTCGCGTCAGGCACGATCGGTGCTGTGACGATGATTATTGGGGTGGCTGTAGGGAGTCTCATCGGTATGAGCTTCAACGGCACGCTTGAGCCGATGCTTGCAGGCTTCGGTATAACCGCTCTGATTTCACTTGCACTGATCTACTTCGCTACCCCTAACCCTATTACTGCAATTAGTAAGGGGAGTGAGGCAGAGGCGACGGTAAGCAATTGAGTGAATTAGTACCCGGGGTAAAAGATCTCTGGTTTCTGCCACTGGGCGGAACCGGTGAGATCGGCATGAATATGAACCTTTTCGGCCACAATGGTGAGTGGCTGATGGTTGACTGCGGCGTCACCTTTGACGAACCGCTGACTCCAGACTCGCATCGAACCCATGCGGTCGTGAGTGCTGATCCGAAGTTTATTGTGCAGCAGAGAGAACGCCTGCAGGCGATTGTGATTACCCATGCGCATGAGGACCATCTGGGCGCCTTGCCCTATCTTTGGACACGGCTAAAAGTCCCTGTCTATGCCACACCCTTTGCCGCTGAGGTGTTGCGCCGCAAGCTCGCTCAGCAGGGTTTAGCGTCACGCGTTCAAATCAACGAGATTCCACCCGGTGGTCGTTTCACTTGCGGTCAATTTGAGGTGGAGTTCCTGCCCATTACCCACTCTATTCCTGAGCCTCAAGCACTTTTGATAAGCACCTCAGCAGGCAAGCTTTTTCATACGGCAGATTGGAAGATTGACCACCAGCCTGTGGTCGGGGAGCCCTTTGATGCGTCACGCTTCAGTGCGCTGGCGCAGCAGAATGTTCGTGCCATGTTATGTGACTCCACCAATGCACTCAAAACCGGTGTGTCACGTTCCGAGTCGATCTGCCACAACGGGCTGCTGCGACAGGTTGAGAGTTGCGAGGGGCGTGTTGTGGTGAGCTGCTTTAGCTCAAATCTGGCGCGGCTTGTCACAATTGCTCGTGTTGCCCAAGAGACGGGGCGTTACTTTGGCCTAATCGGACGCTCGCTACTGAATATGTACAGCATCGCACGGCAGACCGGCTACTGGCCTAAAGAGCTAGAGGCGATAGATGCTGCACACCTAGGCTATTTGCCGCGCAACGAGGTGCTCGCAGTTGCAACAGGAAGCCAGGGTGAGCCACGCAGTGCACTGAATCGCTTAGCGCTAGATGAGTTCGAAGCGCTGCAGCTTGAGGCGGGCGATCGGGTAGTAATGAGCTCCTTTCTTATCCCTGGTAACGAGCGCTTAGTCGAGCGTATGGTCGAGCGGCTGCGTGCTCGCAATATTGAGGTTATCGAGTCGGCACAGAGTACGACACCGATACACGCATCGGGACACCCTTGCCAAGCGGAGCTGGCCGAGATGTATACGCTGGTGCAGCCCGACATTGCGGTGCCTCTGCACGGTGAGGCCGAGCATATGCATGCCAATGCTAAGATTGCCAAACGCCACAGTGTGCCTATCCAACTAACAGGACTTAATGGCGACCTTTACGAGCTGGCCCCCGGCGCTCGGGTCCACTTTGGTGCTGTGAAAGCGGGTCGCATAGCGCTCGCGGAACGATAGAAAATCTGACGCTAGCGTTGTTTTATTCAGCATTTGTGACACTTATGGATGCCGGCTATCAAACTTTTCTAATTGGTTAATTCTTGTTCGTTGAATCGGAATTGATGGACTAAACTGAGTAAACTTAAATCCTTCAGGAGATTCAGGTGCGCAAAGAGTTTGAAGCCGTGCGCGAATTACTGATGCGGGGAACACGGCAGGTTAAATTGACGGATGTCTGGTTTGCTATTCACCGTCGCTTAAAGGTGGGTGAAGTGACCAGCCGAGGAACGCTGGCGCTTACCGAGGACGAGAAGGGCCAGCTACGCTTCTGGATAAAAGATGAGACTGGCTGTGACCCCTTGTTGCGTGAGCATCTTCCGGGTTCGTCCCGGAGTCCAACCAGCCAGCCGCAGTTTCAGAAAGCTAGTCCGCGAGCCGTGTTCGGCCGTATGTTGCGTCTGGCGCGCCAAGGTGGCGGTGAAATCCATCTGCGCTCCGGTGACGCAAAGGTTCCTGCCGGTGCCATACTCAGTGTTGAGCCTGAATTTATCGACCTCTCAAAAGAGGTTGTGCTAGTGGTGGACGATGGTGCCCTAGTGCGCGATTGGGGTAGCTTGAAACTCCCTAAAGAGCTCAACAACTCGCTAATCATTTTTCGCGGCCAAGAACGTGATGCAATAACGCTCATGAGTGTTATTGATGAACAGCAACCCAAGCTCAATGTTGGCTTCTATGATTTTACGCCGGAGGGGATGAAACTGGGTCTGCTGGCCGAACATGATGCGCTACTAATACCTGCCCGCTGGATAGAGATGGGACCGCAGGACCCCTTCTACCAGACCCACAATCATGCTGAACTGTTTATGTCACAGGTGGATGCACTGCTTTACCTGCAAGAGTTTGCGCCCCACGCACTACACCCGCTGCTTTCGCACATGAAAACTCATAAGATGGCGCTATCACAAGAGGACCTGGTGAAACAGGAAGAGCGACTGCTAATGTTGCCGCTCAAAACGGTAATGTAGACTCGCTGATATGTGTTTGGTTGTTTTGCATTGGGATCCCGAGGCACCCCTTGCGTTGGTGCTTGTCGCTAATCGTGATGAGTTTCGCCAGCGCCCCACTCAGCCTATGCACTGGTGGCAAGATCAGCAGGTGCCTATGCTGGCCGGCAAGGACCTAAAGGCGGGTGGTACCTGGTTTGCTATTGACCCTGCCGGGCGCTTCGCACTGATCACAAATATCAGACCCGGTTATGTAGGGAAGAGCGCACCACTTAGTCGTGGCGAGCTACCAACAAGATTCATTCAGAGTGGTGCAGATATCGATAGCTTCCATAGGAGTCTACTGCCCCAGATAGATCAATACGGCGGCTTCAACCTTATTCTGGGAGATGCCGATCGTCTCTTCTGGTTCAGCAGCGATAATCCTGAGGGTAGCGAGCTAGAGCCGGGAGTTCAGGTGCTTAGCAACGATTCGCTCAATACCCCTTGGCCCAAGGCGGAGCTCGCACGGGAGCAGATGAAGCAGGAACTTGTCACCTTTGAGCGCGGCCAAATTAGTGAAAAAGTGCTCGGTTCTACACAGCGTTTTGCCAACGAACTACTCCCCAAAACCGGAGTGCCGATGGAGTGGGAGTCTATGCTCTCTGCCCAGACGATCATTGGTGAGGAGTATGGAACCCGCAGCCGCTCTTGGCTACGGATAAGCAAAGCGGGTGATGTGAGACTGACGGAGGCGCAGCTTAGTGATGCGGGGGCGTTGCACTCCCAGCGCCATTTCAATTGGCAGGTTTCCTAAAACAGCCAGGCGATACCGAGCCAGAAGAAGAGGAAGAAGACAAAAAACGCCGGCAGAACAAACTGCAATTCGCCAATCAATCCATCCCCTGCCGCTAAGGTGAATAGCAGCATTACCACTAGGGTTAAAAAGAAGCTTAGGATAGCGCTTGTACGCAATCCCACACCCTCAGTGAATGCCGGACTCAACGTTGCAAACAGCTCTGGTGCCAGCAGCACGATTCCGGCAACTAGCGCAACAAGGATAAGTACGAGCAGCAGCGCGGTAGTGCGCGCAACACGCTTATCCTCACGATCGCTGGTGTTCACCTTAACTTTCATTTAGACGCCGTCCTTGTTGCCCTTAATGACATCGCGAATTCCATTCGGATCCGGCAGCCCTTTTACCAGCATCTCTGGCTGATCGCCGGCGGTATAGATCTCTATACTGCCGACCCCAAAAATGCGGTTTATGAATGATTGATAAACCTTAACTGTGCGTACTGAATCACAATCGATCTCCGCACGTGACTTTGATAGCAGGCCCTCTTCAAGGTAGATCTGGCCCTCGGATACGGTTAATGAGGTCGCCTTACAGCTAAGGTACCAGTAGAGCAAAATGAGTATCCCGATACCGCCGGCCGGAATAAGCAAAATAGAGAGAATGAAACTAAACGGGCGATTGCGAAACATGACAGGGTTAGCGGTGTAGGTTGGCATTGAGTCTTCCCATCTCCAAGATTGTATCCAGTTATATTAACGTCCTGCGTGAATTGTAGTCGCAAGTGTCTACCTTTGCTCTCTGAAAGGTCGAATTGGGAGGGTTTAGCCAGTGAATGAGATCTCCTTATTTAATTAGTCGTTACTAATTTATGGGTTTCTTCTGGTGGCAGCCGTTCTGGTAGTGCTAGTTTCTGGCGTGACAGCGATGATGCCGCTCGGTCAGCTTCGGCTTGGTCAGTGAGGGTGTGTTTTAAATCGCGTACAATAGACCCTAAGTGATCTCTCTTTTCAAATCAGTAGTTAGGGGCATGTATGTCAGTTAGAGAGTTTGCTGTGCTCGGGGCTGGTGTGATGGGTTCCGGAATCGCTTTAGAGGCTGCACGGCAAAATATTCCAACGCAACTCATCGACCTCTCTGAAGAGGCTCTTGCACGCGCTTCGTCCAGTGTTGAGAGGCAGCTTCAGCGTCAACTCAACCGCGGTGTCATCAGTGATACAGAGTGCCAGCAGATTCAAGCGGCGCTGCGAATGCATAGTTCTGCGCAGAGTTTTGACAGGGTCGATCTGCTGGTTGAAGCGGTTGTCGAGGATCCGCAAATTAAGCTTTCTGCTCTGCAGCGGGCTGAACAGCAGCTGCCGCCGGATGCAATCCTCACCACCAATACCTCTACCATCTCTATCGACCAGCTCGCACTCTCTCTACAACGCCCTGCGCAATTCTGTGGACTGCACTTTTTTAACCCCGTGGCGCAGATGCGCCTTGTTGAAGTGGTGAAAGGGGAGGCGACTAGTGCAAAAACGCTACAGAGCTGCGTTGAATTCGCAAAAACACTCAATAAACTGCCGGTGGTCGTTAGAGACTGCCCTGGCTTTTTAGTGAACCGCATTCTCTTTCCCTATTTTCACGGCTTCGACCAGCTGTTCAAAGAGGGGGTGAGCTTTGAGCGGGTGGATGCAGTGATGCAGGCGTTTGGCTGGCCTATGGGACCCGCCTACCTGGCGGACGTAATAGGTATGGATGTGATGGTTGGAGCGGATCGAGTGCTTGAGGCTGGCTATCCGGATCGAATGAGTTACACCACAAACTCTATATTCTCTAAGCTCTTAGAGGCGAAGATGCTCGGTCAAAAAACCGGCAACGGCTTCTACCTATACACCCTAGATGAGGCTGGCCAACGCCAGCGAGAACCGAATCCTGCCGTTTGGGAGTTGCTGCAGCGCAGTGATTCTGTGAACACGATTAGCGATGAGGAGATCCACTGGCGCATGATGCTGCCGATGCTGAACGAAGCGTTGCGAGCACTGGATGAGGGGGTGGTTGCCAGCACCGAAGATCTAAGCCTCGCTGCCCGTTTAGGTTTGGGGTTTCCCAATATTGAGGGCGGTTTATGGGGGTACATTGAGTCGATAGGTTGGGACCAACTGCAGCAACAGATGGAGCGCTATGCCCACCTAGGTAGCCTCTACACCTATCAGCGAAGTTTACAAGGGTAAGACGCAGATGTCAGAGTTCGAAGGCAATTCGCGTGCAGTCACCTCCAGCCAGGCCGGCGTGCATGAACGTCTGGTAGAGGTTGTGCAGCGCAACCTCGCCAATCCATTCAAGAAACCCTTTGCCGATCACACTCGAGCTGCTTTTGAACAGGCTCAGCAGTGGGTAGATAAGCAGGGCAAACCATTAATCTTTGACTCCTGTTGTGGCGTTGGCGAAAGCTCACGCATCATTGCGCAGCGCTTTCCGGAACATTCAGTGCTGGCGCTGGATCGCTCCGAGGCGCGATTAGATAAGCATCAGCGCTGCTTCGACGAGACACTAGATAATCTATTATTTGTGCGTGCCGACCTGATGGATTTCTGGCGTCTGGCAGAGGAGGCAGGCTGGCACCTGGATTACCATTTTCTGCTCTATCCCAACCCTTACCCCAAACCGGGTCAGTTGCAGCGGCGCTGGCACGCAAGTCCAGTCTTCAGTTCGCTGCTCAACCTCGGTGGGGAGCTTGTCGTGCGTAGTAACTGGAAAACCTATATCGATGAATTTGTCTTAGCGCTGAACGAAGCGGGTATCGCCAGTTCAACCCAAGATTACTCAGCAGCAGAGCCGATGAGCGCATTTGAGCGTAAGTATTGGGCAAGTGGTCAGCAGAGTTGGCAGTGTTGGGCACAACTCGCAGGCGATTAGCCCCTTGCTCCTAGACCTCTGACGATGTACACCTTAAACAACTAAATCTCAATCAAGTGTATCTTAAGTAACGAAAGAGTCGCGAGGTCGTCGCTATGAAGTATTCTCTATTACCCTTGTCTATGGGCTTTGCACTCATCGCCAGCTCAACGCTCTTGGCGGCAGAGCCTGATCTTGAGCGAGAGCAGCGTATGGCGGATGAGATTGTGGATGTGATCTGGGACGGTGAGGCGATCGAGCTTGAAGCCGAGGGGCATAACTTCCTCGCGATTTACATGGAGGCGGATGAGCCCAAAGGTACTGTCGTTATTGCTCATGGTCGTGGCTACCATCCAGATTGGGAGACGGTGGTTAACCCTCTACGCATCGGCTTAGCGGAGGCTGGGTGGAACACGCTAAGTATTCAGATGCCGGTATTGGAGAAGTCGGCAAAATACTATGACTATGTCGAAATTTTCGACGCGGCAGGTCCGCGCATAGAAGCAGCGCTGCAGTTCGCCAAAGAGCAGGGCAGTGAGAAACGCGTGCTACTGGCGCACAGCTGCGGCTCTCATATGGCGATGCGTTGGATCAAGAACAGCCCCGCTTCTGCTCTTAGCCAGTTTGATGCGTATGTGGGCATCGGTATGGGAGCAACAGACTACAA
>Ga0209962_1000163_pt1 | contig 21449 bp, 17 predicted proteins | sample SalPonA_C_H2O_MG_FD_185722 | JGI IMG/M metagenome (GOLD analysis project Ga0209962, IMG submission 185722) | Water microbial communities from South San Francisco under conditions of wetland restoration - Salt Pond MetaG R2A_C_H2O_MG (SPAdes)... | ecosystem: Environmental > Aquatic > Non-marine... | reverse complement strand
CATCAAAATCAAACGAACTAGTTAAATCGTTTTGTTCTTGGTCTAAAACGCTTAATAATTCTAAACCGTCTGTGTGGTTGATCTCAATAAGACCATTAACAGAAGAAACCAAAGGTTGTTTAGAAATTTGGTAATGGGTTATGTATCCGTCTTGGCTAACTGATTGACCTCGGATATACTTATTTCCATCAATAACAATAGATTGAGGTTCGCCAACGCTAGTAGTGAAAGAAAGATTGGTTATAGTATTTCCTTCCCAGTAGAGCGTAATATATCCACCACTCTGAGTGTATTGAACTACGCGCCATTCAGTAATTCCCTCACCTCCATAAAGAGGACCTTCTGCTGTAGCAGATTGTTGTAAGGACAAACCTGTAACTTCAGTTTCAGTTAATACTTTTTGTCGAAGTGCTGGGTTTTCTACTTGATCCCAGTATATTACTGTATAAACTCCGTCAGGTAATCCAGTAATTTCGTTTGCAACAGGAATCGCAGTAATTAAATTAGAACCGTTAGAAACAATAGGAGGATATGACAAATCCGCAGTATTAGGTAAAGGGATAGAGTTACCGCCAGAAATAACTATGTTGCTTATAGTTTTCTGGGCAACGTAGTTCATATCTGTTATAGATTGTGGGCGAGTATTTGCTAATGGGAATAACAAACTGTTATCTGTAGCCCCGTAAAGCTGCGCAGGAGAATCTGCCAATACGTATACAGAAGTTCCATCTGTGATTTCAGTTACGTCTCTGAAACTTTCTCCAGTTTGCATTACAATATTAAATAAAGATAGTCGCCATTGGTCGGCATAGGTTTCTATGCCACGAACAAACGCCTTTCCAATTACTGTTGAGTCATTGACTAGATCAACAACACCAAATTGGGCAATAGGAGAAAGACCATAACTAAGTTCGTTATCAATTAGTACATAGTTACCATAAGTTGCTGGAGTGCTACCGTTATTGATTAACGCTACTTCTCTAGATTTTTCTACATCAATAAACGTATCGCCGAAGTCTAGTCGATATCCGTCAACATATGCAGTACCAGCTGTGACTTCTAGCTGTAATGTGTCTTCGTCTTTATCTGTAAATACAGCTTTAAAATCTTTAGCTATGTAATCTCCAGATTCTTCTTTAGTGCGTGTGGCAAGAAGATCGTTAATAACGTTGTATGCATCATTAGTTTCATTATCGCGAGTAATTACGCCATCAACAATTCTACACACGTATACAAAATTTTCACCGTCAGCAACTCTATCGCGAGTTGTAGGAGTTAGTAAGATTTTGTATCTATGAGCTCCAGGAGAAGTAATGTTAGGGAAGTCGCCTTGGTTATCGTATAATTGTTCATCTTCCCCTTCAGTAATAATTAATTGTTCAACTTTAAATCCGAAATCTACAGTTGGGGTTGAGCTATATTTGTCTAAGTAGATAGAAGAGGAAGGTACATGTACGAAGTGACCGAGAACGAAATATTCGCTTTGTGAAATAGAAACTTTTGTACCTAATCCAGTCGCAGGGACAGGACCATCTTCTTCGACAAATATTGGAGTAGAAGTATTTCCTACTGGGAAAATTACTTCTCCCGCAGAAATTCTAATACTAGATGAATTTTCTGAAGATCTACTAGTGTCTATATACTTTACGATTAATGTTGCTGGATCCGACCCTTCCTGTGGGATAACTTCTAATACTTCAAATTTAATTCCAGGAACGTTCTGATATACCTGACCGACAATATTTTCTGGAATAGCACTAGAAAGGGTAGTCCTTATATATTCTTTAGCATTATCTACGATTAAGCCGCCATCTTTTACAACAGCACCTTCTCTAAATATATTTCTACCGAAACGAGCCAATTCTTCGTGAAGAATAGTTTGGGCTTCATTTAATTCGCGAGCTTGAAGAGCCTTACCAGCATTAAATAGAACCTTATGATAACCATCTTCAGCGTCATAGAAATCGCGATACGTTTCTCTAAATGTTTTACTTGTAAAATTAGCCATCAATCAATCCTAAATTGTTATTACTACTTTAATGTCTTCTTGTTGTTCCGCGTCGCGTCTAATTCGATAACGGTTTTCGATATAGAGTACATCGCCTGTGAATCTATCTATACCATTAATTTTAGAAACACTCTGTACTGTCCCTGTTACAACAACACCGCTCTGAGTTACAGCTTCTCCTACTTGGAATTGTAAGAAACCAGTATTTTCGTTTTGATGGTAATAGATAATATTATTTTCTGAATGGTTTACGTAAGCTACAGCACCAGACTGAATCCCAGTAATATATTTTCCTGAACTGAATGGAGAAGAATCTTGTAATGTTAATGTAGGTAAACACTTGGTCTTTAGTCCAACAAACTCTATACCTTCTGGATTGATAGGATTCTTTATGACACCTATTTGACGGAATTCGTTTTCAACAAAAAACTCGCCATCTTCCTCTCCATTAGGTTTAATGTTAATCATTACTGAGCTTGTTTTTAAGTCGTTAATCGCATCAAAGCCTATACCTTGTTTGTCTGTAATTACCGCTCTACATTTAGCTCCAGTTCCATCGCCTTGAATAACTACAGTCGCGTGGGTATACCCAGAACCATAATTAGTCATAGTAATTTTAGTGACTACACCAGAAGTTATGTGAGCAACAGCTGTTGCTCCAGTTCCGTCACCCTCAATCGTGATTGCTGGTGCAGATGTATAACCAGAACCTCCAGAATTAATATCACAACGGATAATTTCGCCACCTACAGCAGCTTGCTTTACGTTAAACTGTAGATCTTCAATTGGGTCGCCAACAGCCAACGAAGATTCAGGTGTATGCACAGGAATATAGTTAGAGGAAAGGTATTGGAAAATAGTTTCTGGAGTTAGAGAAAAGATAAACTTCCAAGTATACCCATCGCCTGTAGTGAAAGGCTTCAAGTAATCTACACCTAATACGCCATAGTTTGGTTCAATAGTAGAAACGTTTAATGAACCGTCTTCGCTAATGCCTTGCGATAAACAAATATAAACTTCTTTAGCGTCATTCAGGACGTAAAATGGATACTGCGAATCTGAAGAAATATCATCACTCCATGCGCTATACAATGTGCCCGAAGACCAATTGTATCTTCGAGCGACCATGGTAGCCCCTTCAACCCTTTTTATAGATTGTAAGTTATTTCGAAATTCTCGTTCTTCTAATGGGCTATCTACTGGAGGTATAACTTCATCAGTTGAATTGAAAACGTCAGATTTACCGATGCCGATATAATAACGATTTGTATCGGACAATAAGATATCGCTGAGCAGTTCTCTAGCGAGGTTTCTGCTCATCGTTTGTCTAACTATAGCTGGCATTTTTTTTATTCCTGTTGAAAATCATATAGTTTATTTATAACTGATTTTCAACAGTATTTAAGAAACTGTTTAGCCACCTTTGTTTTTGATGATGATTTAAAAGTAATTCTTTATAAATTACCGGAAGTTCGTAAGGACTACTACGTTCCAAACTAACATATTTTAGAGCCTCTTGCCTAAGAGGTTCCAAATATTCTTCATAACTATGAACCTTTTGTGCGCTACCTTCAGTTGTCCTATCGATGCAATACATGTCGCTTGACATACTCAAATAATACGAAATATCTCCCCTTTGGTGAGCACCTAGCAATTGATATGTGTATGCGTGATCTTCTCCGTTACCTATTGTTTCGCTAAAACGATATCTAGCAGATTTTCTACTTTGAAGCATAATGAAATCTACCGATACTGGTCTATCTTCAGTAAACAAATGACCTACATCTGGTCCACATTTTTCTCGTGGAGAGCACATGCTAGTGCCCCAAACGCTGGCGTGATATTTTTCGTTCACCCACCAATAATGACCAGAATGTAATTCCCAATCGCATACACAATCGCAAGGTATTACGCCCAACACATCTAAGTTAGGGAACTGTCTTACATGATTCCAAATGGATTGTAAGTACGTTGGATATAGAAAATCATCGCCATCTATTTGGGAAACAAAGTCACAGTCGCTTGCTAAGAACACGTCTAAGCAAGCGTTCTTCCCCTTTCCAGGCTTTCCATTACTTTCGGTATTTACTACGCGAAACGGTTGATCTAGTTCTAGGACTTGTTCATAGTAGCCCTCTCTGGTGCTATTAACTACAATAACAACTTCCCATTGGATGGGTTGTATTTTCACAACCCCTTGAACCGATCTAATTAGTCTTTTTAATTTAGGGATGTCGTTAGAAGTTAATAAAGTTGTAATTAACTTCATATATTATCACTCTACGTCAAAAAAGAATACTTGGAATAATCTTCCGTCAAACTGGTCTTTTCCAAATCCTGGAACTACACTTCTATGGTAATACATTGAATCATAGATCACCAATCTATTGTAGATATTTTTAGCTTCTGCTACTATTTCCCAATCTTCTTCCATGTGTTCGAAATTATTGAAATCAATTATTTCTTCGGGAGAATGCTTCATAATTCCTGTTGGTTTATGGCGATAAATGGCAGTCCCAGAATCTAGAGGAGCATCAGGAGTTAAGTATACTACAGCAGCAAAAGACATTTCATCGTGATGAATCCACGTTTTAGAATCTTCTGTTGTGTATTGAAAAGAAGTATTATATTTGTCTAGAGGGAAATACCGAATAGATTTCCCGATTATCTTTTCTAAAGAAAGTTTAATATTATCAATATATCCTCCTTCATTAGAACATACATCTGTACGCATTCCAGGATAATTTCCGGAAACATGGAATGTTTGGGACAAAGCATAATTTCTTACTGAATCTGGATCTTGATAAAAGTTATCAACAATTGTGAACATAATTTACCTATAATATAAGGATGTAACCTCCCATTTCTGGGAGGTTTAAAAAATTAAAGAGAACCTAGAGTAACCCTTAATTTACCAGCAGCATCATAAATTTTAATATTGCTACTACTAAACGCTATTCTCTCTCCGCTATCAGCTGTATTTAGAATAGCACTAAGATCAAATAATCCACCGCCATTACCACTAGTTTTTGTTCCAGCAGTTATTTCAGTAAATGAAGAATTTGTCGTAGTATTAACTCTATCAACAGTAGCTCTCCAAATACGCCCAGTATTAACATGCCACCAAATATCCCCAGCATATACTGTATTAACAGTTCGGAAAGATCTTATCGCAGCAGAAGCAGTAGAATCAATATTTGAAGGAAGACTTGTTGCCGTATTGAATAATACTGCATTACCAAACCCTCCAACTGGACCTTGTGAACCAGTTGCACCAGCCACACCTTGAGCACCTCTAGCTCCAGCAGCACCCTGTGGTCCAGCAACCCCTTGAGCACCAGCAGCACCTTGAGCACCTCTAGCTCCAGCAGCACCCTGTGGTCCAGCAACCCCTTGAGCACCAGCATTACCTTGAGCGCCTCGTGGTCCAGCAGCACCTTGAGCACCAACTAAACCTTGAGCACCTTGGAAACCTTTAGCGCCTTGATTACCAACTGGACCTTGCGCCCCAGCGTTACCTTGAGCACCAGTAAAGCCCTTTGGACCTTGATTACCAACTGGACCTTGCGCCCCAGCGTTACCTTGAGCCCCTTGGAAACCCTTTGGACCTTGGCTACCAACTGGACCTTGGGCACCAGCATTACCTTGGGCACCTTGGAAACCCTTTGGACCTTGGCTACCAACTGCCCCTTGTGGACCAGCCACACCTTGAGCACCTTGGAACCCGACTGGACCTCTCGAACCAGCTGGACCTTGTGCACCAGCGTCACCTTGAGCACCTTGGAAACCTTTAGCACCTTGATTACCGACTGGACCTTGGGCACCAGCATTACCTTGAGCGCCAGTGAAACCTTTTGGACCTTGATTACCGACTGGACCTTGGGCACCAGCATTACCTTGGGCACCTTGGAACCCGACTGGACCTCTGGCTCCAGCCGCACCCTGTGGTCCAGCCACACCTTGAGCACCATCAGCACCTTGAGCACCTTTGGCTCCAGCAGCCCCTTGTGGACCAGCTACGCCAACTGCGCCTTGGGCTCCAGTAGCACCCTTGGCTCCAGCTGCGCCCTGTGGACCAGCGTCACCAGTAGCGCCTTTGGAACCTTGAGCCCCTTTGGCGCCAGCAGCACCTTGTGGACCAGCTACACCTTGAGCGCCAGCATTACCTTGAGCCCCTTTGGCGCCAGCAGCACCTTGTGGACCAACCACACCTTGGGCTCCAATTGAACCTTGTGGACCTCTCGAACCAGCCGTCCCTTGTGGACCAGCGTCACCTTGGGCTCCAGTGAAACCTTTAGCACCTTGGGCTCCAACTGGACCTTGTGCACCCGCATTACCTTGAACACCTGTTATACCTTGAGCACCTTGTGGACCTTGTGGACCAGCAGCACCAGTAGCACCTCTTGCACCTTGTGGACCAGCATCACCTTGTGGTCCAGTTGGACCTTGTGGTCCAGGAGTTGTTCCAGCTGGACCTTTTGGTCCAGGATCGCCTTGTGGACCAATTGGACCTTGTGGTCCAGGAGTTGTTCCCGCTGGACCTTGTGGACCAGCATCACCTTGGGCTCCGATCGGACCAACAGCGCCTTGTGGACCGACGTCACCTTTAGCCCCTTGTGCCCCTTGTTCACCTTGAGCTCCAACAGCGCCTTGCGCGCCAGTAGCACCTCGAGCCCCTTGTGGACCTTTTTCGCCAACGTTACCTTGAGTGCCTTGAGCGCCAGCCGCCCCTTGTGGACCAGCTGGACCTACTTCACCAACGTTACCTTGAACACCTATTGGACCTTGTGGACCAGCAGCACCTTGTGCCCCTAATGGACCAACGTTACCTTGAATACCAATTTCGCCTTGAACGCCTTGTGGACCTTGTGGACCTTTCTCGCCAATGTTACCTTGAATACCTTGAGAACCTTGAGAACCAGTAGCACCTTGTGGACCTTTCTCGCCAATGTTACCTTGAAGCCCTTGAGAACCTTGCGCACCTTTAGCGCCCTGTGCTCCCATTTCACCAACGTTGCCTTGAATACCTTGTGGACCAGTGGCTCCAGGAGCTCCCTGTGGACCTAGTTCGCCAACATTACCTTGGACACCTTGTGGACCAGTGGCTCCAGCAGCGCCTTGTGGACCGAGTTCGCCCACATTACCTTGAACACCTTGAGCGCCAGTGGCGCCAGTTGCACCTTGAGCACCTTTCGCTCCAACATTACCTTGGATACCTTGAGCCCCAGTAGCACCTTGAGCACCTTGTGCACCTCTTTCCCCGACGTTACCTTGAAGCCCTTGAGCCCCCTGAGCGCCTTTAGCACCCTGCGCTCCCATTTCACCAACGTTACCTTGGATCCCCTGCGCACCTTGAGCCCCCTTCGCCCCCTGTGCTCCCATTTCACCAACGTTGCCTTGGATACCTTGGGCTCCAGTAGCTCCTCGAGCACCTTGTGCTCCCATTTCACCAACGTTACCTTGAATGCCCTGAGCACCTTGTGCGCCTCTTGCACCTTGTGGACCGAGTTCCCCGACGTTACCTTGAACGCCTGTTGGACCTTGAGCGCCTCGAACACCTTGTGGACCGAGTCCCCCAACATTACCTTGAACACCTGTTGGACCTTGTGGACCAACTGGACCCTCTGGTCCAGGAGGACCTTGTTCTCCAATCGCAGTATTCTCAATGAGCTCATTAATAGTTGTTAATTGTGCGTTTATGGCTGAGTCTTGTAGGTATAGCGTTGTTATATGATCGCCATGACCGCCTACTATGTCAGACAGATTAGAAAAGTCTTGATTGACCGCAAAGTTATAGTTAGACAGGGATAAGTCAATCGCAGAATCGACATACGTTGTCAAGAATTCTGCAGTAAGACCTGTTGTCCCGCTGAGGTCAATTAAAGAGTAGATTTCTTGAAAGTTGGCGTTAATTTTATCGGAAGCGGTTTTAAGAGTATCACCCTTACCGTCATTCGTATTACCGCCAGTGTTTAAAGTTTGTAGTGTCATTATTCTTCTTTTCCCTTGGTCTTGTATTAGCCAGCATCTAATGATTCATAAGTTTGTGATAGATCTAAAACCGTATCGTCTAGAGTAGGAGGTTTTATAGAACCCCACTCGCCAATAGTAGTAAAATCATCATAAATTTGTTGTAAAGATACTAATGCATATTTATCTAAAGTCTCAAGAGAGCTTAATATAATACCGATATCAGAAGCATCTGTTTCTTCCATAGTCAATAAACTATAAGATGACTTGGTGTCGATATTAGCTGCAGCTCCAATAACAATTGGATAATTTGGTGTTTCTAATGGATCTGTAGTTTCGCCAGCTTTAACTTCTAAATCTGCAGTAGAAACTAAAGTAACTTCAGCAGCAAGGTAAAAACCTGCTGGATGGACTAGTTTTCTATATAAAGATTCCCAATCCGAAAACGATATTCCAGCCTTTACTAAAGTAGAGAATATTTGGTATTTTCTATTATCTACTAAAAACTTTAAAGACTGTGCTCCAATATTGGAACTATTTAAAATAAAAATATTACTTTTAGGGTATAGTATTTCAACCTTTTCTAAAAAGAAAGAATTGAAAAATTGTTCTGCTGATATTTGAGTACCCTTAGAACGATAGAAATCTGATAATAGTTTTACCATCAATCTCGGATTTTGCTTGAATGAGTTATGATCCAAGCCGTCACTAATTTCGCCTAATATAAGGTCAAGTTGCTCTAAGTGCGTTCCTGTAATATCTCTGATATCGAACAAATCTTTAATAGTATGCTCGAACGATTCAGTATTATTTTCTCCCGCATGGTCATAGTATGCTTCTAGGAACGTTACTAAGTTAGGATAATTCTCATGAAAATACTCAGGCAATACGCGAGAAACTTCATGCGTATGAAATCTAGTTTGTAACCTTTGAGAATTTTCGCGAACGTTAAGCATTATAACACAGCCTTACTGTCGTCTGTTTCCACAACGCCTGTAACGTCTAGGAAGGTTTCGTCTAAAGTAAGGACATAATTCCTTAACGGAGCTAGTGTACTTTGGTTAGCAGGTTTAGCTGATACTTTCAATAGAGTATCTGATTCTACGTTAATCCCTACTATATTAACAATACCTTTTGCTGGGTCGTACGAGCCTGCGTTATAAAGTTTAACATTATTGTTCAAATCGAAAACTTGTAGGCGATTAGTACCTAAAGCATTTTTAATGTAAACGTTTTGACCTTTATATACAAACACAGAGGTTGAAACCGTATGTTCATCTTTGTCGGGACTAGCGAGAATAAATGGGTATTTTAATGTGTAATCTTTATTCATCCCGACTGAAACTGCTTCAACCCTTTGTTGAGCCCAAACTGTCATTTGAGAGTTTAGGACTGCTGCAGAGAGGTTATCAATTTGAGCGAGCAATTGAGATCTACGGAAAGTAGAAGCGAACTTGTTCAGATTATTATTGAAGTACGACTTAATAAACTGATAAATTAAGTTATTAATTGCAGCTAATGAACTAGTTGTTTTGCTTTGGTCTAGGTTGTAATTGACCGCAAGCTGTAAGTAAGTTAATTGAGGTTCTACAAACTCAACACCAATAGACATTATGCTAAGATTATTAATTAGTTGGTCTTTCATTATTTGTTTCTGTAAGTCTTGAGTTTGTTGATCAATACCTTCTTTAAACTGTAGACTAACAAAAACTTTACCATATTGTGGAGGAACGTTTTCGTTTCCACCCCAAGCAATTACTCCATCAAGATATGGAGAGAAATGTCGTAATATTAGAGCTTCGTAATCGTTAGCAGTAACCAAACGTTGTTGAGCGGTGTATGCTCTAGGAGCATTCAATTTTATACTATCAATTGATTCTTTTCCTGAACCACCAGCAGAAAAAGAAACTGTTTTAACAACAACAGGATATGTTGAATTTTCATACGAGATATTCTGTGTGATAAATGACTTACCGCCATTAGCTTCTTCTCCGACCGTCGTCAAATAACGAACTACAATTTTATTACCAGCGAGAGGACGTTTACCTAAAGTGTTTCCATCGCTGAATTGTATTTCATAGCTACCGTTAGCTGACTCTCGGATAAGGTATACAGTTGACTCTTCATTGATAGAAACAGCCTTATCTATGTTAGTGTAAACAGTAAAATCTTGAGTATTAAAATCTTCATACACGAGTACATTAATTGTAGAAGTATCGATATTTTTATCGGACAATACAAAAACTTGGTTATCTGAATCGTCTCCTACTGGGAAAGTCTTAGTTTTAACTGTACCTTCCTTTAATGTAATATTTGGGTTTCCGTAGTAATCTTTGAATACATATTTTCCGTTGTCATTAATTGCGATATAAGACTGCATAGTCTTAAACCCATAATTAACTTGTTCGACGTCAGTATAGAAATCTGTAAACGTATTTAAAGTTAAAGTATCTGGACCATTTGGAATTTCTACCGAAACGTTCACAACAGCAGTGGCAGCAGTGGCAGATTTTGGAGTATACCCTAAAGCTTCTGCATGCGCTAGAACAGAAGAGCGCAATTGAGCAGAAGACAAGAAAGACTCGTTGATTGCCATATTAGCAATCAAGCCATTAATATGTGTATTGTATGCTAGAACGTCTAGAATATTCGACAAACCACTTGCTTCAAAGTCATAGTCAGCGAATTCGTTTTGCTGTTTTAAAAACGTCTTTAATTTATTTTTAATATTAGCAAAGTCTAGATCAGACGATGAGATTGTCATTTATCGGTTCCTCGAGATTGTTACGTTCACGGTTACGTTCTCAAGAGTAGTTAATACTTGAAACACAACAGTAATATCAACAGAATTATAATCTGGGCTAAAGTTTGCGGTTACGTTTAATACTTTAGCTCTACGTTCGTGGTTATTAATAGCAGTCATGACATATCTTTTAATGTCATCTTCGTCAACTTCTGTAGTAAGAGAGAATACTAAATCATATAACCCTGAGCCAAAGTATGGCTGAAAAGGTTTTTCTCCCCTACGAGTCAACAAGAGGTTCTTCACCGCTTGTCGTACTGCTGCAGCATCAGTTTTCTTATAAAGATCTCCCGATGGTTTCGCTACAAACGCGCAATCAATATCGCTGTACGCCTTTGGTACAGATGAAGTGATTGGTCTGTTAGAAAGATTTCCATCTTCTATAGAAAATGCTTTTGCCATTTTAAACCTTAAACTCTTTTATGTTTATTTATACTGAAAGTTTTAGGTCAAATGAAGTGGGAACGCCTATTAATTCCAAAACGTCGCAGAAGGTGAGTGTGAGTAAGTCCAAGAGTTTGCCTAAGCCAATCTTGTCTAGGAATTTTTTGATCTTTTTTACCCACATTAGAATTAGTTCTTTTTGCCATTGGGCGAACCATTCAAGGGCTTGGCGGCTCAAGTCAGCTATCAGCTCTTCTCCTTTAATGGAGTTCTCGTCTATTTCGCCGCCGATTATATCTAGGAGTGGTTTGCCAAAAATTGTTATCTTTTCCAATTCTTTTTTAACATAACCAGCTACACTGAAGTTTTTTAAGTCTTCGATATCCTGTTTGGTTTTATCTACCTTATCCTTCAGCCTTTTCATCTCATTTTCAGCTTTAGTTTTAAGAGCCTTCAATTGAGCGTCTAACCAAGATTCGAAATCAAACGTTAACAAGTCTGGAATACTAGGTAGCCCTAGAGCATCCCAAACGGATTTAAACTTCTTGATTAACTTATTGAAAGCTTCTACAAGCAAGCCTGTACAGAATTGTATAACTTTATTGAGGAAATATTGCCAAGTGAGTTTAGCCTTCCATTCGTCGCATTTAACACCCCACTCTCCATCGTAGAAACGTAGTGGCTCTGGAAGCATAGCATAGAAATGATCAAGCTTACCTTTAATTTGATCCTGAACCTTTTTCTTTTCTTCGGCTGTAGCTATTTTAAGAAGGTTGATCTCAATACCTAATATATTAACATTAAAGTCAATAGGAATAAGTTTTGAAATCATCTCGAGCATTTTAGTCGGGATGTAGATATGGTATTGCTGAATTAATTCGTCCCAAGCGTCTTTAGCTTCTTTTTGCCAATCGCGAACCTCGCCTTTCTCCCAGAAAGGAGATAGAATATCAGAAATCTTTTCAATAACATCTTCAATGTCTTTAACGATTCTCATTAAATCGTCAATAACATCCTTCGCCATAGACTTAGCTTGGGCTACAATCTGGGCTTTTATCTTGCTAGGAATCTGTAACAGTTTATTAAAGGCATTTACAATATCAGCTTTAGTAGGTAATGTACCAGAGCACTCTAGTTTAAATCCTTCTAGAGATACAGTAATGATACCAAGTCCAGCAATTAAATCCGCATCTCGCTTCGATATAGTAGGGATATCTGTACTAGGGACAGGAGGAAACTTTACTGATAATTCTTGAGAAGGAAATACTTGTCCTACGTTATAAAAAGGTAAAGGTATCTCAGGAAGTTGAGCGAAACCTGTAAACACAGTTTTGTTACCCAAGTTGACTCGGCTAACAAGTTTGCCCCCGATATACAGGTTTTCATTGACACCTTTAATTTCCACTTATCGAACCTTAATAAGAGCTTTTCTAGAGTAAGATACAGGTTTAAGAACCCCATACAGGTATATCCTCATGGTTGTTCTTATGGTCACAGAGATATCTTGGCCAGAAAATGCGTTAGGGTCTACAGTGAGAACCTTTTCTTCTCCTGGATCAAACGCATGCCAACCTGTTTCTACCCAACCAGTGGAGTCTGCTAAATCAGCATCAACTTGACTTTGATAGAATACCTTTCCGGCTTCATCTACTAATGCCACCCATTGGTCTTCAGGTATGTAGTCTTTATCTTGACCGATAGCGTCTACGTTTGTTGGGTTTTCTGCTCTGGATTTTGGCCAAACAGGGATGTAAAATTTAGGAGAACCGTCAGGACTATACCAATCAGAAGGATCTGTAGGAGTAGAAGTTGTACTAGGTAAGTCGCCTAGTTCGCCAAAGTATGGGATTAATATAGAACCAAGAGGTCTAGTAAGATTATTTAAATCGTCTACAGTACCGTATGGTGGCACTTGATATAGATAAAAACGTTTATCGTTACCTTTAGCACCAGCCCCAAAATCCCATTTAACACTATCTGGATCATTATAATCTATCTTATCATATAAACCACCCGAATAAACTCCATTCAGTTCTATGTTGGTTTCAACTCCTGCTGGGAATACCATAGTTTCGTATTCTTCGTTGTAGTCTACCAAATACCCACCTTGGTGTCTTTCAGAACCTGCAATCGCCCTTGTCTGAGTTGGAGTACCATTTATAATAGCATACCTTGAAGACAACTCTGAGTCAGGAGTACCACTATCACCTAATATCACAACAACTCTACCATAACTATGTAATCCATGATAGAATGTAACTTGTTGACCTGGATCTACGTAAAGCGTTTGATTTATCCCAACCGAAGTAGAAAGCCCTTGATTTAAAACTGCGGGTTTAGAAATAGCTAACCCCCACCAACGTATTCTATCTTCTAATGGATCTGAGGCTGATAGTGGATCTGTATTAAAAAATACTAGAGGCGCACTAGGACTTATATCCCTCTCTTCTCCTCCAGCAAAATTAATGTTAATATTTAAATCTCTCGAAGCAGTCCCGCCAACAACAGTCTTACCCGAAACTGAAACTCGAAGTTTACAACTTCCACTTAACGGTATTGTTGGGTCTAAATGCATACTGTCTGCATACCAAATCTTAGTGCCCCAGTTTTTACTGTGTTCATGGAACCTCATACTCCAGTTCCCTTGAGCCCATTTCGTTTCGGATCCTGGAGTTATTGTGTAACTAAGCTTAGTTCCTCCATAAGATGTACCCAAGAAATAGTCTATTCCATCGACATTGGTACAATCTGGATTTGTGTCTTCCCATTGTTTTATTGTTCGGCTATATGGTATAGGCTTTCCGTTAATTTCTAATAATTCTAAACTTAAATTATAACTTTCGCCTTCTACTGGAACTTTTTCTAACCAACGACCAGTGGCATAAACTACTCTGTTAATTTTACCCCCAAGTGGATCAGGAGAAACTCCATTAGCGTATTGCCAACTATATAATTCATAAGTTCCGTCATACTTGAAACCAAAAACTACAGAGACATATCTTGGCTTATATGCTAAGTATTGATCTGGCTTGTATAAAAGGTTTCTATCTGCTTCTGGATTATAGAAGCTTAATATTCTAGCACTGCCGTTTACTGTAATATCTTCTAAAGCAGGAGTATCTGGAAACGGCTCGGATAACTCTGATGGAGGAATAATCACTTCATTAGAAATTTCATTAGAATCATCTATAATAGAAGTTAATGGCAGACTTGTTACACGGAGTACGTTTTCTTCGTCAAATTCTTGGGCAGCATCTTGAATAATATCATCTTCTGTAATAGAAATCTTTTTCGGCTGCACAGTTTCTTCGGCAGCTTCTTCTTCTCCACCAGTAATAAAATATAATGTACTATCAGAATATTCCCCTAATGCGTCATACTCTTCCTGAGTACCCGACCAAAACTCTAGTCCGTGCCAATCTGGTTTTTTAAAATTATTTGTGTTTAAATCTTTTACACCATCAGCTATAATAGATGTGAGTGGATCTAATGCCATGATAATACCTTATGAATTAAGTTTTACAACGCCACCGTTGAGAGAAATAGTAGGAGCAGTTACGTTTACGTTTACAGAAGCCTGAACGTCGACTGATAATGCTGCCTCGATGTACACATTAGCGTTAGGTGCTTTAATGTAGATATCCTTATCCGCTTCAATATGTAAATCACCATTAGCTTTCATTTCGTAATGAGTACCAGTTTTATGCTGTTCGCGTATGCGCTCGGAGCCTTCGGTATCGTCGTACTCTTTATAATGCCCACGTTCAGTTTCGTACACCTTATTGAACGGATAGTTCTCGTCAGCTTTGTCGTTAGCGTCTCCGTCTTTAGGGATAGTGCCTATTACTAATGGCAATTGAGAACTATTTCCGTCTAGAAACATTCCAAAGACATTAGTACCTTTCAATATTCCGAGATATTGACCTTTACCTTCATGAACCCCTTCTGTTACAGGAACAACTATCTGAGCCCAAGGGAGATCTTCGTCTTTGATCTCATCGTATATACCCGAAACTTTTACTTTAACCCTTCCGAGTTTTAATGGATCGTCTAGGTCAACAACAACGCCAACGAACCAACGAGTCCTATCTCCATAAAATTCTATAAATGTACTTGGTATCATACTTCACCGTTAGATAGTTTTACATTAGTAAATGTTATTGTATACGCTTCTTTTCTGAAAGAGTGTTTGGCAGCAAATACCAAAAAGTCTCCGGACTTCTTAGCATCGAACTTATCCATATTCGCCCCTTCATCGTTTATATTTCGTAAGAACTTGACGCTCAACTTGTTGCCAATAGTGTTGTTACCTTCTTTTAAAAGAAAGTCCATTCCATTAACTGTCATGGTCATAGGCTGTTTCTTTAATAAAGAATCCATCGCTCTATTGATAGAGTTTAGCCTATACTGTCCAACCGAAGTGCTTTCTAGATAAGAGTTTGCTTCTTCAAATACGTTAGCGCCAGTTATTTGTACGTGTTTTCTACTTTGTATGCTATTAAAAGATTTACCATTTAATTTATACTCAGCAGAAAATAGCGGAGACTTAGAGACTTCTCCGTCGCCAGCTAATGTTAAGATAACATCTTTATTTAAATCGAACTTAACAGAATGAGTTTTATTCTCGGTCAAGTTGATATATTGGTGCTCTGCTCCGACTAACCCTTTCTTAATTAAATCAAATAGGTTTTCTGTATTTGTATAAGAATAGTCGAGTATCGTCCTACGCATCGTTCTTTCTTCAAACACTTCAGAATCTTTAGGTATATTCGTCTGAGTATACATGTAAGGATACTCGGAATTAGAAGAAGGTTTATCTATCATCGTCTTAAGATCCGCGAATATTAATTCTTCGGAGCCTAAAGCAGAGAACAAATAGAATGGATACCCTTTACTTGTACTTGCTCGGTTTTTAATCCAAGCCATCGCATTTAATGGAGTAAGATTGGGGACGATAACTTTAATGTCTTGCGATTCAGAATTAGAAGTTAATATTGGCTTACCAATAAAACTTTTACTAATCTTCTGGATAATAGAAGTAGGAGAACCGCTGTATGCTTTGTTTACATTCAATAGGTTAGAAGCGTATGCGTGCTCTTCTATCAAGTGAAGGATAACTTGCTCGGAATGCTCAGCACCCTTTGTAGAGGAGATTACTTTATCTACAAAGAATACTTTCTTTATTATCGGAGCAATTTCTGAATTAACTCGGAGCTTTATTGTAACCTTTTCTGCACCACTAATATCATACGCATCCATAATATTATGTTCATCGTTGAACGCGATAATACCACTTACATATGGCTTATCGATATGTTCAAATATCTCTATATCAGTAGTGACTGATTTTAATTCAGCTGGTCTGGCGTTTCTATCACTTTCCAGAAGTACTGATTCGAATATTACCGCAGTTGATTTTTCTAGCGCAGTTGGATTCATTATGACCTCATGGCATCACGAAAAGCTTGTACCACTTGATTCGCTACAGCTGGTTTCAAAACACGTATCTGACGCAATTCATCGTTTTGCTCAACATAATAATCTAGCTGAGTGACTTTGGTTATTAATTCTCCTGGACCAGTAAATGGATCGTAATCTACTATTTCACCGTTTGAGTCAATATAATAACGAGCTGCCAAATGTTCAGGGCTAACAGATTCGCTAGTAATTGTTTGAGCTAAGTTGTCTCGCGTAGTTAATAATTCTCCGGAGTAGAAAGTACCAGTAACATCATCAAGAACAATATGCCCTAATTTTAAGTCTCTGTATACAATAGTTCCTCTAGCTCCAGAAGTGTTACCTTTAATATTCTGACCTACTTTAAACTTATGCGCCAAGTTGTCGTGTGTTCTAATTACAACTCCTGGAAAATCTATTTTACACTTTTCTAAAACTTCATTATAAGTAACTGGCCAACCTCTATTCTTTATATTGTCATTCATTAAATAGAACAACCAATGTAACTCAGCATTTTCATATAACTTAAACGCTAAGTTATCTGGACGTTCACCAGTTTTGATATAATATGACTGATAGAAAGCGCCATTGTTTTTAATATCATCAATAATATCAGCATACAAACTGATATTTTGTATAGTAGCTACTTCTCCGTCTCCGAAAGAATATAGCGTTTTTGGGAAAGGGTAGAAATACGACATTAGTAACCCTCCATAACTGAACCGCGATCGATAGTTTTTTCTTCAACAAAGTTTAATGTCAAGTCAATCTCAGTAGGACGTCCGTCTTCGAAAAATGTCATAGTAGTTGGGTTGTAGTTAGTAGAGATGGCTCTTAAATAACACTTTTGGAATTTAGGTCCAAGTTGTCTTCCGTTAGCTTCAAGGATTATTTCAAACAAGTCTGGGAAGTTATAACCAACACTTACAGCGCCAGCTTGGATACTTTCTGGATATGCAGAGAACCTGAATCGATCTATAATTTTTTCTACAGCTTTAGCTTCTTCTTTAGATTTAGGTAGAAACTTAAACGAGAAAGTAAACTCCCTCAACGTCACTCCTTTAAACGCAGATCTAACGTTAGGGTTTAATGTTACAGCCAGACCTATACTTGCCGCACTAGAACCGACAGCACCTAATTTATCAGCACCACGAGCTAAAGCTGCTCGAGCTAAATCTTGATTACCAACCTTACCGAACAAATCTGTAACAGACTTTCTACCGTCGTCATACATAGCGCCAATAGCACTAAGCGCACCACCGCCAGAAGAAATAGCATTTAAACCAGCTTCTCCCATTCTTCCTAAAGAAGGAGTATCGTACTGGAACCCATCATTAAACGTGACTCCAGCAGGAAGGTACATCTTAACCTTTCCACCTCTAGGGATTGTTTGTCTAGCAGTAGGTGGAGGAGCGTTACTAGCTTCAGCTGCCGCTTCTTCTACAGCAGAAGCCGCCCCAACTCCAGTGGCTTCTTCCACGCCCTGTAGAGTGCCCATTACAACTTTGGATAAACCAGAAATAGCTGTCCTTATTAAATCTCCGCTAAATAACTTATCCAAGTTATCTTCTTGAGAAACGCTTGCTGCGTCTACAACGCCTGTACTCAAACTTCCTTTTAGCTGCTCACCCAAAGACTGATTCAAAGAAGGCGGGACTATTTTATATGGAATAATAGTCAATGACGCTCCGTAGCGATCTTGATTCTCTAAAGGATACACCAAATTGCCAGCAAATAAAGAATTTCCGTATGCACCCATTTCTGAGATCTCTGGGGTTTCTCCAGCTTCTCCAGCTTCAGCGTTTTCTTTTATATTTTGTTCGTCAGCCATTTAAACGGTCTCTATAAATACTTTCAAACTATTTATAACCTTCGGTGATAATGAAAACATATAAAGGTAGATACAAACCAAAGAACCCAGAGAAATATGCGGGCAACGTAGACGATGTAGTTTATAGGAGCATGTGGGAAAGACACGTAATGCGTTGGTGTGATGACAACCCTAATGTAATCTCATGGGTTTCTGAAGAAGTTATTATACCCTATATTTGCGAGACAGACAACAGACCTCATCGTTATTTTATGGATTTCGCTATTCAATTTGTAGACGGAACGAAGTTATTGGTTGAGGTTAAGCCAGCTAAAGAAACGAAAGCGCCTGTAAAGAAACAAGGGAAGTCTCGCAAAACTGTACTGAACGAAGGTATGACATATATCAAGAACCAATCAAAGTGGAAAGCTGCCTCTCAGTTCGCTAAGAAACAAGGTTGGATATTTGAAATCTGGACAGAACACGAACTCACTAAATTGGGTATTATGCCCAAATCAACTCAAAAACCTAGAGCTAAGAAGCAACTCAAGCCTCTCGCACCCTTCAGGAAGAAAAAGACTAAAAAATAGATATAAATAGTTCTACGAATTTTAACGGAGACTATAGTGTCTAATATCTTTCAAAAGCTAGAGATTGAAGCGTTCCGCGCAGGTATAACTCCTCGCACAAAAGAATCTCGCAAATGGTTCATGAATAAAATCAAGAACATGCGCAACATTAACAGAGAAAAGTTAATGGAGTCTGAACCGTTAAAGAAAAAGAGCCAAGGTGTAGTCGGTAACATGTATATGTTCTCGTACGACCCAAAGCACAAAGAAACTTTACCGTATTACGATTTGTTTCCATTAGTCGTAGTGATTGGTCCAGCAGAAGGCGGTTTCTTGGGGTTGAATTTACATTACCTTCCTCCTCAGTTAAGAGCTAAATTGCTTGACGGATTAATGGACATTACTAGTGACAAGAAGTTTAATGATTCTACTAAGTTTACAGCAACATACGCTTTGCTTGCTAGAGCGGCAAAATTAAAATATTTTAAACCTTGTGTTAAGCACTACTTGAATGATCACGTTACAAGTAAGTTTGCGTTAGTACCTGCCCCTGAGTGGGAGATCGCAACCTTTCTACCGACTGCTCAGTTCCGTAAGGCTAACAACTTTAAAGTTTACTCTGACTCGAAGAAGATGATCAATGGCTAGTATAGAACAATTAAAAAGTCAAATAAACAAGACTAATGGCATAGCATTGTCTAACCAATTTGCTGTACAACTACCCACTATCAAAGGATACGAGTCTCGTTCTTTAAATATTCTGTGTAAGTCGGTAACTCTTCCAGGAAGACAGATTACAACAAAAGATCGTCAAATAGGGCTGTTCACAGAAAAGGTAGCGGATGGCTTTATAGATGAAGATGTAAGTATGACGTTCTACGTTTTGAACGATTATCATACCAAGCTTTATTTTGACGCTTGGAAAGACTTGATTGTAAAACAAAAGAAAGGTGTAGTTGGGTACAAGAAAGACTACGCAAAAAGAATTACAATCCACCAGCTTCGTAAACCTGATGGGTCTGGCGTGCTAGGTCAAGAATACAGCGCAGGGTTTAGTGCCCTTGGTGGATTAATTAACGTTAATATAGATTTTTATGCTAACTCTATATACTCTGTAGATTTAATTGACGCATTTCCTACTAGTATGACAGCAATTGAAATGACTAATGATCCAGACGGATTAGTAGAGATGACTGTTCAGTTTTCTTATACTAACTGGGAAGTGAAGAAAGATTTGTTATCAACCTTGAACCGTGGTCTGAAGCTAGATTTGGGCGGTATTATTTAAACTATAGGACATATAATGGCATTACCAAAATTAAACTCGAACCCGAGTTATGAAGTGACAATTCCATCAACTGGCAAGAAAGTTTACTTTCGACCGTTTTTGGTTAAAGAGCAAAAGAATTTATTAATAGCGTTAGAAACACAAGATAGAAAAGATCTACTTCGAGCTATCGTAAAGACTATAGAAGCTTGTGTAGAAGAAAAGATTACTTCACCATTAACAACTTATGATGTGGACTATCTTTTCACAACAATTAGAGCTAAGTCAGTCGGTGAACAAACCGAGTTGGTATTCCAATGCGATAATTGTGAACACAAGAATAAAGTTGTAGTCGAATTAGACAAATTACAAATCGCCAATTTAGACCTTAGTAATATGGTGGCAATTAGCGATACTATAACAGTAAAAATGCGACCGCCTACTTATGAAGAGTTTTTAGGCAGCGAATCATTAGCCAAGTCGACCACTCAGTCGCAGCTAGTGTTTGAATTAATACTGTTATGTATGGAATCGGTTCATACTGAAGAAGAACTTATTTCGATTCAAGATGAAACGCGTGAAGATATTGTACACTTTATAGAGTCGATGACAGCAGCTCAATATGAGAAGTTAGCGAATTACATAGGGAACGTTCCTTATGTGTATAAAGATTTAGAGTTTGTTTGTAGTGAATGTGGTACTGAAAATAAAAGAACGTTACAGGGGATGGACGATTTTTTTTAATTAATCTCTCTCATGACAACCTAGTGAATTATTATCAGGTAAACTTTCAACTGCTTAATAATTTTCATTACTCGCTAGAGGAAGTCGAAATGATGATACCATGGGAGAGAGAGATTTACTTGAGTATGTTAATTGACGATATAAAGGAAAAGAACGAACGAGCAAAACAACAAAATAGGTAGAACAAAATGGCATCATTAGCCGATATAGTAGCAAAGATACAGGACGGAAACGTCAAGCTTGATAACATTGACGACGGGGTTGTAAATACTTTCGTTACAGTCGATAATATTGCCACACATTTAGTTCGCCTTGAAGAAAGTCGTAAGCAATCTGAAAACGAAAACTCCGGAGACAAAGCTGAAGACAAAAGAGACTCTGATGCGCAGAATACCGCTATCTTAAATGTACTCAAATCTATAGAAAGTAAGATTGGT